>Ga0172371_10003681_pt1 | contig 23592 bp, 11 predicted proteins | sample Lak12m_FD_114543 | JGI IMG/M metagenome (GOLD analysis project Ga0172371, IMG submission 114543) | Freshwater microbial communities from Kabuno Bay, South-Kivu, Congo - kab_022012_12m | ecosystem: Environmental > Aquatic > Freshwater > Lake | place: Democratic Republic of the Congo: South-Kivu...
AAGACCGACCCGACGACGCCGGAACATAAGCAGGCCTGGGGCGATTTCTATCAGGGCGTAGAAGACACGCTTGCAAAGAATAAAGAACTGGTTGCACAGGGCAAAGAGGCAAAGCGCATCCCGGGTCAGCTTCCCGGCAATATGGCCAGCACCAGGGACAACACCTGGATGTTCAATGGTATGATGCATCCGATGATTCCGTATGCCATACGCGGCGCCCTCTGGAACCAGGGATACCACAGCATGGGTGAAGGCATTGTGTACTATAACAACCTTCACAGTATGATCACTGGCTGGCGCAAGGAATGGAATCGCCCCGATCTGCCGGTATATTTTCACCAGTTTTATACTCCAGGGGAGGGATCTCTGCTTCCCGGGCTTGCGCCGGTATCGGAAATGCGTTTAGGAACCTGGCTGGCGCGTGATATTCCCAATGCCGATATGGTCATTCAGATAGACATTGGCGGAGCTATTCATTACGTGAACAAGGCTCTTCCCGGCTTGCGCTTTGCGAATATGGCATTGAAGAAGCAATATCCCTCGACAACGCTGAAAAACGGCAAGAAGGCGGCGGATCTTGTGGTCAATGGACCGATGTTCAAATCCTACAAGGTTGATGGAAACAAGGTGATAGTTGAATTCGAACATACTGATGGAGGCCTTCTGGTCGCCGAGACCGGAACAAACAGGTCGAAGATGGCCGAGCCGACCATCATCCCCAACGGTGACGACAAGGTAAAGCTCTTCTACCTTGCCGGAGAGGACCGGGTATGGCATCCGGCCGCCATGAAGATCAGCGGTGAGAAAGTGATTGTGACTTCGCCGGCTGTTCCGAAGCCGCGTGGAATTTCTTATGCAACCGGTGGCGTGGCCTGGCAGCCGAACCTGTACAATGGCGCGCTTCTGCCGACAGCGCCGTTCATCTATTACGATAACAAGCTGGTGACCAGCAAAGACTGGCCTGGTTCAGTGCTGAAGATTGCCGGTGAGAAAGAAGCAATCCCGGATTCAGAGAACAAAGAGCTCCAGTTTCGCAATCTGCCGCTTCTGAGCAGCCAGTTCAGGGAAGATGCGGTTTTCCAGGCGGACGTGCCGGTGACGATATGGGGTGCCGTTCGAAAGAATGGTCTTTGGCAGGATGAGCCGGAACAAGGTGTCTGCAAGGTGCTGTTCGAGTTTGGCGATCTGAAGAAGACCATTGGCGTGACGCCTGAGATGCGTGAGTGGCAGGTGGTTGTTCCGCCCATGAAGGCTGGGCCGGAGCCCAGGACGCTGAAGGTTGTTTTCACACAGGACGGCAAAGTTGCGCAAGAGCGGGTGTGCACCAACATTGTTTATGGCGATGTTTTTTATGTGGCAGGGTCCAGTCCAGCCCGGACTGCAAAGGGCAAATCCCTGACTCCGGAGGCCAAGCCGTCCGATCAGATCGTGCGGCTGCTGCTGAACAGATCCAAGCGTTCTGCCCAGGCCTCCCCGTTCCGTTACTCTGTCTCGATCTCCACCAAGAGTTTGACATCCAACACTTCGATCTGGCAGGACGCCAGCGGTATGCCAGCGGCATTGGGGCATGCCATTGCGGCAAAGACCAAACGGCCTGTTGGTATAATTTTCATGGAGGTTAAGGGCGGGAATCCTCCGCTCAAGGACTGGATGCCGCTCGAAGCGCTCAAGCAGGTTCCCGGTTTGATGGATGATTATAAACAGCTTGCCGGCATTCAGCCAGGCAACGAGATTTACGATGCCAATGTCCGGCGGTATGTTGCGGACTGGAAGAAATACTGGAGTGAGTATATTCCGGCGCTGGTTGCCACGGCCAAGGTGCCTGAGGGCGCACCATGGGGTGAGGGATTTCCGGCATTGCGCGCGAACATCACCACCACAGCATGCTCGACATGGAATGTTTCCACGCTGTCGTTTACTCCGGCGAGTTTGAAGGGTGTCATTTTCCTGGGATACCCGGATCTTTTCAAAGATGGCAGGGGAAAGACATTCGGACCTGAGTTCACGGTCCTGGCCAACAACTGGAAAGCGCGCTTTGGCAAACCAGACCCGAACTTCTTCTACACTGTTCCCTCTAAGACGCTTGTGCCGGAGTATACAGCGCCGAAAGGTATTGAAGGCAGGAGCACGGCAATTGAGGTGGACAGCTGGGATGCGGCAGGAACTGTTATTGATAAGATTGCCGCCGAAATTATTAAAGGTAAATGAAAGGAGATAGTATGCGGATTCTCAGTTCAGTTGTGACAATGCTGTTTGTATTCACCCTGTCAGGATTTGCCGGTCCTGTGGAGGTAAAGCTCAAGAAGGGTGACCGGATTGTTTTTTTTGGAGATTCGATTACGGCGGGGGGCAGCAGTGCGACCGGTTACATCAGTCTCATCAAAGATTCCGTCAACAAGACCCAGCCGGTTTTGGGCGTGGAATTTATCAATGCCGGTGTGAGCGGAAATAAAGTTATGGATCTCCAGGCCAGAGTGCAGAAAGCGGTTTTGGATAAGAAACCGTCAATTGTTTTTATCTTCATTGGCGCCAATGATGTGGGGCATTGGGGCGTCCCAAGGCGCACCGGAACAACAAAGGAGCAGTTCGAATCCGGCCTCAAGGAAATCATCGGCAAGATCAGGGCCGTCAACGCTCAGGTTGTTCTCTGCACTCCAGCCGTACTTGGCGAGAAAACTGACGGGACCAACAGCCGTGGTAAGGATAAGATGCTGGATGAGTATTCCGATATTGACCGCCGTTTGGCCACCGACCTAGAGCTGCCACTGGTGGATCTCCACAACGCTTTCACTGATTATCTTAAGGCGAACAATCCCGAGAACCAGGAGAAGGGAATTCTTACGACAGATGGTGTGCATCTATCCCCGGCGGGCAACAAACTCGTCGCAGAGCAGATGCTCAAAGTGCTTGGCGTCAAGATGCAGGACAAATTATAAAGAAAATACGCTGTTCGTTGGGGACGAACAGTGGCCGCTGGAGACGGCAGCCAAGAAAAGATTCACCACGGAGAAAGAGGAGGCACGGAGAAATATAGAACACGGAAGCGATACAACGGAAGCCGTTGTATCGGGTGTTGTACAGGGAGACAGAGGAGAACGAGTTCTTGCTCATCTTTCTCCCGTAATAAACAACGAACAAATGGCTACATTTGCGAGTCTCGATTTTTTTGACTCCGTGCCTCAGAGCCTCAAGTCAGTCGGCTGACTGACGGGTGGTGAAAATTGACAAAGTGAGATGCTGATTGTTTAAAGATAGTTTCTGGAAATAAAACAAGGAGTAGTAATGATGCCAAACAAAACACAAATTCTAGCGTTATCAGTTCTGCTGTCTGTCTGTTTATGCTGTGGAGGTGCGATGGCGGCTACGCTTAAGGCGCACAGCATGTTTTCGAGCAACATGGTGATCCAGCGTGACAAGCCCATAGTGGTCTGGGGCTGGGCTGAGTCTGGGCAGAAAGTAAGCGTCAAGTTCGGGGAAGAAAAGGCTGAGGCGACTGCCGGCGGTGACAACGGGCGCTGGGAGGTAAGCTTCCCTGCGAGGCCGGCCACTAATACCGCGCAGAAGCTGATTATATCATCTGGCGATAAGACCATCGAGATGGACAATATAGTCATCGGCGACATCTGGGTGATGAACGGTCAGAGCAACATGGCATTGGATTTGTACAAGGTTTATGCCTCCGACATTGAGGTCGTAACATCGGACCTTCCAATGTTGCGCGAGGTGCGTATCAATCCCTGCGAATGGGAAACACTGCGGGAGGATATTCCTACCAACAGCATTTCGGGCTGGATAGTCAGCAGTCCAAAAACCGCGGGCCGGTTCTCTGCCATCGGCTATGCCTTTGCATCGCGCCTGCAGAGGGCCCTGCAGATTCCGATTGGAATCGTTGACAACGCGAGGGGCGGTGCAGCAATTGAAAGCCTGGTTCCGCGGCAGATGTTCAAGAAAGACCCGCTGGCGGCAAAATACCTGGAGTCGGTGGACAAGCGTATTGCCGAGTTCGATCCAGCCAAGGCAGTTGAGCAGAACTGGAAGAATCAGACTGCGCGACTGCGCGCCAAGGGTGTGGCTGAAGACAAGCTGCCGAAGAAACCTGCGGCGGACAGTCTCACGTCCTGGAGTGTACCGGGCAGAAGCCCGTCTGATGCCGCCGCCTGCTATAACGGTATGTTCGGCGCCTTCAAGGGACTGAACATCAAAGGTGTTCTTTTCCACCAGGGGTATAACAACGCCATGGCGCCATACTCGTTTCCAAAGCGCTACCGGATATTCATGAAGCTGATGGTTGAAGGCTGGCGTGAGGACTTTAATGACAAGACGCTTCCTGTCGGCGTCATTGAATTCTGTGCCGGCGGGATCAGCCAGACCCGTGACAACTTCGAATGCTGGGATACAGACCCGGCCTCATATATCCGCGAATCGCAGAGGCTTGGACTGGCTGACGTGAAAGATCCGGAGCATACCGAATTTATCACCGGGCATGACGAGCAGGTTCCGGGTCTGCACCCCTTTAAAAAGCTTGTCCACGGCGAACGGGCGGCGCGCTGGGCTTTGAAGGAAGTTTATGGGATGAAGAATATCGGCTGGGAAACTGCCGAACTTCTTTCCGCCCAGCCTGATGGCGACAAGATGGTATTGACCTTCGACAAGGGTGTGATGCCTGACGATATGTCGCTGATCCCGGAAGGTTTTTCGATTGCCGACAAGTCCGGCAAGTTCTACATGGCTCATGCCGCGTATCCATTGAAGAGTGATGCCGGCAGGTGGAGTGCGGTCAACAAGAACTGTGAAACAACGAAAATTCTTGTATGGAGCCCGCTGGTAAAGGAACCGGTGGCGGTCCGTTACGCCTGGGCGCGCAGTCCGATGGGGAACCTCAAGGTCAACGGCATGCCCTGGCAGCCGCTGCAGGCTTTCCGCACCGACTCCTGGGACTGGCCGGAGAGCGATGACGTAAACGTGGCGGCCCTGGACCGCGATAAAGTGAAAGAGATGGACAGGGAGGCCATTCAGCGCCTTGAGTTCAGGAAAGCGGAAGAGGCCAAACTAGCCGGCGAGATTTTAAAGCAGCGCGACAAGATGATGGGCAGGAAAGTAATGGACGTTGGCAAGAAGCCTGAAGCTGAAGAGAAAAAAGGCGAGTGAAATAGACACTAAACAATAATAAGGAGACAAACGTATGAATAAGAAATCAGTATTGGCAGGAGTATTGTGTGTTCTGGGGGTTATGTTCGTGAACGGCGCCTGTGTTTCGGCGGCTGAGAAGCAGGACGCGGCGAGTGTGTCCGCCATAGCGGGGCAGGGACTTATATGGTTCAATAGTCCGGCTCCAGAGACTAATCCTGGATGGATGCAGGAAGCGCTGCCGATAGGGAACGGCCGTCTTGGCTGCATGGTTCACGGCGGTATCGGGCAGGAGAATATCCAGTTCAATGAAGACACTCTGTGGCTTGGCGATGAGTCCGATACCGGACAATTCCAGAATTTCGGATTCGTGAATATTGATTTTTGGGGCGGCACCAACGTGCCAAAGTCCGTAACCGGATACCGGCGTGAACTGGATATCAACCGGTCGCTTATGACAGTCAGCTATGCAAATGGGGATGTGAAGTACCGGCGTGAATATTTTGCAAGTCATCCTGCAAATGTCCTTGTTTTCCGCCTTACCGCGGACAAGAAAGGCGCCTACAGCGGAAGTTTGTCACTTAAGGACGCGCACAATGGAACTTTCAAGACAGAAAGCAACTGTATCTCCTTCTCCGGTGTGCTGTCTGGCAAACGCAGAGCGCCGACTGAAAATTATGCCATTCGCCTGGCATACGAAGCCCAGGTTCTGGTCCAGAACGATGGCGGAACTCTAGCGACAAACGAAAATCAGATTGTCTTCAAAAATTGCGACAGCCTGTTGATCATGCTTGACGGCGGCACCGACTACCTCAACCAGCGCGGGAAAGGCTGGAAGCAGGAGCATCCGCACGCCCGTATCATCGACCGTCTTGCCAAAGCGTCCAGCAGATCGTTTGACGATCTTCGCGCTGAACATATCAAAGACTACCAGCAGCTGTCCGGCCGCCTCAGTCTGGACCTGGGTAACAGTCCTGACGCGGTACGGAACCTGCCAACAAGAGAAAGGCTGGAGGCCTATAAGAAAGGTGGCCCGGATCCGGATTTTGAAGAACTGCTGTACCAATATGCGCGCTACCTGATGATCAGCTGTTCCAGGACCGGCGACATGCCTGCCACCCTGCAGGGAGTATGGAACAATAAGAATAATCCTCCGTGGCGCTGCGATTATCATTCGGACGTGAACGTGCAGATGAATTACTGGTTTGTCGATACGGCCAATCTTTCAGAGTGTTTTACCCCGTTTTCCGAATGGCTGAATTCGATCATACCCGTAAGGCGCGAGACGACCAAAAAAGAATTCGGGATACGGGGCTGGATGACCCGCTCGGAAAACGGAATCTTCGGAGGCGCGACCTATCTATGGGTGCCCGGCGATGCGGCCTGGCTTGCCCAGAATATCTGGGACCACTACGCGTACACCATGGATCAGGAGTATCTGAAGACCAGGGCATACCCGATTATCAAGGAACTCTGCGAAGGCTGGGAAGATTACCTCAAGGAAGGACCTGGCGGAAAGCTTGTGAGCCCTGCAAGCGTTTCTCCTGAGCACGGCCCCAAGGTTGAAGGCAACTCCTACGAGCAGCAGCTTGTTTATGACCTGTTTTCGAACTACATCGACATGTCGAAAGCGCTTGGCGTGGACGAAGAGTACCGCAAGAAGGTCGAGACAATGAGGGGCCGTCTTCTCGGTCCCCAGATCGGCAAATGGGGACAGTTACAGGAATGGGCGGAAGACCTCGATGTTAAGGGCGATGCGCACAGGCACCTTTCGCACATGATCGCAGTCTATCCCGGCCGCCAGATTTCGCCGCTGACTACGCCGAAGCTGGCGGAGGCCGCGAAAATATCAATGAACTCGCGCGGCGATAATTCCACCGGGTGGGGCATGGTGTGGAGGTCCTGTATCTGGTCCAGGCTTCTCGATGGTGACCGCGCCTACTCGATCATTAGGAAGTTCATTGGCATCAATATCTACCCGAATCTATGGGGGAACTGTAACAGGGTTTTCCAGATCGACTGCAATTTCGGTTACGCAGCTGCCGTAAACGAGCAGCTGATTCAGAGTCATTTAAGAGAGTTACCAGTTATCAGTGATCAGTTATCAGTTGCCAGAGAAGCTGGAAACCTGAAAAAAGAGACGGAGAATACTCAATCAGCCTGGATCATTCATTTGCTTCCGGCGCTGCCGAAGGCCTGGGCTGAGGGCAGCGTCAAGGGGCTGCGCGCCCGCGGCGGATACGAGGTTGATATGGAATGGAAGGACGGTAAGCTGAACAGGGCCGTGATCCGCAATATCTCAAGCCCAACCGGCAAGTGCATGGTTCGGTACGGTGACCGGACTTCAGAGCTGACGATCCCTGCAGGTGAGTCACGAGGGTTCAAGTGTAATTAGAATTGAAAAGGAGAAATATGATGAGAAAAGTAAAATGGTTAGCTGCTATGTGTTTTGCTATGGGTTTGACTGGTGCCGTTTTTGCTGAACCAGCGCCGGCGCAGATGAAGCTTTTTCTGTTGATCGGCCAGTCGAACATGGCCGGGCGAGGAAAGGTCGAGCCGCAGGACCAGGTGGAGAATCCCCGCATCTTCATGCTCACTAAGGACCTGAAATGGGTGCCTGCCAAAGATCCTCTGCACTTCGACAAGCCAAAGGCAGCGGGTGTTGGTCCAGGTTCGGAGTTTGCGCGCGAGGTTCTCAAGGCCAATCCGAACGCCACGATAGGGCTGATTCCCTGCGCCGTCGGCGGTACCAGTCTTGATCAGTGGAAGGCAGGGGGCCAGCTTTACAACTCGGCCGTAGCCCGGAGTAAAGAGGCCATGAAGCAGGGCAAGCTGGCGGGCATACTCTGGCACCAGGGAGAATCAGACAGCGGCGATCCTGGCAAGGTGGCCAGCTACGCGGAGCGTTTTTCGGTGATGATTGGCCAGCTTCGCAAGGACCTTCAGGCCGAGGGTGCGCCGGTGGTCATGGGCGAGCTCATTCACGGTTATGGTAAAAATGACGCTATCAATGGCGTGCTGCCTGAGGCAGCTAAGAAAATTCCACTGTGCGGGCTTGCAAGCTCGGAAGGCCTGGGAAAGGGCCTGCATTTCGACGCCGCCTCCGTCCGCAAGTTTGGCCAGCGCTATGCCGCCGAATATCTGAAGATGGTGAAGCCGTGAGGCTGTGAACAGATTTCGTGACCTGTTGGGCTACAGTGATAAATTGAGAAATAGTATATGAAAATGATGTCAAAGATCAGCGTGCGGTTGTTTCCTCAAATTGCGATGTTTATGTTGTTCCCGGCCTGGATGCTGTGTTTCCTGACGCCGGAGCTGATGGCCGGGGATGCATCAGATGTGCGGCCGGCACAGAAGGCAGAATGGCCTTGTAAAATAGGCGCGGCGCAGCGACCCGGTCTTTACTTTCAGTGTCCCGGCAGTGCTTTCACAAAGGAAGACATTGACTGGAACCTGGAGCAGGTCAAGGCCGGCGGATTCGGGCTTGTTCACATTATCCCTATTTACGGGGCGCGTGGCGCCGAGGCCCGCGAAATTCCCTATCTGTCTCCGAAGTGGATGGAGATGCTGGATTATATGGTTAAGAAGGCTGATTCACTTGGCCTGATAGTTGACATGACCACAGGCACGGGCTGGTGTTTCGGCGGGCCGGATCTGCCGGCGGACGCGATTGATGCCAGCGCCCGCTATGACAAGGAAAAGAATACCGTAACGCTGGCGCCTGGAATGAAAGTCAAGCGCCCGGCGCCGGGCGGCGAAGGGCGGATGCTAAATCCCTTTTCGCCGCGGGCAATGGATGTTTATCTTGAGCGTTTCTCAAAAGCATTTGACCAGTCAAAATCTGCGCTGCCCCGTGCGCAGTACCATGACTCGTTTGAATACAGCGGCAACTGGAGCGCCGATCTGCTCGACGCGTTCAAGGCCGGGCGCGGTTATGATCTTCGCGAGCATTTCCCAGTCTTTTTTGGAGCGGTCGAATGCGATGCCGACAAGCTGGCCAGGCTGAAGTGTGATTACCGCCAGACACTGGCCGAATTGCATCGTGATACGATCCGGCGCTGGACGGAGTGGGCGAATAAGCGCGGCATGCTTACTCGCAATCAGGCGCACGGATCGCCATCCAATGTGCTGGATGTGTATGCGGCAAGCGACATCCCCGAGCCCGAGATGTTCGGATCGCCGGAGTTCTCCATTCCGGGCTTCCGCCGCGATGAAAAGATGTCACTTACTCCCGATTGCAACCCGAACATCACCATGCTCGCTTCTTCGGCAGCACACGTCGCCCACCGGCCGGGCAAACAGCTGGTCACTTCGGAAGCCTGCACATGGATGCGCGAGCACTGGCATGAGACCCTGGGTCAAGTCAAGCTGGAGGCGGATCTTTTCCTGCTCGCCGGCGTGAACCAGCTGCTTATTCACGGGCTTACCTACTCGCCCAGGGATGCAGCCTGGCCCGGCTGGTATTTCTATGCGGCTACCCAGATGAACTGGCGCAATTCGATCTGGCGGGATGCGCCTCAGCTTGCAAATTACATTGGCCGCTGCCAGTCGGTGCTGCAGGCAGGCCAGCCTGCGAATGACGTTCTTCTCTACTGGCCGATACATGACCTGTGGATGAATCCCAATGGTACCTCGATGCCGTTGGAGGTGCACAAAACCTTCTGGATGGAGAAACAGAGTATTGGCAGGGCAGCTAATGTGCTGATGACGAAAGGTTTTGCCTTTGATTTCATCTCGGACCGGATGGTCGAATCCCTGAAAGTGGAGAAGGGCCTGCTGGCGGCCCCCGGCGGGACGTATAGAGCTCTAGTTGTTCCCGCCTGCAAGTATATGCCCGGGGCAACTCTAAGGCGTCTTGCAGACCTCAGGGGGCAGGGCGCGACGATTGTTTTCGAAAAGGCCCTGCCGGCCGATGTGCCTGGTTTCCCGGAACTGGAGAAACGGCGCGCCCAGCTTGCCGCTGACCGCTCACGATTGGAGAAATCCGGCGCCATCATTGCCGGTGACGTTATGGCCGGACTGGAAAAGGCTGGAGTGCCGCGCGAGACAATGGCAGATGAGGGCCTGCGTTACATCCGCCGCAAAACGGAGGATGCGTACTGGTACTTCATTGCCAACCACACGGCAAAGGACATCGACGGCTGGGTTGGCTTAAGCGTTCCGTTCGCTTCGGTGATACTCTATGATCCAATGACCGGCCGGTCCGGGCGTCTGGCCCAGCGGCAGGAAGGCAAAAAGAAAGAGATTTACCTTCAGTTGGCTGCGGGTGAAACGACCATTATATGCGCCAGTGCCAGGGAGTCGCAAGTCGCCAGATGGACATACCTGAAGACTGCGGGCGAGCCGGTTACGCTGAGCGGGGAGTGGTCGGTCGAGTTTGTTGAAGGTGGGCCTGAACTTCCTGCCGCATACAGGACTAATGAACTGGCCTCCTGGACAACCGCACCGGACAAGAAGGCGCAGACATTTGCAGGCGCTGCGCGCTACAAGTTGTGTTTCAACAGGCCGCAGGTTGATGCGGATGAATGGCTGCTGGATCTGGGTGATGTACGTGAGAGCGCGCGGGTGCGGTTGAACGGTAGGGATGTCGGCGCACTTGTTGCCATTCCGTTCCGTATCGGCGTGGGCGCGTACCTGAAGTCCGGCGAAAATACGCTGGAGATTGAAGTAACAAACCTGTCGGCCAACAGGATCCGCGATATGGAACTGCGCAAGGTGGATTGGAAAATCATGAAGGACATCAACATTGTCAACCAACACTATCAGAAGTTCAGGCCGGATCAATGGCCGTTGGAGGAGTCGGGGTTGCTTGGGCCTGTGCGGTTGGTTCCGCAAAAGAAACTAATGAAAGGTGCAAATGAAACGATTCTCTAAAATATATTTAATCGGCTGGTTATTTGCCGCTGTGATTTGTCTGGCTGACGAGGCAGCGGTCATTCCTCCGGACAAGAAAGCTGGCCGGTTTATTGACGCGCATGTTCACTTCACCTGCTGCAAAGCAGGTGATCTGGATAAGGCTGTAGTATGGATGAAGTCGAACAACGTGCAGCGTATTATTAATTATCCGCTGGCCCAGTCCCGGCCTAAAAACGAAGACGAGCGCAAACAGATGCTGGCCAATTACGCAAAGTACAAAGGCATCATCGGCCGCGCCTGTGTCATATTTCCGGAAGAAGTGAAGAGCGTGGAAGAAGCCGTCAAGATACTCACGAAAGAAAAGCAGGACGGAGCCGTCGTATTTGGAGAGCATTACGGAGCAAGTTCGAAATTGAAAGAAGAGAACGTTTTCGATGCTCCGCAGTGCATGGTGCTTTTTGAAGCCTGCGATAAAGTCGGTTTGCCGTTGATGTTTCATATGGACAGGAACAAGAACCTCGACGAGAAGGGGTTACCGCGGCTGGAGCATGTATTAAAGACGTTCCCAAACCTCATCCTCATCGCCCACTCAGACTGGTGGAGAAATCTGCAGGATGGCACTTGCGGGCGGCTTCTCAAAACCTATCCGAATCTTTACGCGGACATTTCCTGCACTACAGGGAGGAGTATCATCGGTAAGGATAAGAAACTCGCGAAAGAGTTCTTTATCAGCAATGCGGATAAACTGCTCTTCGGGACAGACAGCGGGTGGTGGTCCCTGAATGCCAAGCCTAGCGGTGGTGAGTTTGCTTTGATTAACGAGCTGGCACTTCCGAAGGACTTTGAAGACAAGATCTGCCGCGGAAATGCAGAAAAACTTTTCTGGGTCGGAAAGACAGAGTCTTCGAAAACGGCCGGAGAGCAGGTTGAATAAGAAACAGAGGTTGTGTGGAAACAGCTAAAGTTATGAAGACGGCAACTATGTGGATAGGTGCGATCGGGTTGATCGTCGCGACGGTGGTGAAGGCCGATGAGCCGGTCAACAAGGTGCGCGAGATTGTGAAGAGCAATCAGAGCACTGCAGAGGCGCGGACGTTACGGCTTGGTAATGATGCTGTGGTGCGCGAGCTTGCTTTCGATGGACATGTCTGGCGCACCACGAAATTCTGCCGGGCGGATGGTTCCGACGAGTTGAAGGTTAAGAGCGATGAGTTTCATATCTTGTTTCTTGATGATAAGGAAGTGACGCTCGACCAGTATCAGGTTGACGGTGAACCGGTGCAGGATGGCGACAGGCGGATCAGCATTCGCTACGTGCCGCGCAGTGATGCGACGCTGCCCGGAGTAACGATTACCTATTCCATCGGGAAAGAGCCGTATCCGCGTAAAACTGTCAGCCTGCGTATGAAACAGGGCGAGATGATTGACCGCCTGGAGGTGGAGCGGTTCTCGGTGGATGTGCCGGCGACGCGCGGCGGGCGCGGCGAACCGGTGTTCGTGAATTATCGGTGGTGGTTCGGGGTTGAGTACCCGGCGTTTTACTCGCGCCGCACAGACGGGAATACACCGGAGTGGGAAGGCGGGCCGTATGACAGGATGGCGACTTATCCGAGCCGCATATTTCTTGATGGCCGCGACCGTGAGAAACAGCCGCGAGCCGGGTTGATTAGATTCATGCACTTCCCCGGCGCGGCGCGTAAACTCGCTGACGGCTCCTGGGGGATTGTTGGCAAGACTGCAGTCTGCGGCGTGCGCGACCCGAAGCAGACGATGGAATTGTCTTTCCTCGATTACTTTGCCACCATTTGCAAGCCTGTCCGGTCTTTTGTTCACTACAACAACTGGTATGACCCGGTCGGTAGAAATTTATCCATTTCTAATTTTGTCAGCCAGACCTATATACCCATGAGGGATGCGCTCGCTCCGTACGGCGTTAAGCTTGACGCGATGGTGCCGGACGACGGCTGGCAGGATCGCTCGTCGATCTATGAGCCGGAAAAAAAGCAGTTTCCAAAAGGATGGGACGATCTGGCCAGGTTGTCGGGTGCGCTGGGGAAGGAGGGTACGCGTCTGGGAATCTGGCTTGCCCTGGGAGGTTATGGGTTGAACATGCAGTGGGGCAGGGAACATGGGTTCAAGGAGGCTGCCCGTAACACTTGCTTTAGCGGGTACCAACGTGCCTATTCACTGGCCGATCCAAAATATAACGCCGCCATACGCGAGGTGCTTGTCCGGCTGCTTCACGATTGTCGCCTGAATTACTTTAAGCACGATTTCAACGAAATGTGCGATACCCAGTCAGCCGGTCAGCCGCAGACGGATCGCCACGGGCATGAGGCAGAGGTGGATGCAACGCTGGGGCTCCTGGCCCTGGAGCGCGAAATCAATCCGGACGTGTTTCAGAATATGACCAACTGGATCTGGTTTTCCCCGTGGTGGCTTCAGGCGTGTGATACGATCTGGATGCTTGCGGGCGATGACGGGTTGATCAATCACCGGCCCGAGATCTCCATGCTGGCGAGGGCCTCCCTGTACCGTGACGCGCATTTATACCGGGCGTGGGGGCTGGGCGAGAACCGCCCGCTCGTTCCAGTCTCGCAGTTGATGACTCACGGCATCATTTACACAACGAAACTTTACGGTCACTCGCCGGATTCTGTCCGCGAATTCACCGACTATGTGATGATGTACTACGTCCGCGGCCTGAAGCTTAAAGAATGGTATTTCTCTCCCGGCATCATGAACTCCAACCATTGGAGGGCTGTGGGTACGATTACGCGATGGGCGAATGAAAACCAGGGGACGCTGGCGAATGCGGTGCTGGTTGGCGGCTCGCCTGAAAAGTATGAGCCGTATGGGTATGTCAGTTGGGCCGGCGCCAAGGGCATTCTCGCCGTGCGCAATACCCGGCGCGGCCCGGCAGAGATCGTGGTGCCATTTGATCAGAGTGTGTGGTATCGGGGTGAGGCTGGCCGCAAATTTCACGCCAACGTCATTTATCCCTACCAGGCCGCGTGGCCGGCGGTATTTCAATCGGGCGAGGCAATGAAGCTAACTGTTCCAGGTGACACATTGCTGGTGATGAACCTCGAGCCGAACGCCGGGCAGGCTATTTCTTCAGATATCCGCCTGTCGGAAGTCACCTGGAGTAATGGATTTCTGACCTTGCCCGAGGAAGCCATGCAGCTGTGTGAATTGCTGGTGTCTGAACAGGTGAAGGTTACACTCGACGGCCAGACGTTGAAGTCGTCCCGTACCAGTAGTGGACGTGGTGTCGGCAGAAGTGCTGTCGGCTGGGGCTTGGCTGCCTATGATCTGCAATCCTGCCGTGGTAAAACCGTGCGGCTTGCGTTTGCGTGTGAGGCTACCCCGAAAATGAATCCCGCCTTTCTCGAAGGTTGGCTTGTGATGGATCGCCCGGTGTCTGACAAGCCTGTCGACAACGATCTGCGTTTGCCCTGGGCGATTGCACATGGTTATAGACGCCAGACCGTTTGTCTGTTCGATCACTTGACGTGGGACAAGATGGGCGCGCATTAAATAAAGTACAGGAAGAAGTATGAAAAAGCTAATTGTGACTATTCTTGCAGGATTGATTGTGGCTGATGCGGCTGAGGCCGGGTGGTTCAGGAAAGCCGATTCTCGGCCGACCGATCTGAGGTGCGAATACCTGGAGAATCCGCTGGGGATCGACAGCCGCGTGCCGCGGCTTTCATGGAAAATAGAGGCGAGAAATCAGAATTCAGAATTCAGTAGTCAGGATTCAGAAATTCGGCAATCGGCAATCGGCAATCGGCAATCTCGAGGTTTGCATCAAACCGCTTACCAGGTGCTGGTTGCCTCGACGGCGGAATTGCTGGCCAAGGATCAGGGTGATCTGTGGGACAGCGGGAAGGTTGAGAGCGATCAGAGTGTTAATGTTGAGTACAAGGGGAAGGCATTAGAGTCATTGGTCATTTGTCATTGGAAGGTAAGGGTATGGAGAGGAAAGGCTGAAACTGGAAACCTGAAACCTGAAAGTGCAGAATGCAACGGCTGGAGTTCAGAGGCAAGCTGGACGATGGGGGTGCTGAAACCGGAGAATTGGGGCTCTGCCAGGTGGATCAAGTCGGATCTTGAACTTTATGATTATCAGAAAGAGCTTAAGAAGATAGCCGACCATGATCGTGAGGCGGAGTCTCCCATGTGGGGGCGTTCCAGGGGCATCCGCAAGATGACAGAAGGAATCACGAATGCTCCGGCGGTTTGGCTGCGCAAGGAGTTTTCGACCACAGGCAAACGTTTGAAGAGTGCGGTCGTCCGGATTTCAGGGTTGGGTTTTTATGAATTGTATATCAACGGGAAGAGGGGCGACGACCATTATCTCAACTGTGCGCCCTATGATTTTGACAAAGCCGTGCCGTACCAGGTCCACGACGTCACGAAATTCCTGGCGAATGGCGAGAATTGTGTCGGCGTGATCCTTGGCAACGGGTATTTCAATCCCGTAATTCCTTCACTGCTCAGGGAGTATGCCGCGGACTGGATCGATACTCCGCGAATGCTGTTCGACCTGTTGCTGGAGTACGCGGACGGTTCGCAGCAGCGCGTGGTATCGGACTGTACATGGAAATTTACTACCGGCGGGCCGATCCGCTTCAATTCAGTCAGGGCCGGCGAGACGTACGATGCGCGCATGGAGCTGGGCGACTGGAGTAGTCCGGGTTACAGGATGGAATCATGGAAGGACGCCATAGCGGCCCAGGCGCCGCCAGGGAAGCTGGTCAACCAGAACCTGCCGCCTGTTCGGCGGATTGCAGAGATCCCGGCGGTCTCGGTGGTTAAGAACAAGGATGGATACAGATTCGATATTGGCGTTGAAGCAACCGGCTGGGCGCGGCTGAAGGTAAGGGGCAGGCCAGGGCAGGAGATTACCATCAGATATCCCGGTTCAGGAAGTCATACACTCGGGCGTTACCAGGAGTGCCGGTATCTATGCAGGGGAAGCGGAGAGGAAATTTACGAGCCGCGCTTCGCGTTCAACGGCTACAGGTTCGTTGAAGTTTCGGGGCTGGATTACGAGCCCAAGCCGTCGGACCTGGTCGGATGCGAGGTGGTGTGCGATTTGAAGAGTACGGGGCGGTTCTCCTGCTCGAGTCCGGAGCTGAACAAGATTCAAGATGTGATACTCCGCACGATTCTCAACTACAACATTCAGATCCCGATGGATCCGGTGCGGGAGAAAGTGGGGTGGACGCAGGATGTGCAGAGTAATTTCAAGACGACGGCCTGCAATTTTGATGTCAGCCGGATTTATGCCAAGTGGCAGGAGGACTTTGTTCGTTCGATACAGGCGGACGGGTATGTTCCGACGGTGGTGCCTGGTTGTTTTGACGGGCCAACGATAAACGGCCCATGGTGGGGCGGGATGATTATCTATAATCCGTGGCAGCTTTACAATTTCTACGGCGACCGCCGCATCCTGGAGCGCAGTTACGGGCCGATGAAGCATTACATCAGTTACCTGGATTCCATTGCCGCGAGCAACATCATCACCTGGGGGCTGGGTGACTGGATGGATACGACTCCTGACTGCAAGCAGGGCTCGAGGCCGAATTGTACCACGGTGCCGTTCACGTCAACCTGTGCCTACATGATGTATAATGACATCGTGCGCAGGACGGCGCTCCTTCTTGGCAAGACAGATGATGCCGTAAAGTACGGGGCCAGAGTTGAGGAAATTCGCACAGCGATCAACGGACGTTTTTTCAATGCCGCGACTGGTGTTTATGACAAGGGTTCGCAGACAGGGCATGTGCTGGCACTGGTTCTGGGAGTGCCTGCGGAGGCGGACCGTGCCCGTGTTGCAGAAAGTCTCAAGGCACAGATTGCGAAGGACGGCTTTCATATCACAAGCGGGTTTGTGGGTATTCCTATCCTGCTGACCTACCTGACGGAACATGGAATGGGTGACCTGGCGTGGCGTATAGCGACAAGGCCGACTTACCCCGGCTGGTTCAACATGATATTGACTTTGAAGAACAGCGTTCTCAAAGAAGACTGGGCTGGCGATGCGGTCCAGATGCCGTCGCTTGCAGCGCCGATCGGAGAGTGGTTTTACCGGTGCCTTGGCGGCATCCGTCCAGAAGCTCCCGGTTTCAAGCATTTTGTCATTCAGCCATATACCGAGACGCTTGACTGGGTGAAGTGCGAGCACGAATGCCCCTACGGCGTGATCAGGAGCGACTGGCAGAAGAAGGCTGGGGCCCTTACGATGGAAATTGTCGTTCCTCCAAACACCACGGCGACCGTGTATGTGCCTGGCAAGGACAGCAATAACGTGATGGAAAGTGGTAAGCCGGCGGGCAAGGCGGCTGGTGTGAAGTTTTTGCGGATGGAAAAAGGCGCGGCTGTTTATGAAGTGGGTTCGGGCAGTTACAGTTTTGGCAGCATACTATGAGAATTCTGTTTTTTACAGGAGGGGGCAGAATATTGTTGAGTTAAACATTTATCTTTATTGTTAAATGCTCGTAGAGCATTTGGACTGCGCTGGCTTGACAGCGCTTTCTATCATGATCAAAAGCGGCGTCAAGCCGCCGCACTCCAAAGCATGTCTTCGACATGCAAAAGAGTTTAATTTAGAGCCATAAGGATAACTCATGAAGAAACTAGTATTGATAATGTCGGTGTTTGTGTTTGCCGCCGGGCAGGTGATGGCGGAAGTGAAGCTCCATGCGCTGTTCTCGGACAACGCGGTGTTGCAGCAGGGCCAGCCGGTGCCGGTGTGGGGGACGGCAAAAGACGGCGAGAAGGTGACGGTCGAGTTCGCCCCTCGACCGGGCTCGGGGCAGGCCGGGCAGAAGAAGACCGCCACGGCTGGTAAAGATGGCAGGTGGATGGTCAAGCTCGATCCGATGCCGGCTAACGCGACACCGCAAACGCTAACGGTAACTTCTTCAATCGGCAACCTGAAATCTGAAATCAAAAATATTCTTATCGGAGAAGTCTGGCTCTGCGGCGGACAGTCCAACATGCAGTTGGGCCTTGGCCAGACTGCAGACGCAGAGAAACATATCGCCGCGGCCGGCGATCCGTTGCTACGCCTGATCACAATCCCGCGAGGTGGCAAGGCTGAACCACAACAGGATGTCGAAGCCGCATGGACTGTCTGTACCAGTTCCAACGCTGGCGGGTTCTCTGCCGTGGGCTATTTCTTTGGACGTGACCTGCGCAAGGCGCGCGGTGTTCCGGTGGGGCTGATCAGTTCCAATGTCGGAGGCACCCCGGCCGAAAAGTGGACCAGCAGGGAGGCACTCGCTGCCGAGCCGTCGCTGAAACCCATGATCGATGCACAAGCCGATGCAGCCCGGAGTTATCCGGCAGCGCTGGAGAAGTTCAAGAAGGATGAACCTGAGTTGATGAAGAAATGGGAGACTGACCTGGCGAAGGCCAAAGCCGAGGGCAAGACCTTGTCGAAGAAGCGGAAGCCGGTGCCGCCAGGTGATCCCGCCGCCAACGGCGTTTGCTCTCTTTACAACGCGATGATTGCGCCGCTCCAGCCGTTTGCCATGGCTGGTGCCATCTGGTATCAGGGTGAATCCAACGCCAAAGCGGCCAGGCAATACCAGACCCTGTTTCCAGCAATGATCAAGTGCTGGCGCGACGGATGGAACATGCCGGAGATGCCGTTCCTGTTTGTTCAGATCGCGCCGTACAATGGACAGCCGCCTGAAATCCGTGAGGCGCAGTTGCTGTCCTGGAAGAAGGTGCCGCATACTTCTATGGTCGTCATCACTGACTATGGTGAAGCCGGGAATATACATCCACGGCAGAAAGAACCGGTTGGCGCCCGCATCGCGTTGGCGGCAAGGGCAATCGCCTACGGCGAGAAGATCGAGTACTCCGGCCCGGTGTATGAATCGTTCAAGGTTGAAGGCAACAAGGCGATCATCAGTTTCAGCCATGTGGGCGAAGGGTTGGTTGCCAAGGGCGGGCCGTTGAAAGGGTTCACGATTTCCGGAGGCGGGGCTAATTTTGTCCCGGCTACGGCGACCATCGAAGGCGACAAGGTGGTGGTTACCGGCGCCAACGTGGAAAAGCCAGTGGCTGTGCGGTATGGCTGGGCCAACGTTCCGGATGTGAATCTGTTTAACAAGGCCGACCTGCCGGCATCACCGTTTCGGACGGATAATCAGGTTGAGAACAAGGTAATGGAGATAAAACATAAATGAACAGGCGCGTTTTTTTTGAGGATAGCGGCGGCCAAAGCCGCTTCCCCTGTCCGTTTGCAAAGAAAGAATTTAAATAAGCAGCCGTCCGAAGGCTGGTAAGGAGCGCTATGCGAAGTGGCTGTGTTATGCTGGCGGTTATTGCATTAGTTGTCCTGTCAAGGCCAGGCTACTGTGACGTTTCTGTTGTGACCTCGCCAAATGCCTCGTCATTGGAAAAGCAGGTGGCCCATGAGCTTGCCGTGATCCTTCACAGGATTTATCCGGGCGAGCAGTTTATCTTTGTCGAAAAGAAACCCCTGGCTGGGAAATGCATTTTAGTAGGTTGTGCCACGGAGCCGCTGCTTTCGGGTGGCCTGGGTGGCAATATGCCGAAAGAGGCGGAGAGTTACGTCGTTGCACGGGCTAAAGAGGGTGATCTTGATACAGGTCTAATTGCCGGGGCGGATGTGCGGGGGGTTGCTTACGGCGCCTATGCACTGCTCAGGAAGCTTGGCTGCGGCTTCTATATTTCAGGCGATGCGCTGCCGGCAGCAAAAACTGAGGCTTTTTCGTTCGCCGGCTGGGAATTGACCGACAAGCCGCTTGTGAAGGATCGGCTTGTGTTTAACTGGCATAATTTCCTGAGCGGCTGTTCGACCTGGAATCTGCCTGAGTGGAAGTCGTGGATTCTGCAGTCCCAGAAGCAGGGTTACAATGCGGTGATGGTTCACGCTTACGGTAATAATCCGATGGCCGGGTTTACGTTTAACGGCAAGGCAAAGCCGGTCGGCTATCTCAGCACGACGGTGCGGGGGCGGGATTGGGCGACGATGCATGTTAATGACGTTCGCAAGCTTTGTGGCGGCGAAGTGTTCACTGGTGCGGTTTTTGGCGCCGACGCGGCGATGGGGCCGGAGGAGCAGAGGTCTGCTGATGCAGTGAAGTTGATGAGCGACGTGTTTGCTTATGCCGGTGAGCGTGCGATGGATGTATATTTCGCAGTTGATGTGGATACGGAGTCGGCCAATCCACAGGAACTGATCAAGTCATTGCCGGAATCAGCGAGGTTTGCTGTAAAAAACGGAAAGCTCTGGCTGGCTGATCCTGAATCGCCGGAAGGATTCGCTTTTTACAAGGCGGAGGTGGCAGAGTTGCTCAAGGTATATCCACAGATTACCTGGCTGACGGTGTGGTTCCGCAGGGGGAACGAAGCGCTGACTCTCGAGTTCGGCGAGATGCCAATACGCTGGCAGGAGGAGTATAAAGCCCAAGTTTTAAAAGTTCCGGGAGCGGAGAAGTTCTATCAGTCTCATAAAATGTTTGTTATGGGAAAAATTACCCGTGCGTTTGAGCGCGCATTGAAAGAGCTGGGGCACGACCGAGTGCAGCTGGCTGCCGGCAGCTGGAATTTTGGTTTTCTGCCTGCTGCCGATCTCTTCTTTCCGCGGCAAATAAAATTTATCGGGCTGGATTATGACGTTCTTGACGATAAGTCGGTATTTGCCGCCGTCGGAAGGCGGGCAAAGCTGGCTGAAGTTGGCGCGCATAGGGCGTTGATTCCCGTGATCTGGGCGCATCATGATGACGGTAATTATATCGGGCGGCCTTACACGCCCTTCGAAGGTTTTTCCGCGAAACTGGCGGAATCGAAAGCAGGCGGGTTTGGCATAATTCACTGGACCACGCGGCCGCTGGATATTTTCTTCGACAATCATGCCTTACAGGTATGGCAGGGCACGAAGGCCCAGCCGCTGCGCAAGTCGTGTGACGAAATGGCCGGAAAGTTGTTTGGTCCCATGGCACGTGAGAGTATGGGTGCATATCTTGAGCGCTGGGTTTCGGATGCGCCCAAGTTTGCGCGTGAGACGGAAGCCCGTTTCATTGACCATCCGATGGCCAATGTTGAAAAGGTTGTTGCCGGCTGCCAGGACCGGTTGAAGCTGATCGAACAGGCGGACCTGGCAAAAATTACTCCCGAGCAGCGTGATAGGGTTGGTTATTACAAGGGGATGGAAGAGTTCATTGCTGAATTCTATCGAACGCAGGAACAGTTCCAGAATGCGGAGTCCTTTTACAAGGCAGGTGAAGTTGTGAAGGCGAGGGCATGCATGGCTGAATGCCGGCCGGAAAAGGTGATCGAAAAATTTGCCAGGACTGCCTCCCTGGGAGGCATAACCAGGGGGGAACAGGGCCTTGTTGTGAGTATGAATACGCGCTGGCTGTCGCATTATGTACGACTGCGCCAGGCGCTGGGAATGGAGGCGGTTCGTTATAAATTTGGCCCGACCTCGCATGACAAACTGGCCCAGGCGGCAGGAAAATTCACATTCCATTTTGATGCAAGTCGTCACATGTGGCAGACATTGGGGGCCGAGGAGATGGGTGCCCGGATATTTACCCTGCCGGTGGAGACAAAGATTATGAGAGGTGCCGGCTTGCCGGCTGAATACGAAGAAATCTGCCGCAGCGGGATGGAAAGCGATAAACCTGTCAATATTACGATTCGGCCGATTATGAAGGCCGGCAAACTGTTGAAGGGTGACTATCAAATCCGGTTGATAATGGTTGACCCGGGTTCGACGGCGGAAGGCCAGAGTGTTTTCAAGGTCTCTGCAGGTGATGGGGCGGACGTTGATATTTTCAAGAAGACCGGCGGAGCAAGTCGCATCCTTGAGCTCGTATATCAGGTAAAGGTTGGCGACAGCGGTGAGCTTGTTTTAACGCTGACGCCGGTGACTGGTAAGGTTGTTCTGTCGGGCCTGGTGCTGGAGTTGGAGAAATAAATCTGCCGCAGATGAATGCAGATCAGACCGGATGTGGAATAGCCCAGAGGAGAGAATATGAAAAACCGTATATGCATGATTCTGATAGCAACGTTGTTAACCGCTCTGGCTGTGCGGGGCGAGACACCAGTATCTCCGCCGCTATCCCCCGCCGACACCAACGCCGCGAAGAAGGCCGAGCCCGTTATCTACAATGTTCGCGATTTTGGCGCTGCGGGCGACGGGAAGACCCTTGATACCAGGGCCATCCAGGCTGCTGTTGACAAGTGTACTGAAGCTGGTGGCGGACTTGTTGTCCTGGACAAGGGGGGCACGTTTCTTTCCGGCACGGTTTTTCTCAAGAGTAATGTGACGCTGTACATTGAATCGGGCGCTGTGCTTCTCGGAAGCACGAACATTGTTGACTATCCGGAGACTAAATCGGCCTTGCGGACATACACCGAGAATTATACTGACAAGAGCCTCCTTTACGCAGAGAAACAGCAGAACATATCAATCATGGGCAGCGGAAAGATAGACGGTCAGGGCCGCTCTATAATTTATAGAGGGAAACCATTTAAGCTTAGGCCCTACTTGATGCGTATTGTCGAGTGTAACAATGTGACGGTAAGGGATATGACGCTGAGGCACTCAGCGATGTGGATGCAGCACTATCTTGCCTGTGATGATGTTCTGGTTGATGGGATTACCGTAGAAAATAGCGGTGATTGGGTCACCGATGGAATAGATATTGACGGTTGCCGCCGGGTCCGAATTGCCAACAGCTCTTTTAATACGATTGATGACGGGATTTGCCTGAAAACCACTATCCCTCGTTCCTGCGAGGATGTTGCCATTGTGAACTGTAAGGTTACAAGTGTTGGCAACTGCTTCAAGATAGGAACCGAGACCTCGGGAGACTTCAAGAATATCTCGCTGAGCAACTGCACGTTTTCCGGCTCAAAACTAGCCGGGATTATGATCGCGACCGTTGATGGAGGTGTGATCGAAAAAATACGCATTGCCGACGTGACAATGCAGAATTGCAAGTGTCCGATATTCATCCGCCTGGGCAATCGTGGGAGGCCTTATCTGGCGCTGGGAAAAGGGTCGGCAGGCGGAGGGTGGAGGCTTCCAGAGGGTGTCAAGATGGACAAAATGCCGGGGGTGGGCGCCCTGCGCGATGTGATCATCAGTAATATACAGGCAACCGATGCGGGTGTCGGCGAGAAGAAATTGGGAATGGACGGATGCAGCTCTATCACGGGCATCACGAACCATCCGGTTGAGAACGTCACACTTGAAAATATCAGCATCCAGTATAAGGGCGGTGAGAGCGGGTTGACCGCCCCGCTCAAGGTGCCTGAGGTTGAACGTTCATATCCGGAGCAGAATATGTTCGGGGTGTTGCCGGCCTGCGGTTTCTTTGCGCGGCATGTCAGAGGTCTGAATATCAGGAACTTTCAGGTTGGTTTCGCAACGAACGACATGCGCCCGGTAATCGTCGCAGTGGACGTGGCTGGCTTGAAAACTTCCGACTTCAAAGCCCAGGTTACCGACGGGGTCGCCCCGTCGCGTTTTGAAGATGTGAAGGATCTCGTAATCCGCAACTCACCGGTTCTGGAAAAGAAAAAATAGTACCTTGCAGAGGAGAAATG
>Ga0172371_10003682_pt1 | contig 23591 bp, 16 predicted proteins | sample Lak12m_FD_114543 | JGI IMG/M metagenome (GOLD analysis project Ga0172371, IMG submission 114543) | Freshwater microbial communities from Kabuno Bay, South-Kivu, Congo - kab_022012_12m | ecosystem: Environmental > Aquatic > Freshwater > Lake | place: Democratic Republic of the Congo: South-Kivu...
CATAAATGTTCTCATGGCATCCTTTCCGTTGTCGATCGTTTGTTCGGAGAGGATCCTATGTTTTAAAATCGGCAATCATCAATCGGAAATCTTAAATTTGGTTGCGGCTTCCCGCGCTGTGTTCTTTGTGGTTAATTCTTCTTATTCGGCTCGCCGTCCGTTCCCCTTGTCGCCGTTTCTCCGTGTCCCTATGTCCCCGCGTCTCCCCGCCGCCCTAATCCGTGTCCTTTCCGTGCAATCAGTGTCTGACCTCTGATCACTGATAACTGGTAACTGATCACTTCTTCCTACTTCCCCTTCGCCTCCAGCGGCGGCATCTTCATTTCCTCAAGCCAGACGGCCATGAAATTGCCCTTGTTCTTGCTCCGCAGATGGATGTGAAGGAAGCCGGTGGCGGCGACCGTCACCTCGCCACCCTGGAAGTCCGCCAGATGCTCCTGGTCGATATAGAAACAGACCGGCACCCCGCCTTCGCGCTTCTTGAACTCGCGTTCACGTTCAAGGACCTGCTTACCGTTGACATAAACCCGCAACCCGTCCCCGTTGTTCATATTGGAATGACCGCCGACCACAAGCCGGTAGCGGTGCCCCTGTTTGAGCGACGGGATCTTGAACGTGCCGCGCATCAGAAGGACTTCTTTCTCCCAGAAGGTCTTCATCGGTTCGCAGCAGCGGCAATAGGGCGCGGCGCAGGGCTTCTTCTCGCTGGGCGGCCGGTCAACCAACTGATCGTAAAACGGTTTGGGCTCAGTGCGCAGCTTTCCGTTCTCCTGGCCGAACGGCTGAACGCCGGACTTCCACCCTGCCTTCTTCGCGTCAAATTCCGTCGCAAACCAGTTCCCCATGCCGGCCGGATAGGTCACCTTGCGGTAACGAGTCACTCCCGGCTCCCACGGCATCGTCTCGGGCGGATCGAAACTGAAATAGTCCCACTGCATCTCGTTCCAGACCGGCCCAAAGCCATGCCAGTCGTAATCGATCACGCCCATCTTGTCGTAGAGCGTGACCAACTCTTCGACCTTGGCCTGCTGCTGGGGTTTCCCCACAACAGGCTCCGATCCCGCTTCCGCCTTTAGAGAGACCAGATTTTTTGCAACATACTCCGGAATGAACTGATCACGGACAACAGCGTTCACCTTCTCTTTCAGCGCCGGCACCAGCTTGGCGGTATCGGCATTCATAAACAATTCCTTGTGAGGAAGGGATTTGTCGGGATAACGTTTGCTCGCCATCGCATAAAGCTTGTCATATCCGTCCGGCAATTCGGCCAGAGAGGAGGCCAGGGTGTCAACCAGCATGGTTTCCATGTTTTCCATGACCAGGCCGCCCCGTGCTACCATCTTTTTCGGGACATCCGCATAGGCCTGGGCAAGCGTCTCAGCGGCGAGCGCCTGCACCGAAGGCTTAGCCTCATTCAATTGTTTGCACACATTCCAGATTGACCACATCACGGTGTTGTTCTGGTTATTGGCGACCATCTTCCCGAACGACGGCATCAGTTTTTTGCAATACCGCTCGTCCGTGACCATCCCGGTCACCGCCGTCAAAGCCGCCTTACGTAGCCACCACTCTTCATGCTCCAGCCAGTAACAGAGCCTGTCAAGGTGCGGCGCAAGCAGCTCAGGCCGCGCCACACCCAAGGCGTTCAACGCACCCGCGAACACCCACCACGACTCTTTCGGATCGTTGATCATTCCGATCAGGAGTTGAGCCATCTCGTCGGTCAACCGTTCGGCCTGAGGCGGTTCGTACTTCGCCTTCGGAGCAGTCCTGGTGCTGACGGCCATGCATCCCGCCTGCCTGACTCGCGGATCCTTGTCCTTGAGCAGCTCCAGGATCAGCCGGTCGCTCTCCTGCCTGCCGATGGCGCTCGCCGCCATCTGGCGAATGCCTATGTCAGGATGCCGGGCGTATTTCAGCAATACCTCGTCGGTGACTCCGGGTGCCTTCAGCCTGCGCCCGATCGGCATCGACGCGTCCGTGGCCAGCCTCTCGGCATCCCAGTCCTGGACCTTACCGTCCTTGTCTGCGGCCGGCGTGAAGGAAAGAAAAGCCTCGTCCGCCTCCGTTCCCCACGGTCTTCTCGGCAACTGGTACTGCTTGCAGAACTTCGTCGCAGGCGCGCCGGATATGCGCAACGTCTTGCGCGGAATCGTATAGCTCAGCGCGATCCCGATGCTCCAGCCATTGGGCTCGTCGTACTGTCCTCCATTTCCAATGGTGGCCCCTACAATTCCAATCGAGCCGTCGAACCGGCGCGACAACTCGTAGAACCACTGCCGGTTGTCCATGAACTCCCGGTATTTCAACGGCTTCTTGTCGTACATCAGCCCCATCGCGGCGCCGCGCCAGATCTCGCCTATCCCGCCGCCGGTATGGCCATGCAGCATATAAGAGGTAGAATAGAAACTTTTAACCGCGCAGATGTCCCGTGCTCTGGCATACACCGATTTCTCGCCTTCAGGTGTCAACCCGGCGGCGGCCGCCATTTCAAACGCAAGCCCGCCGGTCTTGCCGTTGTCCACAAAACCGCTTTCCGGCAGGTGATCGCCGTATGCCACGTTGCCGTGTCCTGCAAAACGGTAAAACTGTTTCAACGACTCCTGCAGGGTATACTCGTCCACCTTCGCACCGCATTCCCGCGCCAGCAGAAGGAAGGTCGTGCAGTGTACACCGGCCGCATTCATGTAACCGTAGCCGAATGCCAGCCCGCCCCTCTGGTTCCAGCTGCCGTTCGACATATTGCGCCTCAGATAATCCGCATTCAGCTCAATCAGGTGCAGGATTGAAGCATCACCGGTGCGCAGGTAATACTCGCAGAGCCCGATGCCGCCATACCCGGCATACCACGGGTAGGTCTCGAGCTTTTCGACATTCTTGTTTTTCTCCACCGCTTCCCTGATCCAGCCGCGGACGACTTCAAGGTCTTTCTCCTCTCCAGTCGAAAGTAGGAATAGCACGCCGAGTCCCATCCCGTTGGATTTGGTCTTCGCCAGGAAGTCCGCCTCACCGCGTACGATCTTGTCCGACTTCGGACATTTCAACGGCCAAGTCTTGCTGTAGGCGCCGAGAATCGGGATCTTCACGATAACTTCCTCTGACTTGGCGTCCGGGTTCTCCTTGACCATGAACCTGATGACACCGTCTTTGGCCTCGGCCTTGGTGATGATTGCACCAAGCTGAATGCGGGGATCGATGTCCTTGAGCGTCTGGCCGTTGATGGACTCGATCATCTGCCCGACCTTGAGCTTACCTGACGCCTCTGCAGGCGAGCCCTTGTCAATCCGGCTCAGCTTCATCTGGAACGGCGGGAGCAGGAGTTCAATCCCGATGCCAACCGGCCCGAAGTGCTCGACCGGCTGACTCCGCTCGGTCTCCTTGGCATAGGTGCTGAACAGCGGCCAATCCTTATAATACTTGCTTTCAAATTTGGCCGGCTCCGTATCAGCACCGCTAGCGCATAACACTCCCGCAAACAAGGTTGCGGCTATCATCATCTTCGCTACTCTTGTCATGTTCATATATCTCCTGTTTTTCATTTCATCTAAACTAACCATACTGCCTGCTCCAGTCTCGGAAAAGCATAGATTCGGGATTGCCACCGATTGCTCGGCCATTCGCGGGTTTCCCCTGGACGGACTTCAGACTATTTACAGGCTTGATTATGCCCAAAGTTGGAAATCCTGTAATGTCACATAAAGATGTGACCCCTCATGGCGCAGACCCGGCTGGTGGAGTACCCAGGCTTCGTGCAGCACTCCGCCGGGCAAGCTGCTTGCCCTCCCTGCCCCTTGTCCCCGTTTCTCCCACGTCATCCCGCTCCAGAGCGGGATAAGTGGCCACCGCGTCACTCGCTTGCGCGAGCAAGCGGCAGGCTTGCCTGACGACGTGGCGTTTCCCCCAGTCTCCGTTTCCTCTTCTCGTCCCAGTTTCCCAGTGTCCTCCTCCACTACCTCACCGTAATGACCATTCCCGGAATCGATACATTCAGGTAAAGCGTCTTGTCGCCGCCGACGCCCCAAGACAGAAAGCCCAAGACCCCGCTGAGCGCCGGAACAGCCGTAGGAGCCGTGCCGCTAAAGCTTAAAAGCGCATAGGTACCCGGCGGAATGCGGGAAGAAGAAGTCACCACAACCGTGGGGGTGCCGCTGAATGTCAGATTGCCAGTTATCTTGAGAGGCGCAAGATTGGTGCTTGGAGTGTCTGTGAACGAGAAACTCAGCTGAGCCGCCGTTCCAGCGCTGACTGTCAGGCTACTGCAGACCCATTGCTTTGTGTTGTCCGTAACGCTGACGCCAAGAGTTGCACCATCAGCCACTGTAACCGCACTGTTGATACAACTGTCGCCGGTTATACCCGTAAGAGTTCCGGCGCTGATCGTTGTTGTTCCGCTGTAGGTATTGAAACCAGAAAGCGTAATTGCTCCCGCGCCATCCTTGATCAGGGCGCCTGCACCGCTTATGACATTGCTGACAACAACGTTGCCTGCGCCACCGACAGTCAGATCCGCGCCTGAAGCCGTAGTAATGGTATTATTTAGAATCAGCAGACTGCCGCTGTCCGCGTTGATCCGCGCCCCGCCTGTTCCCAGGGAGATCGCGCCGCCATACACTTCGGTGCCGGAGCAGCTGCGCAGCGCACCGTTGCTGGCAACGCCGCTGCCGGTGATTGTCAGAGACTCGGCGCCAATGCTGAGATTGTTCGTGAGCTCCAATGCGGCGCCGTTCTGAACCCAGATTCCGCTGGATGTATCACCAGCAGCCTTGCTATGGAGCAGACGAAGCGTTCCTTCCTGCACAAAGATAGTGCCGGATTCTCCTGTGTTGTCGCTTCCGACCACAAGTGTTCCTGCGCCAAACTTGACAGTACTGGCACTGCCTGCATTCAGCAGGGCAGTCACCGTCAAGGTTCCAGTGAATACATTGACAGCAAGATGATTGTTAGGGGTGGCTGCTTTAACGGCGCCTGTTCCGGTAATGGTGTAGTTATTGTCAAAACCGCCCGCGTACAGGAGGCCTCCAATCACGCCATTACCCGAGTTCAACAGGAGATGCCTGGCGCCCAGCGCAAGGGTATCGCTATTGGCCGAATTTACCAATCGGAGCGTGTTGACAGTGGTGTCAGCGGCCCCGCCCTGGGCCTGACTGCCCGTGAGCTGGTAGTTGACCGTCGATGACGCTCCGGCCGTGGGGAGCGCCGTATACGATGTAAGCCCCACAATCGGGCCGTTGGCAGCGTTGTTGCTGTTTACAGCCCAGTTACTGCCAACCGTTGCCCATGGACCGATTATGCCGTTATTGTTGAGGGTGCTTGTGGTGGCGATGAAATCCTCGGAGACACTCAACGTGGCGCCACCATTCGGGCGCGTTAAGGATCCCATTTGCAGCACAGAGCTGCCGCCTGACCGGGTTACGATCGTGCCCCTGTAATCAACCATGGTTGTGGAGGCGACAATTTCAGTATGACTTCCGCCGCTCAACGTGAACTTGCCATCGCCAAGCGTCAATACCTGACCATCAGCAAGCTTGCTGTTGTTCTGCGTGGAGTAATCAAGGATAAGCGTACCGCCGCCGTTAAGCGACGTGCCGCCAGTGAAGGTGTTGGACCCGGAAAGCACCCATGTGCCGATCCCGTACTTGGCCAGCGCGATCGTGCCGCCGCCGCCGTCCGCGATCGCGCCCGCGATGGTATTCGAGCCGCTGTTGCGGCCCTTCAGGGTCAGGGTCTCTGCCCCGGACCAGACACGCGTCACAGACCCGTTCAGCACCAGCGGCCCGGTGCCGTCGGCCTGGATCGCGATGGCGGACGAAGAGCCGTGAATGTTGATGACGCGGTCGGAAGAGTGGCCGGAGCCGGTGTACAGCAGCGTGATATTATTGCCATTCCCGATCACCATTGTGCCGTTGGCGACGGAGGACGGATTGCCCAGGGCGCTGGGACCGCCATTGACGTTGCCGATCGAATTGAACGAGAGGATGCCCGATGCGGGGGCCGTCGTGCCGCTGTAGGTGTTCGATCCGGAGAGGGTCCAGGAACCTGCGACCGTCACCGAAAGCGCGCCCGTGCCGTCTATGAGTTTACCGCTGATCGAATTAGCGCCAGAGCCGCCAAGTGTGAGGGCGTTGCCGCCTCCGGTATTGATCATATCCTTGCCAATACTCCAGTTGCCGGATCCGTTGAGAGTCATGTTATAGGTGCTGCTAAAAGAAAGCACACGGTTAGTCATGGCCATCGTCGTCGAGCCATTGTACTGGTAGGTGTTGCCAGCATACAGATAAGAACCGGCGGTATCGGCGAGCGTCGTAAACGCAAAAGTACCACCTGAGCCGCCGAGACTGCCAGTGAAACCGCTGGCGTCGCCCAAAGTGCATACTGGACCAGGGCCGTAAGGTTGTGAAGCGATCGTCCCAGGCCCTACGGTGTTTGTAAAAGTAAAGTACTGGACAGCGCCTGCGTAAGAATAAAAGTATGCGGTAGCGCCTGGATTGACGGCTAACGTCCCAAACTTGAAGGTGGTGTTGTCGAGGCTGTTAGCCCTAAGAGTACCACCACTGCCGCCAAATGTCACATTGTTGCTCGTCCCAAAAGCCCAGGCGCTGGTGGCAGCTTCCAATGTTCCGGCATTGATGACAATCCCGCCGGTGAAGGCATTGGACGCCGTGAGCGTCAGCGTGCAGCCGGAACTGGACATTGTCAGCGCACCGGTTCCGCCGATGCTGCCGCCGGAAAACGTATAGCTGCCGCCGGTGACATTCACCGCGCCGGGCAAAACGCCAGCCGCATCATTTGTAACATTTCCCGCACCGGTCGCAGTAAAAACCGCGGTATCACCATTACTGTATGTGGCGCCGCCCCAGCTCGTATTATCATTATCTTTCCAGTTCCTGTCGCCGGAACCATCCCACGTGACCGTCGCCGCCTGCGCCGTCCCGGCGAGCGCAAACATAAATAATATCATGCCAAATTTCTTCATCTGCATTGACTGCTCATTGGCAAAGGTTATTTCTCTACAATTACTGAATAAGTATGCCAAAAACCAGAGATTTTGTAATGTCACATAAAGATGTGACCCCCCCCCTGGAAGAGTCATCAGTCATCAGTGATCAGCCGTAATCAGTGGCCAATTCTGTAATCACAGAATTATAGTTCTTCTAAGGGAAGGGATCCATAGATTTCCAGAAAACACCTATTCGAACTGCCGAATGATGGGTAGGCCCAAGAAAGAAGATTGACAATACCTGATCGATCTGAATATCGTACTACGAAACGTAATCGATGGAGGATTAGTAATGAATGCTGTAATATTGTCACCCAAATTCCAGGTTGTCATCCCTTTGCCGGTTCGCAGAGCCATGGGACTTCGCGCCGGACAGAAAATGCAGGTAGTTGAGTATGAGGGACGAATCGAACTCATACCGGACAGAGATATCACCGAGCTGAGAGGCTTCCTGAAAGGAATAAACACGAATTTCGAACGTGAGGAGGACCGCGTATGAATGTCGTAGACTCTTCTGGCTGGCTGGAATATTTCGCTGAGGGGCCAAACGCCAAACACTTTGCATCTGTCGTCAAACTCACGCACGAGCTGGTTGTCCCAACAGTTACACTATACGAAGTTTTTAAGGTCGTGTTGCGAGAATCCGACGAGAATGCCGCCCTACAGGCAGTCTCTGCACTCCAAAAAGGAGCTGTTGTCGATCTCACCCCAAAATTAGCAATCTCTGCCAGTAAATTAAGCCTGCAACACTCGTTACCCATGGCCGACGCAATAATCCTGGCAACTGCGCAAGCAAACGGAGCAACGCTATGGACCCAGGACATTCACTTCAAAGGCATCCACGGCATTAAATACTTTCATAAAAAATGAAGTCGGGGCGACGTGGCAAATTACACAGCCTAACCAAGAATACCATCCGAAGGACGAAGATGTAGGAGCGCGGCACCGGACGCACGATCCGAAGAAAGAATCGCCCCTGCTGCTCGTGCTTCGTAGTGAAGCCTACTTCGCAGTGTTGCCAGCGTGGCTCCTACAAAAACATCCTCTTTTACCCACATTTTTGAACTACCCGAAAGAACGCAATAATGCAAAAACTGATGATACAACTCATAAATCACAATATTGGCTTTGTGTATTGATCATTCAGACGCATTATTGCCTTGGTTTATTAATATAAGGAACCAGGAGACCAAGAGAACTTGACATATCGAATCATTCATTGCAGATTATGAACCATAAATATGAACCATTAATGGTTCATAAGGAGGCTTTTATAAAATCATTAACGATTCATGCCCTGGATGATCATTTAGCCGCACAGGTTAAGCGCCGGGCTGATGAATTATCAATCAGCATGAATGAACTTGTAAAAGGCATTCTGGCGGAAAGCCTTGGGATCAAGGCTCCTTCGGCACCTCCGCATCATAATGACTTCAAGAGCTTCTGCGGAACATGGACCGCCAAAGAGGCAAAAGCATTTCAAACCGGCATTGCCGATACTGAAAAGCTCAATCCCGAGGACTGGAAATGAAGAAGATTCTTCTGGATACCAACGCCTACACGCGCCTCCTCTGCGGCGATAGTGAGGTCCTCGATGCTCTTGGCCTGGCCGGTACAGTCTTTATGTCCGTCTTCGTGCTCGGCGAACTATACGCAGGTTTCAAAGGAGGACAGCGTGATGCAGAAAACAGGGCTCAACTGAACGATTTCCTCACGCGCCCAACCGTCAGGATCATGACTGCCACCCAGGAAACTGCGGAAATTTTCGGAACAATCAAGAACCGCCTTAAGGAAAACGGCACACCGCTGCCCATCAACGATGTATGGATCGCCGCCCATGCAACCGAAAGCGGATCGCACCTGGTTACATACGACACGCATTTTGCAAAAGTTCCAGGTCTGTTACTCTGGCAGCAACCAGCAATCAGTCATCAGTGATCAGTAATCGGTCATCGCAATCACTGATAACTGTTCACTCGATGACTGATCACTTCCCCATGTCACCGTCCGCCGCGGTCGTGGAACATGCGGACTGCCTCGGTACGGTTGTGAGCATGCAGTTTTTCGTAAATCCGCTTGATATGGGTGCGGACCGTGTTTATCGAACCGTCAAGCTCTTCTGCGATCTGCTTGTAGGAACAGCCAGTGGAAAGAAGGCGGAGTATTTCAATCTCGCGCGGGGAAAGCTGGGCCGGCCCTTCTGCAGACGGCGCGGCAGCCGTAGCCCCACCGCGAAACATATCAACAATCTTCCGGGCAATACTTCCAGTCATCGGCGAACCGCCTTTATGCACTTCACGGATCGCCTCCCTCAGTTTCGCGGGATCAGCGCTCTTGAGCATATAGCCGAATGCGCCGGCCTTGAGTGACTGCAACACGTCGTCGGAATCTTCATAGGCTGTGAGCATGAGGACCTTGGCCCCGGGAACCAGCGAAGCCAGTCGCGACACGCATTCTATCCCGCTCATGCCGGGCAACCGAATGTCCATCAGGACAACATCAGGACTTTCAGACACCAGCCCCTTGAGCGCCGCCTCGGCGGATCCATAGCCGGCAACAAAACGCATGCCTGGAGACCGGCTGATAAACAGCTCCAGCGTCTGGCGCAGTTTTGAATCATCTTCCACAACAGCGACCCTGATAGGTTTATCTGGCGATTCAACCGGCTCCTCGATGACCCCTTTTATATCCTTATTCATCACTATTTGACTTTCAGCGGTATCTCAAAGACAAGGCGTGTTCCGGCACCAGGCTGGCTGGTCAATGACATTTTTCCGCCTGCCATCTTCATTCGCTCCTGCATATTACGAAGCCCATTGCCATTCTCGCGTGCGGCGGCAGGGTCGAATCCTTTGCCGTTATCGCTCATTTTCACTTTAAGCGTTTCTTCTCCCACGCTGAAAGTAATCTCCACCCGCGTGGCCGAGGCGTGCTTGAGAATATTATTAAGCCCTTCCTTAACCGCAAGGAATATCTGGTGCCGCTGTTGCGGAGGAACTCCCTGATCAGGCAGGTTTTCCGGCAGCAGGCAGCGGCAGCTCACCGGAGAACCGGCAAAAAACTCCTCGGCATAGCGGCAGATATAGTGCAGCAGCCTCCTGACTGTGTCGTTGCGCGGATTTACCGACCAGACAATTTCATCGAAAGCCCGGTGCGTCGCGCGGGCGGCATCGGCCAATTCCATCAACTCACCCCGCACCGAACCCTTATCCTTCATATCCTCCGCAAGCATGGATCCAAGAAGAGACTGGCGGGAGAGATTCGCCCCAATCTCGTCGTGCAGGTCCCGTGCTATCCGTGCGCGCTCCTGTTCGAGCGCATTCTCACGCTGGATATTCAGCCAGGCCACATACCGCCATGCGCCAAACAGCAGGCTGACAACAACCGTAGCGATCAACATCCAGAACCATACCTGGCGGGTCACGGGCAGTATCACATCGAGCTTTACCAGCTGCCGTGCTCCGCGCTTACGGTCGGCGATCGAAACCCGCCAGGCATTCTCGCCGGCCTGGGCGACGCCGGTTACGCTGCATCCGGAAGCCGTTTTCAAGACAACCGGCAACCGGCTGTAAAGGAACAGATCGCCGTCACGGGCTCCTGCATCCGTGAGTTCAATCTCGATTGCACTGCTGGAATTTGAGACTTTCTTTATCTCAGCCGCACCGCAGTAGATATGCAGGCTGGATCCGATCAGCAACGGCTGGTTCGGAGTCCGGTCAATATCCGTGAAACACAGGTGCTGAGAGGCTGATTCCGCAAGAGCCGGCGTTGTCCATGACCCTTTTGCAACTCCGAGATAGCGGTTATCCCAGAAAGACCAGACCGCGTAACTGCGGGCAGGATCAAGGCCGGCATCGGCAAAATCGAGCGTCACGGTCCTCTCCTTCTTTCCGGGATTCCACAACAGGGCAACTGTCATGTCACCCCAGTCGCGCCTGACATGCCCAACAAGCCGCGGCCAGTCATTAGTCAGGCAAAGATCCAGAACTTCAGTCCGCTCCTTCGCCGGCGGCGTCATCACCTCGACATTGCGCCAGTAAGGCCGGAAGCTCTCCAGGTGCCACGGGTCGCCGGTGAACGCCGCGGAGCAGAGAAGCCCGACAATGCTCATCCTGGTGCGGACAACAGGCCAGCCCCCGGTAACATCGCTTACGTTTGGCAAATCCGTTCCGATGTAATAGCTGCCGTTGTCCACTGCGAACCAGCGGCCATTCAGAAAGGACGAGCGCAGAGAGTCATTGATGGAGGAGATGATCAAAAGGCGGCCGGAATCTCCTATCAAGTTGGCATTCACTGTTCCGACTGTGGCGCGATCAGGCCGGCCGCAGTTGTACAACAGATACGTGCCATCACCGGCAGCTTCGCGCAGCGTAGAAAAACCATCGCGCATGGCTTCAAAAGATGTTTTCAGGACCGGTTCCTCGCGCTGCAGTACCAGCCCCGCACGGGAAATCTTAAGATAGGTATACCCGCTGCCAACAAAGTTCCGTATCTTTTCAGCCGCATTTGAAAAACTGGAACCCTGACCGCGAAAAGTCAGGAAAGCCCCGGGACGCGCGCCTGTGGCCGCTATGCGCCGGGCGTAAAACGCCGCGTCTTCTGGAAAGGCCTCACTTGATGCATTGGTCGGGGTAAGGCCGAATGAAGCTCCATCAATATGCATTACTTCAGGACGCAATTTTTCCCCAGACTGCAGCACTGCATCCACATCGGCCAACAGGTCCGCGCCGGTGATCTTCCTGCCGTGAAAATACCAGCTGTTCCAGCCCGACATCGCGCCCTTTTCCGTGCGCGCCTTGTGCGTCTGCCCAACCCAGTCCGCCCACCGCGGCAATGCACGCCCCGGCGGCTCGGCAAATAGTGCTACCTGCTGACCCCAGCGAGTCGCTCCAGGCTGGACCTGCACCCCGCTCATATCCGCGGTATAAGCAAACGACAACCTGCCGGCGGAATCACACCCGATAACCGCGTCAACATAGGCAATCGGTGTCCCAACCGGCCCAAAGAGAAATCCAGTTCCATCTGCGCGGTAAAAGCCGCCATATTCGCCCACACTGACGGGTCCATTTCTCCCGCCGGCCGTAAACACCTGGGAATCAGCTTTGACGCTGGTGTCCAGCGCGGTAACGAGCCATTCAGCGGCACTGCCTTTCAGGCTCCCCTCAATCGCCAGGGGCGTCACCGAAACAAATCTTACCGGTGACTGACCGATATTGCGGATTCCAGCCTGCGCCAGCAGACACGGCACACCGGGCACCTTCCCGAGGCGGAAGAGAAGTTCAACCTGCTCTGCATCAAACCGGATGGTCACAGCCGTAATTGCGGCAGTGCCGTATGGAGTAACCTCGGTCGTTCGCTCCGGCGGCCCGGCCAATGTTCCAAACGCCGACGATAAAACCTGCGTCGTACTGGCGGATATAATCGTGGCAGAAAAACCGCCCCTGCAATCCGTAAGTCCGGGCGCCTGGAACGACACTGTGCGCCCGTCGGCCCCAATAGCAGCTTTTATAGAAGTTGACGTGTCAGGCTGGCCATATCCAGGCGCATCAGCCAGTATCAGCATAATGCCCCCTATCCAGGCATATCGCATAATCTCAAGAAGAAATCTCATATGCCGGCATAATTAACATAGACTTATCACAAAAGGAAGCTCTCGCTTATTGATGCAGGAAGGTCGCCGTTTCGAAATTGCAGGAGCTCCGAACCTTCGGAACGATCCTGGGGAAGAATCGCCCGAACGGAGTCGGGCTCCTACAGGAAGAAAGTTTCGCCGAAAAATGGCAGCTGCCTTTTTATCCACATTCTTGAAGTACCCGCGTTATCCGTCAAATGGTTATTGCCTTGGAGGCGCGACGGGAGTAACGTTTCCTGAGTTTTCTATAAACGTCCTCTGCAAAACAGGAGAAGATATAATGAAATCAGGAATCGAGAACAAGCTGTCCCGCACACAAATCCACCGCCGCTCTTTTCTTAAAGGCGCTGTTGCCGCAGCATCAGCCTTTTCCACTTTCTCTATCCTGACCGGGAACTCGGAAGGCAAGGACAAGAAGGCGGATCCGAAACCGGACAAAGTCGCCGCTAACGAGAAAGTCAATCTCGCCTGCTGCGGAATCGGCGCACAGGGAGGCACAGATATCGAAGCGCTTTACAAAACCGGCCACTGCAACATTGTGGCGCTCTGTGACACCGACATGGAGGGCCCTCAGACCAAGGAAATCCTCAAGAAATTCCCTGATGTTCCCAGGTTCCAGGATTTCCGGAAGATGCTGGACAAGATGGGGAAAGAGATTGACGCGGTTACCGCGGGCGTACCCGACTTCTCGCACTTCCCGATAACAATGCTGGCAATGTCAATGGGCAAGCACGTTTATTCAGAGAAACCCATGGCCCGCACTTTTCAGGAAGTGGAACTGATGATGGCCGCTGAAAAGAAATACAAGGTTTGCGGCCAGATGGGCAACCAGGGCCATTCCGGCGCAAATTACTTCCAGTTCAAGGCGTGGACGGAAGCCGGAATAATCAAGAATGTCACCAAGATCACTGCTTTCATGAACAGCGCACGCCGCTGGCACGGGAAAACCGCGGAATCCATGCTCAAGGACGGCGACAAGCCCATGCCGTCAACCCTTGACTGGGACACATGGCTGGGCACCGCCGAGTTCCACAAGTACAACGCGAATTACGTAGGCGGCCAGTGGCGCTGCTGGTATGACTTCGGTCTCGGCGCCCTCGGCGACTGGGGTGCGCACATCCTCGATACCGCACACCAGTTCCTGAACCTCGGCCTGCCGACGGAAATCAGCGCGGTCAAGCTTGACGGCCATAGCGACCAGATTTTCCCACAGGCCTCAACCCTGTTGTTCAAGTTCCCGGAACGCGACAAGATGCCGCCCGTGGAAATAACATGGTACGATGGAACGAAGAACCTGCCTCCGCTGCCTGAAGGTTTTGGTAAATCGAAACTGGCCGACGATATTCCTGCGCCGTCATCCGGCAAACTTGAACCCACTGGAAAAGCTCCGGCACCGGGCAAGGTGATATACGGCGAAGGGCTCACGTTCAAGGGCGGATCACACAGCAGCACCCTTGAGATCATACCTAAAGAAAAGGCAAAGGAGATGGAAGGCAAGCTGCCCAAGGTACCTGCCAGCACGTCCGATCATTACAAGAACTTCCTGCTCGCCTGCAAAGGCCAGGAAAAGTGCCGTTCTTCGTTCGATGTTGCGGGACCGCTCAGCCAGGTACTGGCCCTCGGCGTCCTTGCGCAGAGACTGAACACCACTCTCGTCTTTGACCGGGAGAAGAAGCAGATAACGAACAACAAAGCTGCCAACGACCTGCTCGCGGTGCCCCCGCGCAAAGGCTGGGAACAGTATTATAAGATGTAAGACAGCTATATCTGACTTACGACAGCCATCTGGTAGGGCGGCCACTCCGTTGACCGCCGTTTACGATGAACCACGGACGGCGGCAGAGCCGCTCTTAGACCTGCTGCCCCCGGTAGGGCGAAGCCTCCGGCTGAGCCGTCTTAGTTCTGCAGTTTACCCGGCGTAGTGCTGACGAAGCCTGGGTCCCCGGGAGACCTCGCCCTACCAAAACAAGAAACAAGATGAAACGCCTCGACACAGCGAGGCGGCTACAGATCTATTTAAAACGCTCTACACTGCAAGAAATGTAAGAGAGGTCCTGTAGCCACGCCGCTGTGTCGGCGTGTCCTTGACAAATTGCCTATTCATGTTCACCAGACCTTCAACTTAACCTGTCCATCTCCGGGATCCTCAAAAGGACCGGCCGACGGTTTCTTTCCGCTTCTCTTTTTCCCGGAATAATCTCTATCAACCTTCAGGGATGATCCGTCAGGATTTTCGTATGCGCAGCCTGAAACTGCCGTCTTGCCCAGAACTTCCGTGGTGACAACAGCGGTTCTCGCCGTCAACAGAGCTGAATCCATTGTCATATTCAGGAACACATGGTCACCTTCATCCGTAAGCTTGACCGACGCGCCTTCTCCCGCCCGCACGACCTGATTTGTTTCCGTAACAAACGGCCGTGCGCCGTTCAGGTAAACGTTACCACCTGTCTGCGGCGCTGATCCCCTGGCATCATAAACCCACAGGCCAAACCCTTTGATTGATTTCTTAGGATTCGTCTCCTTCTTCTCAACGCTGCCAGAAGGACCCTGTCCAACAAAGATATTGTTATAGAAACGGTTGTCCCCGCCTTTTGTAATGACCTTGCCTGCGACGGACGTCGAGTGCGCCTTCATGTAGGGAGTGAAACGGCTCATGTCATACCAGTTGTCTATCTTTCCTGTCATCAGGTTATGAACGTAGGCGCCGCCTTCGGACATGTCCCAAAGGCTTCGTTGCGACAGGAACAGGTTGTTATCCACGAGAAACGGCCCGTGATTGACCTCCACGTAGAGATCTTCGGCGCTGTTTTCGTAGCACAGGTTCCCGGTTATCCGCGTGCCCTGCGCCATCCAGTCCATCCACAGTCCGCGGTATGCCTTGTAAATACGATTGCCCCGTATCTCCACATCAATAGCAGCATGGATCTTGATTCCGCCCTGTTCGCAACCATGGTACAAATCCTGAACATAAATGTCGTGGATGGTATTGCCCGTGATACTGCTGAAAACAGCGCCCAGGCTGCCGACTATACCGGCCTGTTCGCAATGCGAAATGGTGTTGTTGCGCACAATGTGGCTGCCGACTGTTTCCTTGTTCCAGCCGTTTGCCAGGGCACGGTTGATTGTACCGACATAACCCTCGGCGGAATTGGAGGACTTGTTATCCCACTCGTCACCATACTTCCCAAGGGAAACTCCAACGCACTTCGAGTGGCTGACAATGTTATTCTCAATGATCCATCCCCTGCTCCAGTGCGTACCGATCAGCCCGACCTGTTCCGCAGTTGGCGGCGACCACGGTGTAGCCGCGTGCCGCATTGTGAACCCGCTGACCGTAATGTAGTTCATCCCGGGCTTTTCGGGATAGAATATTGTCCGGCGCACATTGATCTCAACCATCTGTTCGTTTGGGTTCACGCCCTTGAACTGAGCCCAGATCGCAGTGTTCGCCTGATCCACCTGCCCGAACCATAACGGATCCTTACCAACAGGCTTAAGAACATCTTCCATCCTGGCCGCTTCAATCAGCCACTCGCCGTTCAGGTATACGGCCCCTGTGTGATTGGTCCGGCCACGGTCCCAGAACCAGTCACCGTGAAGGAAATCAATATACGGATTGAAGTTGCCAAAAAAAGAATTGGGAATTACCGCCTTCCACGTATCATCCTGGACTTTCTCCCAGTTCTTAATGACTTCCGAACCCTTTATCTCGACCTTCTCGCCCCTGGCGGCCTGGTAGACAATACGTTGCCTGTCGGAAACGCCCCCGCGCGGCGGGTTGATGCGTTCACGGTAAGTTCCCGCGTGAACAGTGATCACATCACCTGGCTGGGCAGCCTGCGCGGCTGCTGAAATCGTCCTGAATGGCTTCGAAGAGGAACCTTCGCCTGCATCATTGCCATTAGTCGAAACGTGATATTCCCGGGCCCCGGCGATGCGGGCAGTTAATACAAGCAGAATGAGGAAATATGGCAATCTCACCCTTATATATCCTTCTCGTATCCGCATCACTTCTTATTAGACTGTTTCCTTGATGCTCCTTTTTTTCCGCCGCGGCCGGATTTGTTCAATTTCTTTTCCAGTTCTGCAGCAGCCTGCTCGGCTTCACTCTTAACATCCGCATTGTCCAGGTACTTTTTCAGCATATCGAGAGCTTCAGGCTTCTCAACAGTCTTTATGCCGCTGATGATAAGCTTCTTTTCGTCTGCACGTTTTGCAAGCTCATCCGCTGTCTTGAACATTTCCAGTCTCTTCTCGGCCTTGAGTCCGTTTTCCGGCGCACCCGCAATACGTATATATCCCCTCAGCGCCAGTATACGGTCAACTTCCTCAGTGGCATTCTTTGCAAGCTCAAGCAGATCCGGACAGGCGGATTCATTACACCAGGCTGCAAGGGCTCGAACAGCCTTGCCGTACAGCTCTTTGTTCCCGGAACTCAACGCCTTCTTCTCCAACTCAAGGGCTGAACCAGTCCCGGCCACCGATGCAAGGTCCATGATTGCTGCCTTACCTGCATCATTCGCCTTTTCGTAGTATCCGACGACAACATCAAAGCATTTGCCCTTGTCTTTCGCATATGCGCAGACATTTTTAACCGCCGCAACAGCGCCTGTCATTTCCTTTTGATCCTTAACAGCAAAGGCGGCCCCGGCAAGCGTCACAATGTCGTCATCCGTGGCCAGCGAACCCAACCCCGCCCACGCAGCCTTTCTAACGTCTGCATCACCATCGTTTATCAGCTTCATTACCGCCGGCACCGCAGAATAACAGTTCCTTGCCGCAAGGGCCTTGATGGCCGGAACTTTCAGTTTGTTGTCAGCGAGCGCATCCGTAAGCGCCTTATTAACATCGTCGCCCGGCATTTTCGCAATGGCATCGATGCCGCCCTTGTCAGCCACGCCGAGAAGACTCTTCACCGCATCGGAACCGCCTATCTTGCTTATGGCCTCCACAGATGCGCCAAGAATCGCCGGATTTGAGCTCGAAAGGCATTCCGTTATAATGCCGGTTGCGGACCTGTCACCGCGTACGCCCAGCGCTACAATGAGTTCCCTTTTCTTGTCATCCGCGAGTCCTCCCAAAACCCCAATCATGGCCTTCGTCAGGGCATCGCTTTTCTCAAATGACACAAAATGAAGGGCTCCCCTTCTCATGACCTGGTCATCGCTCTTCACTATATCTACAATCATCTGGATCGCTTTCTTCTCGTCTGCCGACAGCATCCCATGGACGGCTGCGGTGCGATACGAGGATTTGCCAGAAGCCAGCACCGCATCGTAAAGAGCTACTGCGTCGGGGCCCTTGACACTCTTTCCGCAAGTTACCATGGCTTCGAGCCAGGCGGCTTTAAGGCTGTCCGCAACCTTCATCTTGAGAAGAATCTTGGCCGCATCATCGCCCCCTATCCTGCCAAGGGCCTTGACTGCAGCCAGGGCCACAGCCGGATCAGCAGAATCAGCAAGCTTGGCAACCTTTTCTACGGCTTTGACGCAATGGCGCTCCCCGAGACTTCCCATAATGCCGATCCTGGCCTTGTCCGGCGCTTTATCCAGCGCCGCAATCATTGCCTCGTCGGCTTTGATATTCTCCATCCGCTGGAGAACCAGCCGTGCATTATGCGACAGGACTTCGTGGGTAAGAAGGCCGGCTACAGCCGGAATACACTTCTCTGTCCCGATCTGCTGCAGCATGCGGCAGGCAAACTCCTTACCGTCCTGCGTAGCATTATCCGCCGCTACGACCGCAATCAGCGCGGTTTCTATCGCGCCATGCTGGTCAACCGGGGTCGACTGGAGCAGTTTATCCGCTTCATCCGCGGTATTCTTTTCATCGCCGTACTTGTATTTTGCCAGGTCCTGGAAGACATCTCCAAGCGACATCTGCGCAGCCAGGCAGCCTACTAATATTATTGCTGCAATTTTCTTGATCATTTTTTTCTCTTTCCTTCTACATTCTAAATTGAGAATTCGTTATTGGAAATTCTCTTCTCCCTATATCTGCCACGGTCCCCTTCTCGGCCTGTCAACCAGCCTGCTGGCCTCGGGATCACCGATGAAGTCTTCCTTCTCGGGGTCCCATTTCAGTTTCCTGTTAAGCATGTAGCAGATGTTTCCAAGATGGCATACCGTTGCCGTCCTGTGTGCGTATTCCACGTCCTGGAAAGGACGCTTCCTGGTTGCCACGCAGTTGGTAAGGTCCTTAATCGGCGAGTTGGCGCCGTCCTCGTACCAGCGGAGACCCGGCGGCACCTTGAACTCGCGAAGCGGACGGGCTTCGCCCTGTTCACAGATGTATCTCGGCCCGCCGCCGCCCACGTAGAGCTTCATTCCGTTTGCAAAGACATAAGTGAGATATTTATTGTCCTTTCCATCTGGAGGAATGATCTCGGTGGGACCGGTGTGATCCAGGCCCATGCCGTGAAGAACGGCGCCGAATTTGTGGCCGCCCCAGTCGGTCATCATTCCGCCTGAATAGTCGTACCAGGTTCGGAATCCCTTACCGCCAAGCCCGTACGCAGATGAACAGCGGTCCGGGTTGTAAGGAGCCCACGGAGCCGGCCCGAGCCAGAGGTCCCAGTCAATAGTATTGGGCGGTATCGGAACGCCGGGCAGGTAGCACTTGCGCGGCGGCCCACCCGGATCTGCATGCGTTTCAAGTATCTTGCCGTACTTTCCGCTTCTTGCCGCACAGGCCAGCGCACCGTAGTCGCCAATGACCCGCTGGCTGCCGGACGAGAAAACCCGGCCGTATTTCCTGGCCGTCTCGACCATCTTGCGTCCCTCGCGGATCGTCAGCGTCAGCGGCTTCTCGCAGTAAATATCCTTGCCGGTCTTCATGGCATCAATGGTAATCTGCGCGTGCCAGTGATCTGGCGTGCCACAGAGGATCATGTCTATGTCGTCACGCACTATCAGTTCACGGTAATCAACATACGTCTTGCAGTCCTGGTTCCCGTATTTGCCGTTCACCTGGTTTTTGGCTGTGTCAAGATTGCCGCACTTGACATCGCAGACCGCGACACACTGGATCCGCGGATCGCCCAGGAACTGGCCCAGGTCCCCACGCCCCTGGCCGCCCATTCCGATTCCAGCCATTACAATTCGTTCACTGGCCGGGGGTCGCCCTCCTGCACCCAGCGCACTGGAAGTAATGATATTCGGCACCGCTATCGCCGCGCCCACTGCCTTCAGAAAAGACCGCCTGGTGAAACTTATCTTTCGCATCACAAACCTCCTTTTAACCTGCATCACTTCAGAGAGCCTGTTGCACACATTCCAGTGCCTGGCAACCGGAAGAAACTACTTAATTATCATGCTGTTTAGCAAGAATTGTTCCAAGCCTGAACAGCCAGCGGATTGCACCGAAAAGCCTCATAATTCAGGAACATCGGAGAATATGAACTTTTCCGGAGGTAATGAACGCATACACCTGTATGCAACTCGTGACTACAAGGGTATCCACATGATTGAGCCCTGACGAGCCGTTCTTAGTTCTACGTTCACGGTAGGGCGAAGCCTCCTTGGGCGGGCGTAGCTTCCTAGCGAAGACCCCCGGCTGAGCCGCTCTTCGTTCTGTGGTACCCGGGAGGTACCCGCGAGCCGTCTTAGTTCTGGAGTTTACCCGGCGTAGTGCTGCACGAAGCCTGGGTCCCCGGGAGGGCGAGGCTACTGACGAGCCGTTCTTAGTTCTTCAGTCCCGGTAGGGCCTGCGCTAGAGCACTCCCTTTTTCGAGACACACCACTGCACTTTGAGACAATAAGAGACAGTCCAGCCTGCAGACGCCAGGAAAACCCCTGTTTATTAAGCCGATTTCACTCCTTGCCAATCCGGCACGGTTTATGCAATTGGTATTGCAGGGAAAGAATGAACACAAAGACAAATTTACTTATATTTGCAAGCGTATTTCTTATAATTTGCCTTTCAGGCATTTACCTGGCTTATACTTCAACAAATCCCGAGAAGCCCAAAGTGAAGGATGGTGTCGCCATGACGAATAAAATTATTAAATCAGACGAGGAATGGAAAATATTGCTTACCCCCGAACAATACAAAGTGCTTCGAAAAGGCGGAACCGAATGCGCTTTCACCGGCAAGTATTTCGACTACCACGGAGCCGGGGTTTTTACATGCGCAGGCTGCGGCGCCGAACTCTTCAACTCAACAAACAAATTCGAGTCCGGGACCGGCTGGCCCAGCTTCTTCAAGGCAATCGACAAGACAAGGATCATAGAAAGAACAGATAACAGCCTGGGCATGGCCCGCACAGAAATTCTATGTGCCCGCTGCGACGGACACCTGGGCCACGTATTCAACGACGGCCCAGAGCCCACCGGCCTGCGTTACTGCATCAACTCAGCTGCGCTTAACTTTAAGGCGAACAGTAGTTCTCCGGAGATGAAAGACGGCCCGGACGGAACCTCGCCCTCCCCAAAGAACAAAGAAGCCGGCCTCGAAACCGCCACATTCGGCGGAGGCTGTTTCTGGTGCACCGAGGCCGCGTTCAGGATGCTCGACGGCGTGAAGTCCGTCGAAGTAGGCTACATGGGCGGACAGACGAAGAACCCAACATACAAGGAAGTCTGCACCGGCAGGACCGGCCATGCCGAAGTCTCGAAAGTAACATTCGATCCCGGGAAAACCACTTTCGAACAAATTCTCGAAGTCTTCTGGAAGGTTCATGACCCGACCTCGCTGAACCGCCAGGGCGCGGACGTAGGCACCCAGTATCGCTCGGCGATATTTTATCACTCGCCGGAACAGAAAGCTGCCGCCGTAAAATCAAGGGATGAATACCAGAAGAAACTTGGCGCAAAGATAGTGACCGAAATAGTCCCTGCGGAGGAATTCTACAAGGCCGAGGACTATCACCAGGATTACTACAGAAACAATTCAAATGCCCCCTACTGCCGAATGACCATAACCCCAAAACTGGAGAAACTGAAGAAATGAGCGAAATACGTACGATCAAGACAGTGCTGAAACGCCGGCCTACCATGGAAGGCGCTGGGGTAAGGCTGAAACGGGTATTCGGTTTCCAGGAAAAACCTGAACTGCTGGATCCATTCCTACTGCTTGACGATTTCGGCTCCGACAATCCGGATGACTACACAGCCGGCTTTCCGTGGCACCCGCACCGCGGAATAGAGACGGTTACATATATGCTCAACGGAATAGTTGAACACGGGGACAGCATGGGAAACAAGGGCGTCATAAAATCAGGCGATATCCAGTGGATGACCGCCGGCAGCGGGATAATCCACCAGGAAATGCCAAAGGCAATCAAGGGAACCATGCGCGGGTTCCAGCTGTGGACGAACCTTCCGGCCAGGGACAAGATGATGGATCCGCGATACCGGGACGTGAAGAAAGAAATGATCGTAGAAGTCACACCGTCGAAGAACGTTAAAATCAGGATTATCGCGGGCGAGGTAGACGGCACAAAGGGACCGGTACAGGACGTCGTAACCCGGCCTGAATACCTTGATATATCACTTGGCCCAAACACGGAATTTGAAAGAGAGACTCCTAAAGGACATACCGTATTTGCCTATGTCATCGAGGGTCGCGGCTGGTTCGATGCCGGAAAGAAACAGGAACTGGCAGACGGCCAGCTTGCGCTTTTCAACGATGGCAGGAGAATAAAGGCTGTTGCATCAGGCGGCGGCATGAGATTCCTGCTCCTCTCCGCAAAACCGCTTAACGAACCTGTGGCCTGGTACGGGCCGATAGTAATGAACACCGAGGAAGAACTCCGGATAGCATTCGATGAATATGAAAAAGGCACCTTCATCAAGCATAAGCGCCATGACAAGGCGTGACTTCATGGTATATTCAACCGTCGGCTTGCTGGAATTGACGGCCATGAGAACAAAAGCAGAAACAAATGCCCCGAAAAAGATAATGCCTGTAATGTTCATAGGACATGGCAGCCCCATGAACGCGGTCCAGAACAACGGATTTACCCAGGCTCTTTCGAAAGCCCCGGAAAAACTGCCGCGGCCAGCCGCTATCCTTGCCATCTCGGCACACTGGATGTCTTCCGGCAAGACCATGGTATCAAGTACGGCAACGCCGGAAACCATCTACGATTTCGGCGGCTTTCCGGACGAGCTTTACAAAATCAAATACGATGCCAAGGGCTCCCCTGATTTTGCGGAGGCAGCAATCGCGGCAGTTAAAGCCCTGAAGATATCTGCCGACAATAAACGCGGACTCGACCACGGAGCCTGGACTGTTCTCAAGCACATGTATCCAAAAGCCGATATTCCTGTATTCCAGCTGAGCATCGACATGTCGAAACCCCCGCAATTCCACTATGACCTTGGCAAGGAACTGCTTTCGCTCCGCGGGAAAGGAGTACTGGTCATCGGGAGCGGCAACATAGTGCACAACCTCGGCAGAATTGACTGGGACGGGGAAAATGGAAAGCCCGAGAAATGGGCGCAGGAATTCGATGAGGCCGTAAAGAAGAACCTGGATTCCGGTACACACAACCCTTTAATCAATTATCTCAAGCTCACAAAAGATGCGGCCACAGCCGTGCCGACCAATGATCATTATCTCCCAATGCTCTACGTGCTCGGACTCCAGCAGAAAGAAGAGAAAGTCTCTTACCTCTTCGAAGGCTTCCAGAACGCAAACCTGAGCATGCGCTGTTTTAAAATAGAATAGATCACACCTTCTCTCTTGATGACCCGCCCGATTATATGCTAACAAATTCCCGGTCGTCATTTACAGGAAACTGAATGTCCAACATATCACAGGAACAATTAGCCAAGATAGCCGGCGAAATCATTGATAAATCCAGCGATGGAATTATCATCATCAATGACAGGAACGAGATTCTCTACGCAAATCCCGCCTGGAAGACTATTCACGGCTTTGATCCCGAGAAGAGCTTAAACCAGGAAAAGGTTTTTGAAATCCTGTTCCCGGATCCGGCGAAACGCAGGGAAAGCATCG
>Ga0172371_10003691_pt1 | contig 23575 bp, 23 predicted proteins | sample Lak12m_FD_114543 | JGI IMG/M metagenome (GOLD analysis project Ga0172371, IMG submission 114543) | Freshwater microbial communities from Kabuno Bay, South-Kivu, Congo - kab_022012_12m | ecosystem: Environmental > Aquatic > Freshwater > Lake | place: Democratic Republic of the Congo: South-Kivu...
ATGAAATTTACACGCATTACCATAGAGCCTGACAAAATGGGCGGAGTGCCGTGCATTAGAGGTTTACGTATACCGGTTGCTACGATTGTCGGTATGGTGGCTAACGGAATGACGGAAAAAGATATACTCGATAACTATCCGGACCTTGAACGGGCGGATATTAAAGAAGCGCTGCTTTACGCAGCAGAGGCAGTTAAGGAACGCCAGATACCGCTTGTTGCAGCATGAAGTTTCTTATTGATAATGCCCTCTCACCTGTCATTGCACAAGGACTCAAAGAAGCAGGATTCGAATCTATCCATGTAAGGGATATCGGATTGCGTTCTGCTCCTGATACTGAAATCTTTGAACACGCTGTTAAGAATAACCAGATAATTATCTCTGCTGATACTGATTTTGGGACCTTGCTTGCCTTGCGGCAAACATCTAAACCATCGGTAATACTTTTTAGATGCACTGACAAGCGTCCTCAATCACAGGTTTCATTACTGCTTTCTCATCTTTCAGAAATAAAGGATGCCTTAATAGCCGGAAGTATTGTAGTTTTTGAAGATGACAGAATACGTATCAGGGCTTTGCCGATAGGGTAATCTAAGAATTGAACTTAATATAAAATTCGGGAATAGTTATGGAAGACAAAGAAAAAATTTTGTCGCTTATGCAGAGGATGATGGAGATGGGAATTTTCGCGGTATACGGGCAGGAGGATGAAGGCGTTCCCGATGCAAGCGTGGACTGCGATTCAAACCTGAACCAATGCAAGGCAAAATGCTGCACCCTTGAGTTTGCGCTTACCAAAGAGGAAGTCCAAAAAGTCCGTTTGAAGCATATGCCGTCAAGACCTTTCTTTATAGCAAGAGAGTCTGACGGGTATTGCTCTCACCTTGAACGCACCACCCTCAGATGCGCTCTCTGGTCTGAGAGGCCGTTGAGATGCCGGAGATACGACTGTAGAGAAGATTCAGAAAAACACGACTGGCTCGGCTCCGGTTTATAAGAGAAATGTCAAAATTAAATCAGGAGCTATTGCTAAATTACTATTGACAAGAAAATAGCACTGTGCTTTACTATAAGCGTTAATGCGATACGGCGACTTGCAGGTCTGAGACCTCAAGATGCGCATTAAACAAAAAAACATGAGGTGCCGCTCAAAAAAGGAGGATTTATGAGCACAGCAGTAAAGTATCCGCACGAGTACCGCATCCCAGTTTCACAGGAGCACGTCAGGAGTATTAAAGATCCACATTTGCAAAGTCTCACCACTTTGCACGCAATTGTAAAGGTTCGGGACTTACCCAACGGGAAAATTCCCGACAAGATTAACCCGCGCAGTCACGAAGTAATAAAAATGGGCAGCAGGATTCCTGAAGCTATTCAGGGAGCACTGGAAGAGAGTCCTGAGCTTTTTCACCTTCTAAACAGAGGATGCTTAATTCTCGCAAAAAAAGCATGGTATGACAATCAAAGTAAAATTTTGCATTTCGTTATTGAATCTGAGAATGATTACGGTATGGTAGACGGTGCTACAACAGATCGGGTTTTGGAGATATTAAAAAAAGGCGTTTCAAGTGCTGATTTTGACTCCTTAAAAGGGGATGAAATCCCAGAGCATTTCAAAAATGCCTATATTCATCTGGAGATTATTGCCGGAGAAATTGATCAGGATTTACGGATAAAACTGGCTGGTGCTCGCAATACTTCTGTGCAGGTCAAGGAGTTCAGCTTAGAAGACTTAAAAGGTAATTTTAAGTGGCTGCAGGCTATTTTGAATAAATCGAAGTTTAGAGATAAAATACGGTATAAAGAAGGTGAACCCAACCCCGTTGATGTTAGAGTTGTTTTAGCGCTGCTTACATTATTTCACGCCCAGTGGTTAAAGCTGAAAAAAGATCCAATAGTTGCTTATACAGGGAAGGGAACGGTGCTAGATCTTTATACTAATACTGACAAAGAAAAGGGATGGCAGGAAGGGTATGAAAAATTGGCCCCTGTCGTAGTTGATATTCTTGAGCTTTACGATTATATCCATATTGAATTTCAGAAAGCTTACAAGACAGCTTACGGCGTGGATGGAGCACGGGCGCAGCTTGGAAGAAGAAAGGGGGTAACTTTCATTGAGAATAAAGCAAAAGCCAGAGAGTTACACCTGAGCGGTAACAGGACTCAATATGTATTACCGGATGGATGGCTATATCCTTTGCTTGCTTCTTTTCGCATGCTTTTAGAATGGCCTAAAGGCGGCAGAGGCACAGTTAAGTGGGCAAAAGATCCTTATACTTTTTTCTCACAGCATGGGCATGAGCTTGTTTATTTTCTAATTGAGAGAGACGAAGAACTTGGAAGGAATCCGAATGCCACCGGAAAAAGTAAAGGGGTATGGCTTGGCTTAAGAGACAAGGTTAAAACACAGTTGTTAGAGGAAAGAATCAGTCAGTTGGAGAATAAGTAATTTCGGTGGGGATAGGCAAAGCATTGTCTGTCCCCATATTTATTTCCTTCAGTTTCCATGCGGGTGTCCTAAGCCTTTTGTGTTAAAATGGATGCAGGAGGTGAGACTATGAAATTCAATAGAATAACTGTCGATCCCGAAGTCTGTTCCGGCAAGCCGTGCATAAGAGGTTTGAGGTTTCCTGTTTCCAGGATTCTGGGGCTTCTGTCTGCCGGCGAGACAAAGGAATCCATATTAAAGGCATATCCATATCTTGAACCTGCGGACATCGACGAGGCATTGGCATTCGCCGCTTGCCTTGCTGATGAAGAGGTTATGGAATTTGCATGAAGTTTCTCGTTGATATGCCTGCCTCGCCAGGGCTTGCAAAATGGCTCGGCGAAAAAGGATACGATGCTGTTCACGCCTCAGATATCGGTTTATTCAAGACTAAAGACACAGGAATTATAGAAACAGCCAGAGAGCAGAACAGAATCATCATTACTGTTGACCTCGATTTCCCTCAATTGCTTGCATTGAGTCATGCAAAAGATCCGGGGATTATACTTTTCAGGGGTGGAAATTATAATGAACAGGAAATGCTTAGCCTTCTTCAGAGAGTCCTTGATAACGTTAAGGACGAAAAGATCTATAACGCGATAACGGTTGTGGATAAAGTAAGAATACGCCGATGTCCTCTGCCAATTGACTAAACTTCAACTCTGTTTCAAATAAGTTAAAATATCTAATGTCCAGTCCTTCTAAAAATATTTTCCTGAAATCTGCAAAGGCCGGTGAGATTACTCCGGTTTATAGAGAGATACCATATCAATCTCCGCATTTAATTTATGAATCCTTCATATCCCCGAACAGTTTTCTCTTTGAAAGCGTAAAGGGCCCTGAAAAAATCGCAAGGTATTCATTCATCGGCTTTGACCCGTACCTGATTTTTAAGGTCAAAGACGGCTCTATGGAAATTACCTATAAGGGCCGAAAGGCAGTTTCAACAGGCAATCCATTGGCAAGGCTTAAATCATTGGTCGCGGCATATAAACAAAAACCAATAGACTCCCTTCCTCCTTTTCAGGGAGGAGCAGCCGGTTTATTGAGTTATGACTTTGTTCAGTATCTTGAAAAGCTTCCCAAAACTACAAAAGACGACCTTAAAATCCCTGACGCCCATTTTTTCATGATTGATAAGCTGATAGCCTTTGACCATGTTGATAAAAAGGCATGGATAATAGTCTGTCCTAGCGCGCGGGATACGGAATTGGGCTACGGTTACATGGATGCAGACTGGGGAGAAAAGTATGATGAGGTGGTTCAGGAAGTAGAAAGAATAGGGGTCAGAGTGTCAAAGGGGCAAAGTATCAAAGGGGCAAAGGGTCAGAGTGTCAAAGCGACGGCTTCTGCGTTGAATTATGGTTTATCCAAAGAGCAGTATATGGACATAGTTAAGCGCACCAAGGAATACATTGCAGCGGGAGACATATTTCAGGCAAATCTTTCTCTTAGAGTTTCGGCTGAGATCGGAAATACAAACCCGTGGCAGCTTTATAAAATTCTCCGCTCAATCAACCCCTCTCCGTTTGCAGGATACATTGATTTCGGAGATTATCAGATTGTAAGCTCATCACCCGAAAGATTAATAAAAATCAAAGACGGCATTATTGAGACAAGGCCTATCGCAGGAACAAGGCCGAGAGGAAAAGATAAAGGAGAAGATGAGTGGATGAGAAAAGAGCTTCTTTTAAATGAAAAGGAGCGCGCGGAGCATATAATGCTCATTGACCTTGAGAGAAATGATATAGGAAGGGTATGCGATTACGGAAGCGTTCATGTTGATGAACTGATGATTACGGAGGATTATTCCCATGTCATACACATCGTTTCCAACGTAAAAGGAAATCTCGCTTCCGGCAAAACGTGTTTTGACGCGATAAAGGCTGCGTTTCCCGGAGGAACGATAACAGGCGTGCCCAAGGTCAGGTGCATGGAGATTATAGATGAGCTTGAGCCTGTTTCAAGAGGGCCTTACACCGGTTCTTTCGGCTATATCGGATTTTCGGGCAGCATGGATTTGAATATAATCATAAGGACGTTTGTAATAAAAGACGGGCATGCCTATGTTCAGGCAGGCGCGGGTATTGTCGCTGATTCTGACCCTGAGAAAGAATATTATGAGAGCCTCAAGAAAGCAGCGGCGTTGATAAAGACTCTGGAGAGGATTTAAGTTCCTATTTCGCGAACCAGCCTTTTTTTCTCTTTCTCTTTTATTTTCTCTATTGTCTCGCTTATTTTTAAACCTCTGAGGATGCCTAACATTTCATCTTGATATTCAGTTGATTTTTTAAGTTCGCGGGATAATTCTTCGATTGAGCCCTTTATATTGCTATTTATGCTGATGAGCAATTGACTGGTTTCCTTGAAAATCTCCAGCATTCTATCGAGTTTTTCGATTTGAAATGAAGGAATCTCTTTGGGTTCAGTTTTTTGCAATTCTCTTCTTTCTTTCTCTGATTCATGGAGAGTCTGATAAAATACTGTTTCTTCCAATGGAATTTTTTCTTCGGCCGGAGGCTCTTCTGCAATCTTTTCCTGAACGGCTGAAACAGCTTCTTCGGCAGGAGCATCCGGTTGAATGCTATCGAAATTATGTTTTTTGGAAATTTTCGCAGTGAGGAGTTTTGTCACAGAGCGAAAGGTTTCCTGAACTCCTCTGCCGTTAATCGCCTCCGCATCAAGATATGGGTATCCGTTGCTGTTCAGGTCTTTGTTTAGCTCGTCAATGGACAGGATATCAGGCAGGTCTCTTTTGTTATATTGCAGGATGAATGCGATGTCATACGGGTTTATGTTGTTTGCAATGAGATTTTCTATCATATTGGCAAAACTTTCCATGTTTGCTTCTTTCATCGCCCTCTGGGAATCGGCAATAAATACAACGGCGTCAGCTCCTTTAAGCACCATTTTCCGTGTCGCGTTATATTTAACCTGCCCGGGCACGGTATAGAGCTGTAATCTGACGGAAAAATCTTTTATCTTGCCGAGTTCAACGGGAAGAAAATCAAAGAACAGCGTTCTGTCTGTTTCGGTGGCTAATGAAATCAATTTTCCTGTTCTTGCCTTGTCGATAACTGAATATAAATAGTGGATGTTGGTGGTCTTTCCGCTTAACCCCGGGCCGTAATAGACGATCTTAAGCGTAACCTCTTTTGCTGCGTAATTAAAGATAGCCATAGATTTCAGGTAATAGCGTAAACGCCGTTTCTTGTGGTGTATTTTACTTTATACATTGCTTCATCTGCCAGACGGATCAGGTCGTCTTTTGATTTTGCATTTTCCGGGTATGAAGCGACTCCGAAACTTGCCGTAAGCTTGAGCGCGTATCCTTCTTTTTTGAGAAATACATTCTGTTCAACAGTCTTTCTTATTCTTTCGGCAATCACCACAGCGGCATCCGGGTTTGTCTGGGGCAGCACCACCACAAATTCATCTCCCCCGTATCTTGCGACAATGTCTATGCTCCTTAAACTTTTAATAATCATTTGTCCCATCTCAACAAGGATCTTGCTTCCGATGAGATGCCCATGCTGGTCGTTTATTTTTTTGAAATAGTCAATGTCAATAAAAATGAGAGCAATGGATGTGCCGTATCTGTTTGAACGTTGTATTTCCATTTCTATGGTCCTGTTTAAATATCTTGTATTGAAAAGCTTTGTAAGGTCGTCTGTAACAACGAGTTCCGCCATTTTCTGATAAAGAGATGTGCGTTCGATTGCGAGCGCTGCATGGTCAATGAGTCTCATCAGGAGGTCAAGGTCTTCTTTTATAAAGGGCTCCCCTGTTGTCTTATTTACAACTTCAAGAACTCCGATTATCCGCCCCTTGCTTTTTATGGGGACACACATCAATGATTTTGTTTTAAACCGTATCCGCCTGTCGATCCTGTCTGAGAACCTTTTGTCGCGGGACACGTCAGGCACAATTACGGGAACGCCTTCCTGCGCGACCCAGCCTGCAATGCCTTCGCCCGGTTTCAGCCTGTATTTCTCCATTCTGGATTTTTTATTGTCGGTCTTTTCAAATACGAGTTCTCCTGTTTCCTCGTCAACCAGAAGCACGGACCATGCCTCTGCTTTTGTCATTTCTTTTGTTTTTTTCATTATTGATACCAGTATCGCATTAAGCTCCATCGTTGATGTCAGTGTTTTCCCGACCCCTTCGAAGAATTCAATCTCTTTCTTGGCAATCTTAAGCTCCTGCTGAAGCCTGTTGTTCTCAATCCGTATATTTTCTTCTTTTAAAATGCGGTTTGTAAAATACAGCAATTCTTTTTCTGATGGATTGTAAACCGGGTAGGTAAGCGGGTTCTTCAGCCATACGGCAAACCCTCTGAAAGAATGGCCGGGGGATACCACAAGTTTCGGTATATTGCCCGAGGCCTTTATAAAATTCCTGAATGAACTGTTTGCGCTTTGCCCTTTTTCAACTATGATGATATTTATCTTTTCGTTGAAGCTGAGGTTCACGTTATCGATGGATCTGGATCTAAGACCTCAAACCCTTCATTGGAAAGGATATCTTCAAAATCCTTTCGGAATATGCTTGAGCCGATCAGAAGTATCCTAGGCATTTGCTCCGCAGCATTTTTTGTATTTCTTGCCGCTTCCGCACGGGCAAGGGTCATTTCTTCCAACTTTTTCCCCTTTCTTAACCGGCTGTTGCGTCCCGCTGCTGTTTATATTGTAGTTTAACGTCTGTCTTTTTGGCATCTCTTTTATGCCTTCCTCTTTTTTCACCTGAATCTTGAAAAGCCTGCTCAATACTTCAATTGAAATTCTGTCTGTCATTTCCGCAAAGACTTCAAATGCCTCTTTCTTATATTCTGTGAGGGGGTCTCTCTGCCCGTAGCCTCTGAGGCCAATCCCTTCCTTAAGGTGATCCATGCCGAGGAGATGGTCTTTCCATTGCGTGTCAACTACCTGAAGCATAACCGTCTTTTCTATATATCTCATCATGTCGCTGCCGATTTCCGCTTCTCTTTTTCCGTATGTTTCTTTTATTGCGGACGTCAGGGATTCTCTTGCATCTTCCAGAGATTTTGGGGTTAAAGAATACGGTGTGGAGAATATACCGAATACAGCGTCATGCAGGCCTTTCAAATCCCATTCTTCGGGATGTTTATTTTCAGGGCAATATATGGAAATGATTTCATCAACAGCGTCTTCGATCATGGAATATGTCCTGTCCTTTAATCCTTCGCCCTGCAGGATTTCGCGCCTGAACGAATATATCTCGATCCTCTGTTTGTTCATGACATCGTCATATTCAATCAGATGCTTTCTTATATCAAAATTGTGAGCCTCGACCTTCTTCTGGGCATTCTCTATTGCCCTTGACACCAGTTTGTTTTCTATCGGCATGTCTTCTTCCATGCCGAGTCTGCTCATAAGCCCTGAAATCCTGTCAGAGCCGAATATTCTCATGAGGTCATCTTCCAGAGACAGATAGAACCTTGAAGAGCCCGGGTCTCCCTGTCGGCCCGAACGGCCTCGAAGCTGATTATCAATCCTTCGCGCCTCATGCCTTTCAGTGCCGAGGATATGCAGCCCGCCTGCGGAAACAACCTTGTCTCTGTCTTTTACGCAGATTTCTTCTGCCTTTGACAAGGCCTGTTTATAGTCTTCCTCCTTATAATCTTTCTTGTCTTTCAGGATTTCCCTTGCAAGCCCTTCGGGGTTTCCTCCGAGGACTATGTCTGTGCCTCTTCCTGCCATGTTTGTAGCTATCGTCACAGCGCTGCTTCTGCCTGCCTGAGCGATTATCTCTGCCTCTTTTTCATGGTATTTTGCATTCAGAACAGAGTGCGGTATTCCTTTCTTCTTAAGCAAATGGCTCAGGACTTCTGATTTTTCGATTGATATTGTTCCGACAAGGACAGGCTGCCCTTTTTTATGGAGTTCCTCTATCTCTTTTATTGCCGCGTTGAATTTCCCTTTTTCTGTCTTATATATCATGTCGGGGTTGTCCATTCTTATCATTGGCTTATTCGGAGGCATTACAAGCACGTCAAGGTTATATATCTTCCCGAATTCCTCGGCCTCTGTGTCTGCGGTTCCTGTCATGCCCGCGAGCTTTTTGTACATCCTGAAATAATTCTGGAATGTGATCGTGGCAAGCGTCTGGTTTTCGCTCTCTATCTTAACGCCTTCTCTTGCCTCGACAGCCTGATGCAGCCCGTCGCTCCAGCGCCGTCCCGGCATCAGCCTGCCTGTAAATTCATCTACGATAATCACTTCTCCGTCTTTAATGATATAGTCAACGTCTCTTTTGAAAAGGGTATGCGCCTTTAGAGCCTGAAGCACATGATGGACCAGCTCAATGTTTGCGGAATCATATAAATTGCCGGCTCCAAGCAGTTTTTCGACCTTAAGGCTGCCTTCTTCCGTGAGCACGGCTGTTTTTGCCTTTTCGTCAATTGTGTAATCGGCATCTTTCTGAAGCTTGGGTATTATCTTATCGATCTTATAATATTTATCGGTGGAATCTTCAGAGGGCCCTGAGATTATCAGCGGCGTTCTTGCCTCGTCAATCAGAATGCTGTCAACTTCGTCAACTATCGCATAATTGAGTTCCCTCTGGGCGTACTGGGATATGTCATATTTCATATTGTCCCTGAGGTAGTCGAAGCCAAACTCGTTGTTTGTGCCGTATGTTATGTCGGAATTATATGAAACCTGCCTTTGTTCGTCTGTTAGCCCATGAACAATAACACCCACGCTGAGCCCGAGAAAGTTATAGATAGGCCCCATCCAGCGCGCATCCCTGTTCGCAAGATAATCATTTACAGTGACTACATGAACGCCTTTGCCTCCAAGGGCATTGAGATAAACGGGCAGGGTGGCAACGAGCGTTTTCCCTTCGCCTGTTTTCATTTCCGCGATCTTCCCTTCATGGAGGGCTATTCCTCCAAGCAGCTGAACGTCAAAGTGCCTCATTTTCATGGTTCTTTTTGAAACTTCCCTTACTGTCGCAAATGCCTCTGGCAGTATTTCATCGAGTGTTTCTCCGAGTTCAAACCGTTTTTTGAACTCAATTGTTTTATCTTTTAACTGATTGTCGCTAAGAGCGGATATCTGAAGTTCGAGCGAATTTATATGCTCAACAATCGGCAGGAGACGCTTTATCTCTCTATCATTTTTTGTGCCAAATATCTTTTTAAGTATTCCGCTGACCATGTTTTATACTAAAGTAAATACCTTAATATTTCAAGAAATCCGCTCTCAGAGGGATTGTGTGTGTTTATGTTTTATTGAGGACTCGCAGGAATGCTTCAACAACCCGTGCGTCGAACCACGCGCCGCTGCACCGCTTTAGCTCGGATACGGCATAGTTTTTTCCCGGCGAATTACGGTAGGGCCTGTCTGCTGTCATTGAGTCAAATGAATCGGCAACATGGAGAATCTTTGCGCATATCGGGATTTCCTCGCCCTTAAGGCCTTCAGGGTATCCTTTCCCGTCAACCCTTTCGTGGTGGTACTTTATTAACGGGATTATATCTTTTAGCTGAGTTATCTCTTTAAGTATTTCCGCTCCCTGAAGAGTGTGTTTTCTTACTATGGCAAATTCTTCCTCCGTGAGTTTTCCCGCCTTATCCAGAAGCTGGTCGTAAGTTCCGATCTTGCCGATGTCGTGAAGCAGGCCGGCAAGCCTGATGTTTTTTATCTCATCCTCGCCGAGGCCCATCTCTTTTGCTATCTGTTCCGCGTATGCCGATACCCTTACTGAATGGCCCTTTGTCCAGGGGCTTTTCGCGTCAAGGGCATTGACCATTGCCTTCATAAAATTCATAAAGAGCGATTCAAGTTCTCCTTCGGATTCCATGAGTTGTTGCTGCGCGTTTTTCAGGGCTGTAATATCCGCCGCTATAACGATTGAATGCAGGAATTCGCCTTTCTCGTCAACAATCGGACAGTGGCTTACATAAAACCAATGCCCTGTATTTGCCTTTACCTCGCTCCACTCTGCCAGGTCGCCCCCGTGTATTTTCCCTATGCAGTGCCCTGTATGCTCGGGATTGCAGGTAAAGAACTCGTAACACTTGCGCCCCAGCAATTCCTGATGCGGCAGCCCGACAAAGTCCACAAAACGCTTATTGCATTTTATGATGCTAAGGTTTTTATCGAGGAGGATTATAATCTCCATGGCATTATTAAAGGTTATTTCCCATTCGGCCTTTGCCCTCGTCACATCTTTAAGAAGATTGGTTAGTTGCTCTTCCGCTTTCTTCCGGCGTGTTATATCCCGGAATATTCCCTGCGCAGCCGCTGTTGTTCCTCCGGATATCCTTGCGCTTACGGCGCCCTCAACGTCTATCAGCCTCCCGTCTTTTGCTATGAATGTTGTTTCTACTTTATCTGCGTTTTTCCCTGACATTACTGTCTTGAAAATTTCCATGCAGTGCTGCTTATGGTCAGGATGTAAAATATCAAAAATAGTAATAGCCTTCAGGTCATCCGGCGTATAGCCCAGAGTCCTCATCCATGAAGGATTCACAAAAATAAAATGCCCGTCAGGAGCCACGCTCTGGATCATGTCAAGGGCGTTATCGAACAGATTGTGATAGCGTTCTTCGCTTTCTTCTATCGCCTTTTCCGCTGATTTATGTTTAGCGCTGAGAAGCCGTGCGTGAATTGCGAATAAGACAACAAATAAAAACAGCAGGCGCGTAAGGATATCATGGGCTGACGGAGAAAACATCTGGGTTATAACAGTGCCTTTACCGGACAGAGCAGGATCTATAATAGAGTCAATGACCCATATAACAATTCCGAGCGCAGCGCCAAGCAATATAATTTTTTTCTTGCTCATCCTGTAGTGATATTCCGGTTTGTTTGCTATGAGCATAGTTTACCACAGTTTAACAGATGGCCCAAAGTGTCAATGCCCTTGAATAATAAATGCGCATCTTTTATGATTATAGAAGCTCATTAAGGAGGCAGCATGGTATCAAAAGAAAAAATTGAAGCTGTTCTCGAAAAGATAAGGACGGGACTTAAGTCTGAAGGCGGAGATATAGAGCTTGTCGATGTAAAAGAAGACGTTGTGTATGTGAAATTGAAAGGCGCATGCGGCACATGCCCTATGTCCTCCCTTACGCTGAAAAACTGGGTGGAGGCAAACATCAAGCGTGAAATACCCGAGATTGCCTCTGTTCAGGCAGTCTGATAACTTTTGAAAGCAGACATAAATGATGCCACATAATGTAATTTATAGTTTGCGGTTTTTAATAATATCTGCGATAGGCGTGGTATTTTTTAATTTCCTGCCTGCCGGTCTCCTCCCTGCTTCTGACACAGTTGAGGTCAAGGATATAAGGCACTGGACATCCAGAGGGTATACGAGAATCGTAGTTGATCTTTCGGCTCCAGTTGATTTTTCAAACAAACGAATCTCAAATCCTGACAGGCTTTATTTCGACCTGAAAAACACCAGGATATCGAAAGAGATAAATACCACGCTGCCTGTAGGCGACGGCATATTAAAAACAGTCAGGGCAGGGCAGTTCAATCAGGACACTGTGCGGGTGGTTCTGGATCTGGAAGATCCAAAAGATTTTAAAGCCTTTATTCTTGAAGAGCCCGCGAGGCTGGTTATCGATATTTACGGACATGAGAAGGCAGTCGAACCCGATGACATAAAACCCGCAACAATAATTGTCCTTGACCCCGGACACGGCGGCCATGACTGCGGAGCGATCGGCCCCAGCGGGCTTTATGAAAAGGATGTTGTTCTGGATATTGCCTTGAGATTAAAAGAGATACTTTCAAAAAATAAAAATTTTAAGGTTTTTCTCACAAGAGAAAAAGACGTATTTATCCCGTTAGAGGAAAGGACCTTCTTTGCAAACAGCAAAGGCGCAGACCTTTTTCTATCAATCCATGTAAACGCAAGCCGCGATAGAAAGGCAAGGGGAATCGAAACCTATCTCCTCAACTGGACGGATATGGAAGAATCCATAAGGGTTGCTGCCCGGGAGAATGCGATATCTCTTAAGAAGATGAGAGAGCAGATGAAGAAGTATAAAAACGAGGTAGGCATAATCCTCAGCGACCTTGAAAGGGATTATAAGAGAGACGAGTCCATAAGCCTTGCCAATTATGTCCAGAGAGCAATGGTATCAACCCTGAGCGGAAAATACAGCAGCATAGAAAATCGCAAGGTTAAGAGCGCGCTCTTCTATGTTCTTTTTGGCGCAAAGATGCCCTCTGTCCTTGCAGAGGTTTCGTTTATAAGCAATCCCGTGGAGGAACATCTGCTCTCGAAAGAGGCTTACAGGGATTACATTGCAAATGCCCTTGCTGACGGCATTGAGACATATATGGCTGCGGCTCCTCCGGTTCAGAAAATGGCAAAACGTCAGAGATTAGTTAAGGCCGGGAAATAGCCTTGCCTCCTGAGCTGAAAATTATCTTCTATATTATTTTTGTCATCGCAATCTTTCTGATTCAGAACCTGCCGGTTTATATCTTGATGCTCGCAGTTATCTTGATATTCCTTTTTAGAATCCCTTTTACATCTATAAAAAGCGGCTGGCTGCCGATTACTTTTTTCCTTGTATTCACTTTTATCAGTAATATGTTTTTTAACCATGGGAAGATCGTGTATAGCCTGGGCTCTGTTGTGATTACGGAAGAGGGCCTCCATGCAGCGACAATAAGGACAATGCGAGTGTTTTTTATGATTGCCGGCGCAAAAATCATTACTGCATCAACTCCGCTTGAAGATCTGATAGGGGCGCTCGCCAAAACCTTAAGGCCGCTTGAAAAAACAGGACTGCCTGTCGCAGAATTTTTCTCTACGATGGGGCTTACCCTCAGATGTTTTCCGAAGCTTAAAGATTATTTAACAGAAAATTACAGAAATCACAGGGATAAAGGAAATCTCAGGGGATTCTCCGGTAAGGCTAAAATTATATCTTCTTTTCTCTTGCCGTTGTTTATACAGAGCATGAAGTCGCCTGAGATATTTTTCAATGAAAAAAATTGATTTGCTGATAAAAGGCGGGATTATTTATGACGGCACAGGCAAAGAGCCTTTTGAGGCTGATATCGGGATTGCGGGAGACAGGATAGCGGTTATCTCAAAAAAAATAGGGGCCAAGGGTTCAAGGGGTCAAGGTTTCAAGGCAGAGAAAACGATAGATGCAAAGGGGTTGGCCGTTTCGCCGGGATTCATTGATACCCATGCCCATTCGGATTTTACCCTGCTTGCCGACCCGCGCGCGGAAGGCAAAATTTTGCAGGGTGTAACTACGGAGATAAACGGAAACTGCGGCCTTTCTGCTGCTCCGCTTTATGCAAAGGCGTTTAAACATAGAGAGAAAGACCTCCGGGAATTAGGCATAAAAGAGCGATGGTCAACTTTTAAAGAATATTTCAGGATACTTGAACAAAAAGGTATAGCTCTTAATTTTGTCACGCTTACAGGGCATGGGAATATTCGCGCGTCTGTAATAGGCTATGCCGATAAAAAATCCGGAGCCGCTGAATTAAAGATGATGAACTCTCTTTTGAAAAAAGCGGTTGATACAGGCGCAGTAGGACTTTCAACAGGGCTTATCTATCCTCCAGGAATTTATTCTGATACGGAAGAATTGATAAGCCTTGCAAAGGTTCTACCCCCTCTTCGTCCCCCATTAGCAAGGGGGGGATGGGGGGGTGGTATCTATACCTCACATATGCGAAGCGAAGGCAAAGGGCTTATCGAATCAATTAAAGAGATAATCCGCATAGGAGAAGATGCAAAGATTAAAGTGCACATATCACATATAAAGACGAGCGGAAAAGAAAACTGGCATAAGATAGGCACGGCAATTTCATTAATAGAAGAAGCAAGGAAAAGGGGTGTCAGGGTTACATGCGACAGGTATCCATACACTGCTTCAAGCACAGACCTGGACACAATACTCCCGTCATGGACTTATAATGGCGGCGCAGGGCAAGAGTTAAAAAGGCTGAAAAATTCGGGCATTCAAAAGAGGATAAAAAAAGAGATTTTAAGCTCTCATCCGGACGCGGATTACTGGCGAAGCGTCAGAATATCATCAGTGACGTTGCAGGATAATAAGTGGATGGAAGGCAGAACATTATCATATATCTCTCAAAAGATGGATAAAAGCCCGGCAGATGCGCTTTTCCATATCTTGAAAATGGAAAGGTTGAGGGTTGGCGCAATATTTTCATCTATGAGCGAAGATAATCTCAGAAGATTTCTCTCCCTGCCGTATGCGATGATAGGCTCTGACAGTTCGGCGAGAAGCAGATCGGGCTTGACCCGCGAAGGCAAGCCGCATCCAAGGGGTTTTGGAAGTTTTCCGAGATTCCTCGGCAAATATGTAAGAGACGAGAAATTAATGGGCATGAGCGAGGCGATACATAAAATAACAATGCTTCCCTCTGAAACATTCCGCATAGATAACAGAGGAGTGATAAAAAAAGGCGCATTCGCGGATATTGTTGTTTTTGATCCCGCGAAAATAATCGATATGGCAACATTTAAAAAGCCATTCCTAAAGCCTGCGGGGATTCATTACGTGATCGTGAATGGAGAGACTGTTGTGCGGGAAGGTGAATGTACAGGAGAGAGGGCGGGAAGGGTTCTTTAGAGCGCCAACATTGACAAAGATTACTATTAGCAAATATAATTTATGATTAGAAATATTTAAGGGAGGTTTCGCGATGGCAGAGGGAATTATTGATGTTACAACTTCTACATGGGAAAAAGAGATCACTCAGAATCAGGGCTTGGTTATGGTAGATTTCTGGGCAGTTTGGTGCGGGCCGTGCAGAATGGTTGCTCCTACTGTTGAAGAACTTGCAAAGGAATATACGGGCAAGGTGAAGGTTGCAAAGCTGAATACCGATGAAAACCCCGATATAGCGAGCAGATATAAGATAATGGGCATTCCAACAATCATGTTTTTTAAGAACGGGGAAAGAGTGGATCAGGTTGTCGGCGCGGTCCCTAAGTCACAGCTTAAATCGAAGATTGATTCTTTGCTCGGCGCTTAAGCCTGCATATAAAGGCCAAGGTTATTCTTTACGGGCAATTCTACAATAGCGGGGAGAAGAAATAAGTGAGAAAGATTTTTGCGCTTGCTGCCGTTATGTTTTTAATGATCTCTATTGTCTCGTGCAAGAAAAAAGAAATTGAGCCGGAGCTTCCTGTCGTGGGGAGCAAGGCGCCTAATTTTACACTGGAAGATGTAAATGGGAAGACGGTAGGCCTTTCTGATTACAAGGGAAAGGTAGTTCTGGTCGAGTTCTGGGCAACATGGTGCCCTCCGTGCAGGGAATTAACACCGGAGCTGAATAAGATTTATGAAAAATATAAAGACAAAGGGTTTGTAATCCTCGCCCTCTCGGCTGAGGATAGAGATACGCTAAAGGATTACATAAAAGAACACGGAGTGAAATATTCCGTGGTCATTGCGACAAGAGAAACAATAAAAAAGTACGGCGTAATCGGAATTCCTGTGAGTTTTCTAATAGATAAAGAAGGCAAGGTGGCGAGCAGGCACATGTACACCCCTGATTTCGTTAACGAGCTTACATCTGAAATAGAAAAACTGCTTTAATCCGATGTTTGAATCCCTTTCCGAAAAACTCGAATCAATATTTAAAAGGCTCCGCAGCCGGGGCCTGCTCAAAGAAGAAGACGTAGACTCGGCATTAAAAGAAGTCCGCCTTGCCCTGCTTGAGGCCGATGTAAATTTCAGGGTCGTTAAGGATTTCATTCAGAAGGTTAAAGAAAAGGCAGTCGGCAAAGAAGTTCTCGAGAGCCTTACTCCCGGGCAGCAGGTCATAAAGATAGTAAATGATGAACTGTGCTCTCTGCTCGGAGGCACAAACAGCAGAATACAGCTTTCGCCAAACCTTCCGACTGTAATTATGATGGTCGGGCTTCACGGCTCGGGAAAGACCACAACATCCGCAAAGCTTGCAATGTTCTTCAAAAAAGAAGGCCGAAGGCCGATGCTCGCTGCAGCTGACCTTCAAAGGCCTGCTGCGATAGACCAGCTTGTGATTCTCGGCTCCCAGATCGATGTTCCTGTGTTCCATTCAAAGGGGATTAAAGACCCTGTGGAGTTGTGCAGGGAATCTGTAAAAAAGGCAAGGCTTGACGCAAGGGACATATTAATACTTGATACCGCCGGCCGGCTCCATATTGACGAAAGCCTTATGGCTGAACTTAAACGCATAAAAGATGTTGTTTCGCCCAAAGAGATTATATTTGTCGCTGATGCAATGACAGGGCAGGACGCGGTGAATACCGCAAAGAATTTCAACGAGCATATAGGAATAGACGGAATAATACTTACAAAGATGGACGGCGACGCAAGAGGCGGAGCCGCAATCTCAATAAGGTCAGTCACGGATAAGCCGATCAAGTTTATCGGGGTCGGCGAAAAGGTTGAAATGCTTGAGCCGTTCCATCCCGGGCGGATAGCTTCGAGGATTCTCGGCATGGGAGATGTTTTAAGCCTTATAGAGCAGGCCCAAAAGACATTCGAACAAAAAGAAGCGGAAAAACTGGAAGAGAAGATACTTGGCGAAACATTCACGTTTGACGATCTGAAAGAGCAAATGAAAAAGATACGCGGCATGGGCTCGTTAGAAAATATTTTAAGCATGATGCCGGGCTTTAATAAAATGAAAGGGCTCAAGGTTGATGAAAAAGAATTTGTAAGGACAGAGGCTATAATAAACTCTATGACGCCGGCTGAAAGAAGGAACCACAACCTCTTAAACGGCAGCAGAAGAAAAAGGATTGCAATTGGAAGCGGAACAACAGCGGCGGATGTTAATAGAGTTGTAAAACAATATGTGGAATTAAAGAAAATGTTAAAGATGTTTAAAGGCGGGAAGGGCTTCAAACTGCCGAAGTTCCTGCCTTTCTGATATCTGTTTGTATTGACAGTTTGTTCTCTTTCTGATAATCTTAAGACGTCGGAAAGCGTAAGTATATTACGCGAATTTGAATAGGAGGTGAAGTTTTGGTCAAGATTAGGCTGGCAAGATTCGGGGCGCATAAGAAACCTTTTTACAGGGTGATTGTGGCTGACGAAAGAGCTAAAAGAAACGGACCGTTTATAGAAATTCTTGGAACATATAATCCGCTCAAGGAGCCTTCTGAGATAAAAGTTGATTTAGAGAAAGCTAAATCCTGGTTGCAGCGAGGAGCACAACCTACCGATATCACTAAGAAGCTTTTGAAAAGGGTTGGGCTGTAAAATAGCCCAAAATTCCTACGGAGGTGGAGAGGATGAAACAACTGGTTGAGTCAATGGCTAAAGCTTTGGTTGACATGCCTGAGGAAGTGGTGGTTTCAGAAGTTGACGGAGAAAAGACCACTGTTTTTGAACTGCGCGTTGCGCAGAGCGATCTTGGAAAGGTTATAGGGAAACAAGGCAAAACCGCGCGCGCAATGAGGACGATACTCAGCGCTTCAGGCACTAAAATGGGCAAACGCTGCGTTCTTGAAATATTAGAATAAAAAGATTAAGTGAGAACTAAGGACTAAGAAGCGGGAAGTAAAATCCACGAATATCTCTAATCAGAGTTTTTAGTTCTTACTTTCTACCTCTTACTTCCCAATTCTCACTTCCCATTTTTTTATGGTAAACAAACAAACTATCCTTTCTTTTTTCAAAGGGAAAATAAAAAAACCGCTGAGTTTCGGAGAGATAGCTTGTTCTCTGCGCCTGGGCCGTTCTGAAATGCGGGCATTGAAACGCCTGCTAAGAGAGATGCTCAGGACAGGCGATATCGTGCTGACGAGGAAAGGCCTTTATATCCCCCCGGAAGATACTAATCTCGTAACAGGTTATCTTGAGGCTCATAAAGAAGGATATGGTTTTGTGATAACAGAAAAGCCGGGGGAGAGAGACATATTCATTCCTGCTCGGGCAACTTCAGGGGCAATGGATAATGACAGGGTTATAGTCAGAATAGAAAACCTGCAGAAACGTGAAGGAAGGATAATCAGGATACTCGAGAGGGCGCATACGAGGATAACCGGGAAGCTTGATATCACAAGAACAGCGTCTTATGTAAGGCCGAAGAATAAATCCATTCCTTTTGACCTTTATATATCGCCTAAAGACAGGGGCAAGGCAAGAGACGGCGATACTATTGTCGCTGAGATTACCAGCTATCCAGTGGAGAAGAGGCCGCCTGCAGGGAGGATTATAAAGGTAATCAAAAGGCCCGAGGACCCCGCATCGGAGGTAGAGGCAATAGTAGATGAATTCAATATACCGCGAAGATTCCCCCAGAATGTGGCAGACGAAGCAAAGATGATCCATGCAGCAGCCTCCACGCGCCCGAAGGCGGGCAAAGCCGGCGCGGAAGAACGGCGCAAGGATCTAAGGGATGTCCATACGGTTACGATTGACGGAGAGCGCGCAAAGGATTTTGATGACGCGGTTTCAATAAAACTCACAGAACACGGTTACAGGTTATGGGTGCATATAGCAGATGTAGGTTTTTATGTGCCGTGGGATTCAGCGATTGACCTTGAGGCAAGGAAGAGGGGCACAAGCATATATTTCCCGGACAGAGTAACGCCAATGCTGCCTAAGGAGCTTTCCGAGGATTTATGCAGCCTTAAGCCGAAGGTTGACAGGTTTGCCTTCACAGCCGAAATGGACTTTGACAGGCACGGCAGCAGAGTGAATTCAAAGTTCTATCCGAGCCTTATAAAAAGCGACGAGAGAATGACTTATACAACCGTGAAAAAAATCCTTGTTGACAATGACAAGCATGAGCGCGAGAAATACGGTTATCTTTTAAATGATTTTGAACTCATGGCTGAACTATGCGGTATTTTGAGGAAAACCCGGCTTGACAGGGGCAGCCTTGACTTTGACCTTCCCGAGCCTGAAGTCGTGCTCGATTTGCAGGGGAAACCGGAAGCGATAATCAGCTCGGAGAGAAACTTTGCCCATATACTTATCGAGGAATTCATGATCGCGGCAAATGAGGCAGTTGCGGAACATCTCGAAGGTCTCGGGATCCCGAGCCTTTACAGGATACATGAAGAGCCCGACCCCATGAAGCTTGAGGATATTATGAGAGTTGTAAGGCCTCTGACCAAAACAAAAAATATTAAACCCAAAGACTTCTCCTGCCTTCTCGAAAACATAAAAGGCAGGCCCGAGGAAGAGATAATAAATTATATGGTATTAAGGAGCTTAAAGCAGGCCAAGTATTCACCTGTTAATGTCGGGCATTTCGGGCTCGCGTCAGAATCCTATACCCATTTCACATCGCCCATAAGGCGCTATCCCGATTTAGTGGTCCACAGGGTGTTAAGAGAGGTTTTGCATAAAAAACATCTCCCTGATAAAAGGATGCAGGAACTTGAAAAACTTCTTCCTGACATCGCCTTTGGCTCATCGAGGATGGAGCGCCTTGCCGCCGATGCCGAAAAAGAGGTTATTAACGCGATGCGAGTATGGTTCATGAAAGATAAGACCGGCGAGGAATTCCCGGGCAGGGTTGTGAATGTTACTCCATACGGATTGAAGATACGGCTCAAGGATTTTTATGTCGAGGAGTTTCTCCATGTTTCGTATATGACGGATGATTTTTATTCGTTCGATGAGCGCAGCATGAGCCTTCACGGAAAAAACACAAAACGCTCATTCGCCATCGGCAAGGAACTGACTGTGAGGATTGATAAGGTTGATATGGAGGAAAGGACAATAGTTATGGGAATTCAATCCTGATGTTTGTGCGAACGGATTGAAATTTTTTATAGCGCCGATCTGATGGCAGGTTTGCTTTTTATGCCGTATAAGGGTTAAAATATAACAAGATTTTTAGTTGGAATTTCAAAATTCTGCTTTTTATCTACGACTTGCAAAGAGGCGAATATTTTCATGCCTTTTGTCCGCCTTAAGCGGATCAGAGTGTTAACTCAGGAGAAAAATCTTTAGGATGAAATTGATGGAGAGAATATTGTGAAACACGAAGATTTAAGAAACATAGCCATTATCGCCCATGTTGACCATGGCAAGACAACGCTGCTGGATGGAATGCTCAGGCAGTCGGGCATATTCCGTTCTAATGAAAAGGTTCAGGAAAGAGTAATGGATAACATTGACCTTGAGCGTGAGCGCGGCATTACCATAATGGCAAAAAACACTGCCGTTGAATATATGGGCGTTAAGATTAATATTGTTGATACTCCCGGTCACGCTGATTTTGGAGGAGAGGTTGAGAGGACGCTGAAGATGGTTGACGGCGTTCTGCTTTTGGTTGACGCTTCAGAGGGGCCGCTGCCCCAGACGAGATTTGTCCTTAAAAAAGCGCTTGAGCTTAATCTGCAGCCCATTCTTGTCATAAACAAAATTGACCGCCCCGACGCAAGGATTCAAGAAGTGCTGAATGAGGTCTATGATTTGTTCATTGACCTTGACGCCACTGAAGAGCAGCTTGAATTCCCTATAGTCTATACAAACGCAAAGATCGGCACTGCAAAGCTTAATATGGATGACGATGCAAAAGACCTCAGGAAATTATTTGAACTAATCATAAAAACTGTGCCGGCTCCTGACGGAGATAAAAATGCCCCGCTTCAGATGCTGGTGACAAACATAGATTACAACGACTATGTCGGCAGGCTTGCGATAGGCAGGATATTCTCAGGCTCCTTAAAGAGCGCAGATCCTGCGTTAATGATAAACAGCAGGGGCGAGATGATAAAGACAAAGATAATATCTTTATACGGATTTCAGGGGCTTGAAAGGATTGAGATAAAAGACGCTTCGGTGGGTGATATTATCGCTCTTGCGGGAATAGAGGGAATAAACATAGGCGATACGATAACAGATATAGAAAACCCGAGGCCCTTGCCGCGAATTCACGTAGACGAGCCTACTATCTCCATGGTGTTTTCTATTAACACATCGCCGTTTGCCGGAAAAGACGGGAAATATGTTACATCGAGAAATCTCAGAGAGCGCCTTGAGAAAGAACTCCTGTACAATGTTGCAATAAATGTTGATTTTTCCAATATGGATTCGTTCAAGGTGATGGGACGGGGAGAACTTCAGCTTGCCATACTTATTGAGATGATGAGAAGAGAGGGCTATGAACTTTCAGTATCCATGCCTGAGACGATCACCAAAGAGATTAACGGGAAAGTCCACGAACCCATAGAACATCTTGTCATAGACGTGCCAGAGGAATTTGTAGGCGTGGTTACACAGCAGGTTGGAATGCGAAGGGGCAAGATGCAGAAGATGCAGAACAACGGCCACGGCAGGGTCAGGCTTGAATTCAAAATCCCGTCAAGGGGGCTTATAGGTTTCCGCTCGCAATTTCTGACTGATACAAGAGGCACAGGCCTTTTAAACCATATCTTTGACAGTTATGAGCCGTGGCAGGGCCCGATATCAAAACGCTCAACAGGGGCGATTGTGGCTGACAGGACAGGGAAGACGACAATCTATGCGCTCTTTCATCTCCAGCCGAGAGGCACTCTTTTTGTGAGAGAAAATACGCCTGTATATGAAGGCATGGTTGTCGGCGAAAATTCAAGGGATAGTGATATCGATGTAAATGTCGTTAAGGAAAAAAAGCTTACCAATATCAGGGCCTCCGGCTCGGATGACGCGCTCCAGCTTGTGCCTCCGAGGATGTTAAGTCTTGAGCAGGCGATTGAATTCATAAAAGAAGATGAGCTTGTGGAGATCACTCCATTGTCTGTGCGCATCAGGAAAAAAATCCTTGAGGTAAATAAAAGGCCAAAGAACAGGGAAAGGCAATAATTGTGGAGGGAAAATGAAAAGAGGGGAGAAAAGATAGAATTCAAGCTGCCAGAACTCTCTGCCGCTTAAGATGCATTACAAAACATAGGCCCTGATTATTCCTATATCCGAGCGCCTCGAAGCGTCTTTGAGAGAAGCGCAGTGGCTACATCGAGATGTGTTTCGGGGTTTAGCATAGGGCCAAGAAGCATTGTTATTCCCGCCTTATTCAGCAGACGGTCGTCATAAGGCGCATGCGGACAGCGTGAGCGCAGCTCTGCCGCAAGATAGGCGAAATTGGCCGAGCGGGATGGTTTCATAGCGGAACCTAAAGAATCATATGCAAGGGCATTCTCCAGAAAATAGATTATTGTCTTGTTCCCGGAATAGAGAGACAGAAAGCCTTCCCTTTCCGCTGTTGTTGTTTCATTGACGATCTTTTCGGTTTTTGTCAGCACAATACCGCCCGTCAACACAGCGCGCCCGAGACTTAGCGAACGCTGCTTAGTCGTCTCGATCTCTGTCCTAGATGCGATTTTAGCGCCGCGCAGGATAAGTTCGATGTCGCGGTAGGCTGCTGTAATATCACTGCCATCCTTTAATCTCGCATGAAGATGCTGCTCTCCAAGACTGAATTTCTTTACTATCAGCCGCCGGGTTTCGGCTTCGATATCGACAGGGCTCAATACTACTGTATGAAATCCCACCGACTTAAGCCGGGAGGCAAGTCTGTCGGCTTGTTCATGTTCTGCAAAGAGGCGAACGATAAACGGCCCGTTTCCTTGCGCCCGCAGGCGCATAAGAGCTTCGGATTCCGCTGCTTCGAGAGCGCGGGCAAGGTCGCCTGCCATGGACAGCTTGTCCTCTTTCAGCTCGTATATCGCTACAATATGCATTTCCATGCTCGCAGATTTTGCGCAAAAGAGCTTTTTATCATCAAAGAAATCTATCTATGATAGACATACGATAACTCAAATAAAGTAAAATTGGCTATATGTTGCCTTAATCAGAACGCTTTTTTATTATTAGTTCCTTATTCATTAGGTGAACTTGACTGATGCAAGTATTCATCATACAATAAAAGCATATTTAGGAGGTGCATAATGGCTGTAACAGTAAATATACCTGATGAGCTTATTTTTGAGGTTCTGAAAGCTACCGGAGAAAGAACCAAGACAAAAGCTATAACAATCGCCATGAAAGAATTTATTACGCAAAAAAAGAAGATAGAGCAGCTCCTTGCGCTGAGAGGGAATGTTGAGATTAATTATAACTGGAAAAAAGAAGAAGCGATTGAGATGAGGTCACAGAAGAAAAGAGAGAAG
>Ga0172371_10003692_pt1 | contig 23573 bp, 22 predicted proteins | sample Lak12m_FD_114543 | JGI IMG/M metagenome (GOLD analysis project Ga0172371, IMG submission 114543) | Freshwater microbial communities from Kabuno Bay, South-Kivu, Congo - kab_022012_12m | ecosystem: Environmental > Aquatic > Freshwater > Lake | place: Democratic Republic of the Congo: South-Kivu...
AAATGGTTGGTCAGCAGCAGAAGTTGACGAAGCTTTTGCGGCAGCAAGCCAAACCCAGGCGCAACCTAAAGTTAATGCACAGCAACCGCAGGCTCAGGCGCAAGAGCCACAAATTAAAATACAGACACAGCAGACACAGCAACCCCAAGCGCAGCAACAGCCCAAAGCTCAGTCAGCCGTTGTGAATTCATCCCAATTTCAGCCGAAATTAACGCAATCAATTCCACAAGAGGCCAAGATGTCAAATGGAAAAAAGAGTTCTCATTTTGTTTCTAAAATTATTATAATTCTGATAATTTTGGGTGTTTTGGCCGGAGCTGCTTTTTATGCTAGCCAATATTTTAAGTTAGATTCTCTGTGGAAGAATTTTGGAAGAATAAATCCAGAAATAGTTATTGGCAATATGTTGAATAACAAGACTATAATAAAAACGATCCAAGCAACATCAGAGATTGACTTGTCTGTTTCATCAAATAAAGATAAAAAGTCTTTAGGTCGATTAATTATTAATTCTAAGAATAAGATAGATGCAACAAACACAAGTAATCCTAAAACAAACGGCGAATTGATTCTAAACTTAAATCTTCCCGGAATAACCTCAAACGCTATTTCAGCAAAAATTTCTACTGCTCTTGCAGACAATACGGCATATTTTAAAATAGACGATTTCACTGCAGTTGATTTTTTATTACAATACTATCCAGAGTTAGTTGCTCTTGGGGGTAAAAACAATTGGATTAAAATTGATCAAGGTTCAATAAAAAATCTTTCAAGCGCAGATATTGGGACAGTAAACAGTCAAGATTTAGCTAATAAAATTAGAGAGCTCGTAGTAACGGAAAATTTAATGTCGGTTGTTCAACAGTTAAACGACGAAGTTATAGGTGGTCAAAATGCTTATCACTATTCGGTTGTAATAAGTAAAGAAAAAATAAGCTCTTTTATTAGTAAGTTTATGGCATTAGCAGTTCAAGATGCTGGTACAGATTTAGTAAAAGAAATGGTGGCGGTTTTCACTAAAAAAATTGTAGATGCTACAGGAGATATTAATATGGAAATTTGGATTGGAAAAAACGATTATTTGCTATATCAAATTAAATTAAACAAAACGATTGATTTAGATAAAATTCAAGCTGGTCTCGATAAAACTATATCCCTAAAAATTAGTATAACCAACACTGATTTTAATAAAGATTTGTCTATTCAAACCCCAGAAAACGCAAACAAAATAGAAGATGTTTTTCTGCCAGTTTCAAAAATCCTTAATATTAGGTTAAATCTTAATAGTATAGCAAGTATAGCTCAATCTGTGATGTCTTCGACTAAAAATTATAGTTCTCTTTGCACACGCGGGTTATTAAACGGCTATCTTAAAGATTACGGCAACACTTTAATTAGTTTGAATAACGACATAATTAAACAGGGCGGGAATAAGCCAGCCTGTTTTGCTGGCGCAACAGACTTCTGTATTTCAACACAGCTATCCGATGGAACTTATTTATGCATAGGAAAAAATAACACATTAGGTAAAATAAAGTGTGAGTCTAGCCAAACTGTTTGTAAATAAAAAATTTCTGTTTTTGCTAATTATAGCCGTTGTTTTTACAGCGGCTATTTATTTTATTGAAAACATATATATTTTTCAACAAGACCAACCCCAGTACGTGAAAATTTTGTTTGTGGGAGACTTAATGTTTGACAGAGGAATAAGATATTCTGCCCAAAAAAATGGGGACAATAGATTTATTTTTAACAAAATATCGCATTTGCTTTTAGATAAAGATTTGGTTGTGGCCAATCTTGAAGGTCCAGTCACAGACGAAAAATCTGTAAGTATTGCAGCTCCATTTTTAAGCGAGAAAAGTTATTTTTTTACTTTTGACCCCAGTTTGGCTAAAACTCTATACGACGAAAACATTCGTTTAGTTAGCCTTGGGAATAACCACATACTAAATTTTAGTAATTCTGGATTAAAATCCACCAAAAAATATTTAGACGAAGCAGATGTCGGCTATTTTGGCTCACCAGACGGACCTAGAGCAGTTACAAAAGAAATAAACGAAATAAAAATTTCTTTCATAAGTTACAACGAATTCTCTAATTTACCTAATGGCCAAGAAGAAAAAGATACTTTAGAGGAAATTAAAAAAACTAAAGCCTTGTCGGATTTAGTGATAATTTTCAATCATTGGGGTATTGAGTATAATTTAGCTCCAGAAGAAAGAGTAAAAGACTTGGCGCACCAATTTGTGGACGCAGGGGCAGATTTGGTTATTGGATCGCACCCGCACGTGATACAACCTTTCGAAGAGTATAAAAATAAAAGAATTTACTATTCTTTGGGAAACTTTATTTTTGATCAGTATTTCGACGAAAATGTCAGGAATGGGTTAGGGGTAGAGGTTAAAGTAAACTCTAAAACTAAAGAGTTGAGCTTTTTAGAAACGCGATTTTATTTAGATAAAAACGGTCAAACTACGTTATTGAAAAAATAAGAAATTGATGTTATAATAAAAAACATTGCGGCAATATTGCGGGGTCGTCCCTCGGCCGTAGCCCGTTAGGCTACAGCCTACGGGCGAGGCTAACGGTAGGACATGTATTACATATACGTTCTAAAAAGCGAGAAAGACGGTAACCTATACGTCGGATGCACAGAAAATATTTCAAAGCGTTTAGAATGTCATAACAGCGGTAAGGTTTTATCGACGAAATCAAGGAGACCATTCAAGCTAATTTTTAAAGAAGAATACACAGACAAATACAAGGCTTTTAACACAGAGCGTTATTACAAAACGGCGAAAGGTAAAGAAGAGTTAAAAAACAAAATCAAAGATTATTGCGGGGTCGTCTAATGGTAGGACATGGCCCTTTGGAGGCTAGTATCTTGGTTCGAGTCCAAGCCCCGCAGCAAATGAATTACCCCATAAGAATCAATAAATATTTAAGAGACAAAGGTTTCGCTTCACGACGAGAAGCGGACAAGCTCGTTGAAAGCGGGCTTGTTTTTGTTAATGGCAAGCGAGTTGATAACGGAGCAATGATAAACGAAAAAGATAAAGTTATTGTGCGACAACCCAAGGGGCGTGCCGTAAAAGAATATAAATATATTGCTTACTACAAACCAAGAAATCTATCAACCCAAGATTTACCAGGAAAAGATAGCGTAATTGTAAGGTGGAAAAAAGACGGGCTTTATCCTATAGGAAGATTAGACAAGAGTTCCGAAGGTTTGTTGCTATTAACAAACGATGGCCGTTTTGCCAGAGAAGTTTTGTCTGACAGCAAAAAATATGAGAAAGAATATATAGTTTCTGTAAAAGAACCCTTGCGACCAGGAATTATTAAAATAATTCAGGCGGGTATGGAAACAAAAGTTTTAGGGAAATTACTTCCAGCTAAAGCAAGAATTATAAATAACTCAAAAATTCAAATAATTCTAAACGAAGGCAAACACCACCAAATTAGAGTAATGCTGGGCGAACTTGGATATACAATTTCTTCTTTAAAGAGGGTTCGTATTGGAGACATAAAAATAGAAGATCTAAAACCTGGCGAAACCCGCCAGCTTCACATCAAAATCTAAAAACAAAAACAATGGCGCTGGATTTGGAAAAATTAAATAAAGAGCAAAAGGAGGCGGTGTTGCACGAGCAAGGCCCGCTTTTAATTGTGGCAGGGGCGGGGACTGGCAAAACAACTGTTATTACCCAAAGAATTGTTAACTTAATAGAAAAAAAGCTGGCATTGCCAGAAGAAATTTTGGCTGTCACTTTTACAGAAAAGGCAGCCTCGGAAATGGAAGAAAGAGCTGACAAGCTTTTAGAAATTGGGTACACAGACATGTGGATTTCAACATTCCATTCTTTTTGCGAAAGAGTTTTAAGAGAGAATGCTTTAGACATTGGCCTAGCGACAGATTTTAAAATTTTAGACGCTACTTCTGCTTGGGTTTTAGCCCGCCAAAATTTAGATAAATTTAATTTAAAGTATTACAAAACCTTAGGAAACCCAACTAAATTTATACAAGCTTTAGTTTCCCATTTTTCTCATTGCAAAGACCAGGACCTCCGGCCCGAAGATTATTTAAAATATGCAGATGAATTAAAAACTAGAGACGACAGCCCCGAAGTTGACGAGACAGAAAGAATTAAAGAAGTAGCCAATGCCTACCATGTTTACCAAAAAATATTGTTAGAAAACAGTGTCCTAGATTTTGGCGACCTAATAAATTATTGTTTAAAACTTTTCAAACAGAGGCCCCTAATATTAAAAAAATATAGGGACAAGTTTAAATATATTTTAGTTGACGAATTCCAAGACACAAATTGGTCACAGTACGAATTAATAAAATTAATAGCCAGTCCCAAAAACAATCTAACTGTTTGCGCCGATGACGACCAGGCAATTTACCGCTGGCGAGGGGCTTCTTTTTCAAATATTGTAAAGTTTCAAGAAGATTTTAAGGATCACAAGCAAGTTTCTCTGGTAAATAATTATAGGTCAACTCAAAACATTTTAGACCAGTCACACAAATTTATAGAACAAAATAACCCCGATAGATTAGAATTTAGAAACAAAATAGATAAAAAACTCATCTCAAATACAAAAGAGCAGGGCGTTGTTGAGCACATACACGAGAAAACACTAGACCAAGAAGTAGGCCAGGTTATAAAAAAGATTTTAGAATTACTTAAAAATGATAAAGAAGCAAGTTATGGCGACTTTGCAATTTTAGTTAGAGCTAATGATTCTGCTTATCCTTTTATTAAAGCTTTAGAAAGAGCTAGTTTGCCCTATCAGTTTTTAGCTTCGCGAGGGCTTTACTCAAAGCCAGTAATTTTAGATATAATTTCATATTTTAAGCTTTTAGACAATTACCACGAAAGCTCGGCGGTTTATAGAATTTTAAATTTACCATTTTTAGAAATTCCAGAGGAAGACATTGCAACCATTGCTTTTCACGCTCGCAAAAAAACAAAATCGCTTTTTGAAGCGCTAAACGAATTGCCACTAATTACAGGGCTTTCTTTAAAAACTAAAGAAAATGTAGCATTTATTTTGAGTCTAATAAAAAAACATAGTCAAACAGCTCGCCAAAAATCGGTTTTAGAAGTGTTAATATCTTTTTTAGAGGATTCTGGTTATTTAAAGCACTTAATAAATAATCCGCCAGATGGGGGAGACGTGGAAAAATTAGATTTATTAAACCAGTTTTATAAAAAAGTTAAATCTTTTGAGGAAACAGCAGTTGATCCTTCGTTAAAAAACTTTGTGCAAGAAATGAATTTGGAATTAGAGTCTGGTGAAGAGGGAAAATTAGAATTCGACATAGAGCAAGGCCCCGATGTAATTAAGGTTATGACAATTCATGGAGCTAAAGGATTAGAGTTTAAGTATGTTTTTTTAGTTAACATGGTTGACCGAAGGTTTCCCACAATTGAAAGAAAAGATCCCATTGAGCTACCAGATGCTTTAATAAAAGACATAAAACCAAAAGGGGATACGCATTTAGAAGAAGAAAGAAGGCTCTGCTATGTGGCAATGACCAGAGCTAAGAGGGGCCTTTATTTTACTTCATCTGAAGATTATGGTGGCCAAAGAAAGAAAAAACTATCTAGGTTTTTAACTGAAATGGGTTTTAGCGCTATGGAGCGCGATATGTCCACGAGCCGAGTGCCCGCCTTCGCCAAGGCTTCGGCGGGTAAAGTTAGGGATACCCGTAGCGACATCTCTCGCTTTAAAATTTCTCCCCAATATTTGCCACAACATTTTTCTTATTCTCAATTGGCTGCTTTTGAAAAATGTCCGCTTCAGTATAAGTTTGCTTTTATTTTAAAAGTTCCTACGCGAGGAAGGGCAGTTTTTTCTTTTGGCAAAACAATGCATAACACTCTATATGAATTCTTAAAACTTGCCGATGGTCCTTCGCAAAAAAGCTTGTTTGACGAGAAATCTCAAGCTTCGGATTCTAAATTCCAAATACTAAATTCTATATTCGAGAAGTGCTGGATAGACGAATGGTATCAAAACCAGAAAGAAAAAGAAGAATATTATAAAACAGGGAAAAGAATAATTAAAGATTTTTATCAAAATTTTGAGAAGAATCATCCTCAGATATTAAAATATAACAATGAATTGGCCCTAGAACTGCCATTCAGCCTAAAAGTGGGTGAGTACGCTCTTTATGGGGTAATTGATAGAATAGACCAAGCGAAAGACGGAATCGAAATAATCGATTATAAAACTGGTGAATCAAAAGATAAACCAGATAAAGATCAGCTTTTAATTTACCAAATGGCGGCTAATGAAGTTTTAAATTTAAAACCAACAAATCTCTCTTATTATTATTTAAACGACGGCAAAGTGGTTTCTTTTTTGGGGACCGAAAAAGATTTACAAGAACAAAAAGAAAAGATGCTCTCACAAATAGATAAAATAAAGCACAGCCAGTTTGAACCAACACCTGGCTGGCAGTGCCAATATTGCGATTTTAAGGATATTTGTAATTTTGCACAGCGCAACTAGTTTTTAACCATTGCCCGCAAGGGTTTTTTTTGTTATGATTTATATAATAGAATTGCGCAGAAAAATCTGTAAAAATTTTTTAGATGTTTCAACTTCAAAGACATCAAAAAATCATTTTATTAGCGATGACTTTTGTTGTACTCGCGCTTTTGGGCGTTGGTTTTATTATTAAATTAAATTATTCTCATGAAAAGCTCTTCTTGTTTGAGAATAATTTTATATTAGAAAAAACAAGAACAGTTTCTACTTCGCAAATTGTTACTGGTTTGTCGGCGGAATTTGTAACTTTAGTAAATGTAAACGACATTAGAAACGGAAAATATTTAGTGAAGATTCCCCAAAATGCTACAGATATAAAAATAAAAAAATAACCTCAAAAGAAATAAAAGCGCTTTCTGATAGAAAGGCAAATGTTAGTTTGGAGCAGAAAGTTAGTTATGTGCAATCAATTAAGAAAATAGATGGATTTAATATTTTTAAAACTATTTTGGCCAGCACAGAAGAAGCAGTAGAAAATTTAGTTTCAGCTGTTTTACCAGACAGTGATTTCCAGCTAGTAAGCGTTTCTGAGGAGGTGCTGCCAGAAGTTGCGCCAGAAGTTGCGCCCAAGATAAAGATTGCGACACTCCAAAACATAATGAATGCAGCTCTCAGAATCAATGCGTAATGGTTTTGGGTTCTGGCGAAAATTTATGCCAAACTGACAACGATTGCCAGGGCGCTGGTCAGGGTTTAACATTAGAAGAACTTTGTAAAAATCAAAAAACAAAATTTAATATTATTTTATTTTTAAATATGAACAAAAAAATAATTCTCGTAATTTTTGCCATATTATTAATACTGGCTTTAATAATTGCCTACAATAAAAAAAGGGCCAACGATGGCCCCAAGGAAGAGAACAAAGAAAGTGTTGATATTAAAATTTTAAAGCAGGGAAGTGGGAAAGGGGCTGAGGTTGGCGATTCTGTGACTGTACACTATGTTGGCACATTAGAAAACGGGACTAAATTCGATTCTTCAATTGATAGGGGCGAGCCTTTCCAGTTTACCCTTGGCGAAAATATGGTAATACAAGGATGGGAATATGGAGTTTTGGGAATGAAAGTTGGTGAAAAAAGGCGCTTAACAATTCTGCCAGAGTTTGCCTATGGTCCGCGAGGAGTTGGGGAAATGATTCCACCAAACTCCACTCTAATCTTTGAAATAGATTTATTGAAAATAAATTAGAAAATTTTTATCTCTTTACCAAGCTTTGCTTTCAAAGCTTCTTGATAGACTAATTCTGCTGTGAATAAATCTTGTAGAGCCAAACCCGTTGAATCAAACATTGTAATTTCTTCGTTTTTTTCCCTACCTTTTTTAATTTTAGCTACAACTTCACCTAAAGACCCATAAATATCCTCTTTTTTAATAATTCCTTTGGCCAGGGGTACATTTATTTCTCCTGAGTGCGATGCCTGAGCCCAGTCGTCTACAACCATTTTAGTTCGCTTTAAAATGGCGGGGTCTAATTCTTCCTTTCCTTCGGCGTCAGCTCCAATGGCGTTTATATGCGTTCCTGGCAGAACCCAGTCGTTTTTTATAATAGGCTCCCTTGATGGCGTAGTGGTTGTTAAAATATCTTGTTTTGAAACTTCTTCTAAGCTAGCCTTTTTAATTTGTATACCAATATTCTTCAGCTCGCCAGCAAGCTTATTAAAAGACTCTTCTTTAACATCATATACTAATATATTTTCTAACTTTATTACGCTGGCTGTGGCTGCAATTTGAAATAAAGCCTGTTGTCCCGCGCCTACAACGCCAAGAGTTTTTGCGCCAGTTTTAGCCAAATACTTTGCGGCAACGGCTCCCGCGGCCCCAGTTCGCATGCCAGTGATATATGTTCCGTCCATTAAAGCCAAGGGGGTGCCAGTTTTTGCGTCGTTTAAGACAATTACAGCTCCAACTGTTGGTAAATTATTTTTTGGATTGTCTGGGTGCACGTTAACAATTTTTGTGCCAGCCATTTTTAATTCTTCTGAAAAACTTGGCATAACCCTTAGGTCGCCATTATCTTTCTTAAAATACAAATAAGTCTTTGGCGGCATATCAACTTCGCCCTTGCCATATTTTAAAAATGCCAACTCAACTCTGTCTACAACTTTTTTAATTTCCTTTAGCGGAATTATTTTTTTAACTTCTTCTTGATTTAATATAAGCATTTTTTATTTTTTAATTATTTAATTATTTTTATAAAAACGTAATTCCATTATACTCTTTGCGTTTTTTAGAATCAAGCCTTTTAGCACTTGACAAGGGAGAGTGATAAGATTAATATATAATATATGATAACAAACAGGCAGGAAAAATTATTAGATTTTCTAGTTAAGGAATATATTGCCACGTCAGAACCAATAAGCTCTAAGGCTTTAAAAAAAGTCTGCGATTTAGATGTTTGCGGGGCAACAATAAGAAATGATTTGCAGGCATTAACCAAAGAAGGGTATATAGAGCAACCCCACACGTCAGCTGGTAGAATTCCAACCCAAAAAGCCTATAAATATTTGGCGGCTAAACTCGAGAGCGAAAGAGAGGCGGCTTTACATAGTTTTATTATGCGACAGATTAATGAGGCGCACGAGGAAATGGAAAGAGAGATGGCTCACATGCAAGAAATTATGGCCGCGCTAGAACAAGACGACATGTTTGATATTCTTAAAATTTTAGACACATGGCACAAGAGAATTTAGAAGAGTTAAAAAAGAAAGTAGATGAGTACCTTAATGGGTGGAAGAGGGAGCGGGCCGACTTTTTGAATTACAAGAAAGAGGAGATGGAACGCATTGGTAATTTAATAAAATATGCCAATGAGGAAATCATTTTAAAACTTTTACCAGTTTTAGATAATTTGTGTTTAGCAGTCCAGCATGTTAAAGACGAGGGAGTTTTGCGGATTAAAAAACAGCTTGAAGATTTTTTAAAGAAAGAGGGCATTGAGCCGATAGAGGTTGTTGGCAAGAAGTTCGACCCAAATACAATGGAGGCCGTCGGCGGGGAAGGCGAAACTGTCGGCGAAGAGATGCAGCGCGGCTACACAATGCACGGCAAATTAATTAGACCAGCGAAAGTTAAGCTATCAAAATAATATGACAGTTATCAAAAAGAAAATTTGGCCAGAATATTTCAATATTGTTTCTTCTGGCAAGAAAAAGTTTGAGGTCAGAATGAATGATTTTGATATTAAGGAGGGCGACACGCTGGTTTTAGAAGAGTGGGATCCGAAAACGAAAAAATATACAGGAAGAAAAATAGAGAAAAAGGTCAGCTATGTTTTAAAATTTGGGCTGGATAATTTTGGCCAAAAGCAAGAAATAATCAATAAAGGCCTCGTCGTCATCCAGCTAAAATAACAAAAACCATGTTTTTCACTCGAGTGAAAAACGTGTATCAGGTTGTCATATGACAACCCCAAAATATGAGAGAAATCGAAATAAAACTAAAAGTAAAAGACCTAGGCGCCCTTGAGAGAGAACTGATAAAAAGAGGCTGCAAGTTGTCTGACCCCATAAGGCAGGAAGACGTAATATTTTCAAATAGGCCAAATTTTTTTAACAATTCAAAAGAAGGAGACATCATCCCGCGTATAAGAAAGCAGGGGAATGTCGTTCAACTTAATTTCAAACAACAGAAGTCTCGCGAAATGGACAACCTAGAGTATGAGATTAAAATAGACAATGCCAATAGCGCGCAGAAAATGCTTGAAATGTTGGGATGGAATGCGCAGGTGGAAGTTAAGAAAACCAGAAAAGAAGGTAGGCTTGGAGAATATACGGTTTGTCTTGATAGGGTTGATGGGCTTGGAGATTTCGTTGAACTAGAAAAAATGACCGCAGATGATGCGGACGTGGAGAAGGTGAGAAAAGAACTTTTCGACACAATGAGAGTATTCGGATTTTCCGAAAAAGACGAGGAAGAAAAAGGCTACGACACACAAATGTATTTATTAAATAATAAAAGATAATAAAAACAGCGAATACATACTAAATTAGTATGTATTGATAACGAAATATGACAAAAGCAAAAAATAGAATGGGGTTTCATGAGAGTGTTGTGCCACAGGTGCTGGATGGAAAAAGCTGCACGTGGCGCTTACGAGACCATGAGTTGAAAGTTGGGGACGTGATGGAGTTTGAAAACAGCCAGACAGGTGAAATTTTTGGCCAAGGGGAAATCACAAAAGTTATAACCACTACAGTCGGGAAAATAGATTTAAATGATAAAGCCCATTACGTTACTTATAAGACAACGCAAGAGCTTATTGAGGCATTTAGAAAACACTATCCCAGTTATACTGTCACCGAATCCACGCCCGTATATTCATACACTTATAAATTCATCAGAAAATGAATAGTCCTAAAACAATCATAAAGTACACGAAATTATTGGGAAAAGGATTGTTCGCTTCCGAAGATATTAAAAAAGGTGAAGTCGTTGCTGATTTTTCTGACGGGAAAATATATGAAGCAGAAAAATGTAGTGATTTGCCGAAAAAGTTTGCGGATTATGCAATTCAATTCGAAGAGCATAAGTGGATTGACACGCCAAGTAATGGGCGATACTTAAATCACTCGTGTGAACCCAACTGTGGCGTTAGGGGGGAGTTCCAGATTGTCGCAATGCGAAATATAAAGAAAGGCGAAAAACTAACATTTGATTATGAGATGACAGAGGACAGTGACTGGAAAATGGAGTGTCTCTGCGGTTCAAAATTATGTCGTAAGATCATCGGCGACCATAGAAACATACCAGAAGAAATTAAGAAAAAATATAAAGAATATACATCAGATTGGTTAATTAAAAAATATAAAATTAAAAAATAAATAGTACATGTTTTTCACTCGAGTGAAAAACATGTATAAGGAAAAATAATTAAACAAATTTAAAATGGATAAAGAAACTTTTGATAAAGAAATTAATATGTGCAAGGAGTTGTTTCGGAAAAATGGCGGGAAGTGTAACTGGGGAGAATGCGAAAAGTGTGGTGTGATTCCTCTGTTGTATAAGCTTGCTAATGGCAAAATTTACGAAAAAGAAGCCGAAGTTGAAAATTTAAAACATAAAATATTAAATAAATAAAAAATATGAGCAAGATATTAGGTATAGATTTAGGAACAACATTTAGTGCGATGGCTGTCGTGGAAAGCGGCGAGCCGAAAATAATAGAAAACAAAGAAGGAGCAAGAACAACTCCGTCTATTGTAGCCATGTCAAAAACAGGCGAAAGGGTCGTAGGTGTTTTAGCTAAAAGACAAGCTGTCACAAACCCAAAAAATACTATTTATTCAGTGAAGCGTTTGATTGGAAGAAAATTTTCTGACCCAGAAGTCCAAAGAGATAAAAAGCTTTTGCCTTATGAAATAAAAGAATCAGCTGATGGCGGAGTTGATGTTAAAATGGGGGACAAGTGGTTAAATCCTGCTGAGATTTCAGCTATGATTTTACAAAAACTTAAGGCCGATGCCGAAGCAAAGCTTGGCCAAACAATTACAGAAGCAATTATTACATGTCCTGCATATTTTGATGATTCGCAAAGAAAGGCAACCAAAATTGCTGGAGAAATTGCTGGTTTTAAGGTGGACAGAGTTATAAACGAACCCACTGCAGCCGCACTAGCGTACGGACTGAATAAAAAGAAAGATGAAAAAATTGTTGTTTATGACTTTGGCGGAGGTACTTTTGATATTTCTATACTCGACGTAGGGCATGACACGGTGGAGGTGAAGGCGACTGGCGGAGACACGCACTTAGGTGGAGATGACTTTGACCAAAGAATAATGGATTACATTGTAAAAGAGTTTAAAAAAGACAATGGGGTTGATTTGGCAAAAGACAATTTGGCTTTGCAGCGCATAAAAGAATCAGCCGAAAAAGCAAAAATTGAATTATCATCTTCTTTAGAAACAGAAATTAACCTCCCGTTCATAACGTCGGACAGTTCGGGGCCAAAGCACTTGCTTTTGAAGTTAAAGAGAGCGCAATTAGAAGAAATGGTGCAAGATTATTTGGACAAATCCATTGAACTGGTAAAAAAGACCATGAAAGAGGCAAATTTGACGCCAAAAGACATTCAAGAAGTTGTTTTGGTGGGCGGGCAAACCAGAATGCCAAAAATGGTGCAAATGGTAAAAGATTATTTTGGCAAAGAGCCCAATAAAGAAGTAAATCCTGACGAAGTTGTGGCAATTGGAGCTGCGGTGCAGGGTGGAATTATGCAAGGTGAAGTAAGAGATGTGTTGCTTTTAGACGTAACCCCACTCTCACTTGGCATAGAAACTTTTGGGGGCGTAAATACGATATTGATTCAAAAAAATACTACAGTTCCTACGGCAAAGACTCAGATTTTTTCAACTGCAGCAGACAGTCAGACAAGTGTTGAGGTGCATGTTTTGCAGGGAGAGAGGCCAATGGCACAAGACAACAAAACTTTGGGGAGGTTTATATTAGATGGAATTCCACCAGCACCAAGGGGGATGCCACAAGTTGAGGTTTCTTTCGACATTGATGCTAATGGAATATTAAACGTGTCGGCAAAAGACAAAGCAACTAATAAATCGCAATCAATTAGGATTGAAGGATCTTCTGGAATTTCAAAAGATGAAGTTGAAAGAATGAAAAAAGATGCAGAAATGCATGCATCAGAAGACAAAAAGAAGCAAGAGGTGATTGAAATTAAAAATAATGCCGATGCCTTGGTTTACACTTGCGAAAAAACAATAAGAGAAGCAGGTGATAAAATAAAGCCAGAAGACAAAAAAACCATTGAAGACAAGGTTACCTCCTTGAAGAATGCCCAAAAAAGTGATAATATAGAGGAAATTAAGTCAAAAACCCAAGATTTATCGCAGGCAATACAGAAAATTGGAGCAGAACTTTATAAACAAAGCGGACAATCCAAACCAGAGGATAAAAAAGATAAAGACGATAAAGCCGAGGAAGGAAAATATAAAGAGAAATAAATATGGATTATTATGAGCTTCTTGGTGTGGCAAAAAGTGCAACCCAAGATGAAATAAAAAAAGCTTTTCATAAACTGGCGCACAAGCACCACCCAGATAAAGGAGGAGACGAAAAAAAATTTAAAGAGATAAATGAAGCTTATCAAGTGCTTTCAGATAAAACAAAAAGGGCACAATATGACCAATTCGGCAGGGTTTTTGAAAACGGACAGCCAGGAGGAAATCCATTTGAGGGCTGGGCGTGGGGAAGTGGCCAACAGGGGCAAAATGTTGAATTTGATTTCGGAGACATAGGAGATATTTTTGAAGATTTCTTTGGAGGAGCGTCACCTTTTGGGGCAAGAAAATCTAGTAAAAAAGATTTCAGAAAGGGCAAAGATATACAAGTTGACATTGAAATTCCGCTGGAAAAAACTTTAAAGGAGTCTGTCGAAAAAATAATTTTATCAAAACAAGTTACTTGCCACAGGTGCCAAGGGGCGGGAGCAGAACCAGGAAGCAAAATAAAAGAATGTTTTTCTTGCAGGGGTACGGGACAAGTTCAGCAAATAAAGAAAATCGCCTTTGGATCTTACACAACTTTAGCAACTTGCCCCGAATGCAAAGGTGAAGGAACAATTCCAGAAAAACCATGTAATGTTTGTAGGGGCGAAGGACGAATAAAGGGTCAAGAAACAATTGAAGTAAAAATTCCAGGAGGAATTGATACCAACCAAGTAATAAGAATTGATGGCAAAGGTGAGGCTGGCAAGAAAAACGGAAAACCAGGAAATCTTTTCGTTAGGATATTTGTAAAACAGCATCCAGTTTTTGAGAGAAGGGGAGACGATTTATTTACCAGATCAGAAATAAACTTTTCACAAGCAACACTGGGAGACGAAATAGAAATAAAAGCATTAGAAGGGATAAATCTTTTAGTAGAGGTGCCAGGGGGCACAGAATCTGGTAAAATTTTAAGAATTTCAGGCAAGGGAATTCCGCACTTTAATGGTTATGGCAGGGGAAATTTATATATAGAATTGAAAGTTAAAACACCAAGAAAGCTGACAAAAGAACAGAAGAAATTATTAGAAGAACTTAAAAAACAAGGTTTATAAAAATTGGGGCGTCTAGGCGTGCCCTCGTAGCTCAATGGTAGAGCAGTAGCCTTTTAAGCTATTGGTTCCGCGTTCGAGTCGCGGCGAGGGCACACTTAGGCGCCTGTAAGCTTTTTAACAACAAGGTTGCCTTTAAAAGGAGGAAAGTATGGTAAAAGAAGGAGATGTTCTGGAAAGAATGACAGCGTGGTGGGATAATCGTCTTGGACCACTCCCCGAAGGATTTTCGTTCTCGGTTCAAGAGTGCGTTCATGGAGTTGGGAAAGCACTGCATATTCATTATAAGGGACCCCACATGCTAAGACTCGCAGTCCCGAGCACAGCACATGACGTAGTCAAGGCAAAAAGGCCGATTGAACAAGTTGAAGTAGGCATGGTAGTCTTAATGAAAAATCAGGAAACCAATACCATTTCTGGTGTTTGGGGTATTATTAATCGGCAGCAGAAAAGATTAGCAAACGCAGCGTAAAAAAATACTTGCGCACAACCCACGGGTTTGTGCGCCTTTTTATTATTAGCTATTGACAATTATATTCAAAAATGATAAAATAAGCGATAAATTAAAAACCATTAAAACATGAATAAATCTTTCATAGTTAATAGCCTAATTTTGGTCCCAGTAATTTTGCTTTCTGTAATAATTACTCCGACATTAGTTCAGGCTAGCCAAAACATAGTATTGCCGCAGGCAAGCACCGTTGTCGTGACTTTTATATCTTCAGAAGCTGGCGATAACAATCTTTTTGGAATATCTAGTCCAGTTAGTCAGGTTTTTGGTTATGGTCGCAATGTGTCACGTGGAACAAATTATAATTTAGTTACAATTGCATCGGGCTCAGAATTAGTTTTCTACATAACAAATGGAAAGAACGAAACTTTTTATTCTGGAGCTACATCTGGAAATTCAGATGGAGTTGACCATGCAAGAATTACTTCTTTGGGAACTAATCAATGGCAAGTCGGCTTAGAGGATACTTATGGAGGAGGAGATAAAGACTATAATGATATAGTAATCAAAGTTACCATTAGCGCTACTTGCACGGCTCGTTTTTCTCAAAAATGTGTTGGAAATTCTTTGTATTGGTTTGACTCTTGTGATGTTCAGGGAGAATTGTCACAACAGTGCGCAACAAACCAAACATGTCAAAACGCACAATGCACTAGCGTTGCCTGTACGTATCATTATCAGCAAAGATGCTCTGGAAATGATCTTTACTGGTATGATTCTTGTGGAAATAGACAAGGTGTGGCCCAATATTGCCAAAATGGATGCTACAATGATTCTTGTCAAAATTATTATAACTACAACTACAATTATAATTACGGATATAATAGCTGCACTTACCACGCTTACAAACTTTGCGTAGGTGGTAATGTTTATTGGTTTTCAGGATGTAATCAACAGCAAGATTTAGCCCAAAGCTGTTCTGTATATGGCCAAGCTTGCCAATATGGTCAGTGCACAAACTATACCAATGTTATAATTCAGCCAATTCAACCAACCTATAATCCTTATCACAGCAAAGCTTGCTACAACGGTTCTATTTACTGGTATGACTCTTTGGGCGCCGTCAGCGGATTATACCAAAACTGCAATGACAATAATTCTTGCACCCAAGATACATGCTCTACAAATGCTTGCCAAAATACTTTAAAATGCGATGGTTCTACCTGTGTCACAACCTCTACTGATTATACCTCTCGCTGTCCAGCCGTTCCGATAACGCCGACCGCACCAACCACGCCGACGCCAACAGAAAATCCTTGTGGCAACAATGTTTGCGAACCAGATTTAGGTGAAACGAGCACTACATGCTCAAACGATTGTATTACAACAACTCCAGATCAAAATCAAGCTGCAGCTGCCATTTCTGAAACCCCTGCAAAATCTGGCATTATAGAATTCTTAGAAAAATATTATGTATGGATACTAGGAATTATTGTGCTAATATTCTTTTTCATTCTTGTATTCAAACGCTTCTCTTCAGACGTATAACTAAAAAACCGCCCAAGCTTGTCGAAGGGCGGTTTTTTAGTTATGATTAATAATTACTCCAATGGGAATAAGGCCTACAATCTTTGAATTTACTTCGTATAATTTTGAACCTGCTAAAAAAAGGATTCTTTTTAACTATAAAATAATTTTCAGCCCCAATAATTTTCTTACTTTTACAGAAAAAATAGTTCTTCCAAAAATTCCTCATATTGAGAACATTCCGCAAGATCTTTGTAAAAAAATCTTACAGGGGGTTCATTTGGCATTGGGAATAAGTTACTACAAACTTTACTGCTCAGCAAAAATAAAATTAAGATATTCTTTAACAAAAGAAGAAGCAAGATTTTGGAATTTATTTTATGAAAAAGGCTTAGGAGAATTTTTTTACAGAAATAAATTAGACCCAAAAATTCTTCCCAAGTTTTCTTTTAACAATGCAAAAATCTCTAAAAATTATAAATTGCAAAGAAACAATAAATTTTTAATGGGCATTGGCGGTGGGAAAGATTCCATAGTTGCGGCTGAATTATTTAAAAAATACAAGGTAGATTTTTCCACTATTTTCATAGAGACTCAGAAGCAATCTTTGCTGGTGGATAATTTAATAAAAGAACTCGATGTAAAAAACTTTAAAATTAAAAGATTTTTAGATAATAAAATTTTTAAAGAAGAGACTGGTTATTATTCTGGTCACGTACCAATTTCTGGTATATACGCTTTTTTGGGAATAATGTCTTCTATATTTTATAACTATTCATATTTTGCTGTTGCCAATGAATTTAGCAGTAATTTTGGAAACACAAAATATAAAGGAAAAACAATAAACCACCAGTGGTCTAAATCATCTGAGTTTGAAGAGTTGTTCCAAAATTATGTTAAAAACCATATAAGCCCAGACTTGTTATATTTTTCTTTAATAAGGCCGCTTTACGAGATAAGAGTAGCGCAGTTATTCGCCAATTTAGATAAGTATTTCCCCCTTTTCTCTAGTTGTAATAATAATTTTAGAATAAATGCAGAAAAAGAATTTACGGGACTATGGTGCGGTAAGTGCCCTAAGTGTGTATTTGCGTTTTTAATTCTTTCTCCATTTCTATCTAAAGAAACTCTAATAAATATTTTTGGTAAAAATTTGTTTCAAGATCCAGACATTTTAATTCCTTTGCGCGATATTTTAGGTTTTGGAAAAATAAAACCATTCGATTGCGTTGGTACGCCCCAAGAAGCAAGAGCTGCTTTCTATATGGCTAGAGATAAATTTAAAGACGATTTGGCAGGGGAAATATTCTTACCCAAAATTGACCCAGAAGACAATAGATTTTTCGTGGATTACAAAAAAATGCCGATTGAAATTTATTTTACTGGTCAAAGAAAACCACTAGAATTAGCAAAAGAAGTTTTTAAAACGCATGTTTCTTGTGTGCCAGATTATATTAAGTTTTTAGGCATGAGCAATGCTTTAATATTGGGTTATGGAAAAGAAGGAAAAATAACAGAGGAATATTTAAAAAAATTCTTTCCTGACTTAAAAATTGGCATTGCAGATGCTAAAGATAGCCCCGAATATTTAGAAGAACAAAAAAAGTATGACATTGCTATCAGGTCTCCTGGCATATCTAAAAAAGAATTAAAAATTCCTTATACAACAGATACAAATATATTTTTTTCTTATGTAAAGAATATCCCAGGAGTAAAAATTATAGGAGTTACTGGCACCAAGGGCAAGTCAACAACTGCTTCACTTATATACCATATACTTAAAAAATCTGGGAGAAAGGTTAAACTTTTAGGAAACATTGGAGAGCCAATGCTTTCTGCAATGATGCAAAACATACAAAAAAACACAATTTTTGTATTAGAATTATCGAGCTATCAACTAGATGACATTAAATATTCTCCAGATATAGCTGTAATAACAGCTCTTTTTCCAGAACACATGGATTACCATAAAAACGTCAAAGATTACTATAAGGCAAAGAAAAATATCCTAAATTATCAACAACAAGGCGACTTTTTTATATTCAATCCTAAAAATAAAACCATGAGCTCTTGGAGGGAGCACACAAGGGCAACGGGCCTAGAATTTGCTCCAGAAGAATTTATTAATGGTATAAAATTGCCTTTATTGGGCAAACATAATCAAGAAAATATTAGGGCCGCTGTTTCTGCTGTAAGGTGCTTTGGCGTGCCTGACAGCAAAATAAAAAACGCAATTAAGAGCTTCGAGCCATTGCCCTACAGGCTAGAATTTGTGGGGCAATTTAGGGGCATTAAATTTTATAACGACGCCATATCTACAACTCCAGAGTCAACAATAATGGCAATCAAGGCCTTGTCTCAAATAGGAACCATATTTCTAGGTGGGCAAGACAGGGGATATAAATTTTATAAATTAGAGAAAGAAATTAAAAAACACGGAATTAAAAATGTTGTGCTTTTCCCAGACAGCGGACCCAAAATTATTAAATCGAGAAGCGGATTAAACATTTTAGAAACAAAAAGCATGGAAGAGGCCGTTAAATTTGCTTATAAAAATACGACTAAAGACCAAATTTGCCTTTTATCTTGTGCTTCGCCAAGCTACTCTTTGTGGAAAAATTTTGAAGAAAAAGGAGATCAGTTTAAGTTTTGGGTAAAAAAATTTCATGAATAAGCGATTGGCCTATTTTTTATTTTTTCTCGTTTTGTTTCTTTTAGGATTTGGGTTTTTATTTTTAGCGCTTCTTTCTGCTCCCGCATCATTACAGCGCTTTCAAAATACCACGCATTATTCGCTACATCAATTATTTTTTGGCATATTACCAGCACTTGTTGCTGGTTTTTTTGCCTATAAAATTTCTTTAAAAACGATAAAAAAATTAGCCCCTCCGCTTGTTCTTATTAATATAGCTCTCATGTTTTCTGTTTTTATACCTGGTTTTGGTATTAAAATTGGTGGAGCAAGTAGATGGATTAATTTAGGAAATTTTACGGTACAACCATCTGAATTTTTAAAAATTACAGCTATTTTATACTTATCTGCTTGGATTGCTTCAAAATTATCTGAAGATCGTGCAAGGGGGTGGAGGGGGCTTACTAAAAGAGGATATCACAATATAGTTTATATACTTTTACCCTTTTTAGTTTTTTTGGGTCTAATCTCAATTGCTCTTTATCTACAAAGAGATGTGAGTACGCTAGGAATTGTCAGTTTAACGTTGCTCACCATATATTTTTCATCTAAGACTCCTTTGTGGCATACTTTACTAATAATTTTTTCAGGACCAAGCATCCTGCTGTTTTTAATAAGATTCGAGCCATATAGACTACAAAGATGGATGATTTTTATAAATCCCAATTTAGACCCACTAGGTATGGGGTTTCAATTGAGGCAATCTTTGATTTCCTTGGGGTCTGGCGGAATTTTTGGAAAAGGATTGGGTATGTCAGTTCAAAAATTTGGCTACTTGCCCCAAGCAATGTCTGACTCAATGTTTGCCATTATGGGAGAAGAATTTGGTATTATTGGATGCGTTGCGTTAATTGCTGCTTTTATTTTATTTTTCTGGTTGGGAGTTAAAATTGCTAAAAATTCTGAAGATAAGTTTTCGAAAATGGTGGCAATAGGGGTTGTCTTTTGGATTACTTTGCAAGCCTTTATAAACATTGCTTCAACTGCTGGGGTTTTCCCGCTGGCTGGCATTCCTTTGCCATTTTTCTCTTATGGCGGCTCGCATTTGGTAGTAGAACTAATAGGTGTAGGTTTATTGCTAAATATTTCCAAAAATACATAATTTTGATATGATAGATTAATTATATGAAAATACTTTTTACTGGCGGGGGCACGGGTGGACACGTCTATCCCATTGTTGCCATTGCCAGAGAAATAAGGAGAATATACCCCAAAAAAGACCTTGAGTTTTATTATATTGGCCCCAAAGACGAGTTTGGGTCGGTTTTCCTCTCTCAAGAAGATTTTGTCATAAAAACAATAATTTCTGGAAAAGTAAGAAGATATTTTAGCATCCAAAATTTCGTAGATATTTTATTTAAAATTCCCATAGGCATAATACAAAGCTTTTTCTTAATGTTAAGAATAAAACCTAACCTAGTTTTTAGTAAGGGTGGGCCGGGATCGATTGCTGTGACTTATTCGGCTAGGCTTCTAAAAATTCCTGTGTTTTTGCACGAATCTGATGTTATCCCGGGGCTTTCAAACCAACAAACTTCAAAATGGGCTAAAAAGATTTTTGTGTCATTTGAAAAAACAGAATATTTTCCTCCAGAAAAAACAATCTTTACTGGCAACCCCATAAGAAAAGAAATTATGGAGGGCGACAAACAAAAGGCAGTTGAAATTTTTAATTTAACCCTTACAAAACCAATACTTTTGATAATGGGCGGGTCACAGGGAGCCGAATCAATTAACGATTTTGTTTTACAAATTTTAAATGATCTGCTAAAAAATTATGAAGTAATCCACGTGGCGGGATCTGAAAAATTAGATTCTATTACGGCTGAAGCTCAAGTCGTGGAGGGGCCAGAAGGGCGCCCAGATTTAGAAAAATATTATCACCTAGTGGGGTTTTTAGATGAAGAGAGATTGAGGCACGCATACAAAGCAGCTGATCTAATAGTTTCTCGGGCGGGATCGGGCTCAATATTTGAAATTGCAGCAATCGGCAAACCCAGCATTTTGATACCCCTGCCATCGGCTGCTGGCAACCACCAAGCAAAAAATGCTTACGTTTACGCAGAAAAGGGAGCTGGCCTGGTTGTTGAACAAGAAAATTTAACTCCAAATTTCTTTATGCAAAATGTGCAATTATTATTACTGCACACAGATAAGTTAGAAGAAATGAAAAAAGCTGCTTTAGAATTTTCAAAACCATTAGCAGCAAAAGCTATTGCCCGCGAAATTTTAGAATTCTTAATGCTCGACTAGATTTTATAAATCCAGCGGAGACCCGCTCTCCGCCTTTTTATTTAAGAACGCATTAGCGTTGTTTTTTGTCTCCAGACAAAAAACAACGCTTTTCGCAATTATGGATATTATAAATGGATATTATGGTTTGATTATTTTTTAAAAAATTGGCAAAAAAAGAGAGCAGTTTTATGACTTGCTCGGGTCTGCGCCGCTATGATGCCATCTTGTTATTGTCGGGCTGGAAGGTAACTATGAAGAGAGAGAGCACGCCGAAGAAAAAAAGTATCGACGCGAAGATCATCTTTTCAAGAGTCGAGACAGATTTCCATGCTATTGCTTTCGCGGAAGCCACTATCGCTAAAGAGCCAGCGGCGAACCAAACTGGCGCGACCACCCAAAATGGCAATAATCCGATTTTGGGACTCGCAGCCATGAAGACAACAAACAAAACAATTGCAATTGCTTTCACGATACACCTCCTTTCTTGATTGTTTGGGTGCTATATATTAATTTTAACATATCTATTAACTACTGTCAAGACTTTGCGAGTGGATTTTGTTTTGATACAATAAAGCAACAGATTGAAAATTATGCCCAAAAAAGCCGAAAAAAAGGAACAACCAATAAAAGTGCGCTTTGCGCCGTCGCCAACGGGACCCTTGCATGTGGGCGGAAGCCGCACAGCATTATTTAATTACTTATTTGCTAAAAAGAATAAGGGGAAATTTGTTCTACGTATTGAAGACACAGACACACAAAGATCCGAACAAAAATGGACCGAAGAAATAATAGAACAGCTAAAATGGCTAGGAATTCAGTGGGATGAGGGACCAGATGTGGGTGGGGAATTGGGGCCATATAAACAATCGCAAAGATTAGATATTTATGAAAAATATTTAAAAAAGCTTTTAGAAGAAAATAAAGCTTATTATTGTTTTTGCACAGAAGAAGAGCTAGAAAACTCCAGACAAGAACAGATGAGTAGGGGACTAGCTCCAAAATACAATGGTAAGTGCAGCCATTTATCTAAAGAAATTCTAGAAAAAAATATTTCAGAAAAAAAATCTTGCGTAATAAGATTTAGAGTTGAAAATAAAAAAATAAAATTTAACGACCTGATAAGAGGGGATGTGGAATTTAATACAGAACTATTGGGTGATATTGTAATAGCCAAAGGATTAAAAGCTCCCTTATATCATTTTTCTGTGGTAATCGACGACTTTTTAATGCAAATTAGCCACGTGATAAGAGGGGAAGAACACTTGCCAAACACTCCACGTCAAATATTATTACAAAAAGCTCTTGGTTTTTATCAACCAATTTATGCCCATTTGCCCTTAATGCTAAATCCAGACAGAAGTAAACTTTCCAAGCGCCAGGGCGATGTAGCGGTGGCTGACTACCACAATCAGGGCTATTTACCAGAAGCTTTAATTAACTTTATGGTTTTATTGGGCTGGAACCCTGGCACAGAAAAAGAAATTTTTACCCTAGCGCATTTAGTAAAAGAATTTTCAATAGAAAAAGTACAAAAAGCTGGGGCTGTTTTTAATATAAAAAGGCTCGACTTCATAAACGGACTTTATATCAGAGAAAAACCAATCGAAAAATTAACCGATCTTTGCATACCATATCTTAAAAAAGATGGGCTTTTGGTAGAGGGTCAGTTTTCGCAAGGCAAACTTCAAGAAATAGTTGAGGTTTCACGTAATAGAATGAAAAAATTATCAGATATTACTCTTTTATCAGACTTCTTTTTTACAAATAAATTGGTTTGTAGCAAAGATTTGCTTGCGTGGCAGAAAATGACGGATGAACAAACAAAAAATTCTTTAGAATTTTCAGAAACAATTTTGTCTAATATAAAAAAATGGGGGATTAAAGAAATAGAAAAAGAGCTACTATCTGTTATAGAAAAATTTAACAAAGAAAATGGTTACCCAGAACAAAACAAGGGATTTTTACTATGGCCATTACGAGTGGCTTTGTCTGGAAAAGAGTTTTCGCCAAGTCCATTCGAAATAGCCGATATTTTAGGCAAAGAAAAAACC
>Ga0172371_10003694_pt1 | contig 23565 bp, 13 predicted proteins | sample Lak12m_FD_114543 | JGI IMG/M metagenome (GOLD analysis project Ga0172371, IMG submission 114543) | Freshwater microbial communities from Kabuno Bay, South-Kivu, Congo - kab_022012_12m | ecosystem: Environmental > Aquatic > Freshwater > Lake | place: Democratic Republic of the Congo: South-Kivu...
AATTCATTGTTAACAAAACCAACGCACGATTGTCATATTTATGCACTAGTCCGCGAGTTGGTGTGTGTTGTTCTTCTATCAAAGGATCCTCAAAAGTGCTGGTTTCATCTTCCCCCTCTTTTGTAGATGGAATGAATTCCTTTGCAATAGCAGGACATTTTTTTGTTAAGCCTTGTAAATAAGGTGACAGGCGAGTTGCAAGCATATTACTTATATTCTATATTATACCGCAAACAAGCAGATTTTAAAATCTCTTCTATCATTTTCTCATAACTCAATCCAGCAACACGAGCAGCTCGAGGAAAACGTGAATTTTCCTTTGGATCTGGGATTATCCCTGGTGGACAATTGATTTCTATAAAACTCGGTTCACCGTTTTTATCTAATCTTACATCGATTCTCGCCCAATCAGCCATTTCCAAGGCATCAAAAGATTTTAAACACAGAGATTCTATTTTATTTTTTAAATTTCCATCAACTTCTGCTGGACACATTAGTGGATCAGACGCATTTGGATTATCATAAACCCACTTTGCCTCATAATGATCAAATTTAGGCATTCCCTCTGGAAGGTCTTTAAAAGTTACTTCAATAATTGGTAAAACCATTGGTGGAGTTCCAATCACACCAACTGTAAATTCTCTTCCTGGTAAATATTCTTCCACCAAAACCGGCTGATGAAAATTTTCTAAAAGCTCTATTACAATTTTTCGCAATGATTCCGTGTCATTTACTAAATTTTTTGCATTTACTCCCTTACTAGAACCCTCTCCAATAGGTTTGGCCAGGACAGGAAAAAAGTCAACTGATTTTTGATCCAGATCTTTCAAACTTTTAATTGTAACCCAGTGCGGAGTCGCAATATGGTAGTATGATAAAATCTCTTTCGCAACCGACTTATCCAATCCAACCGCATAACCCAAAGGTTTCGGTCCTGTATACGGAATCTGAAGCATTTCCATCATTGCCGGCAGATGTGCCTCCCTGTCTTCACCATTCATTCCCTCGGCCATATTAAACACCATATCAATTTTATTTTTAAGTTCTTTCAACTTCTCATATGCATTTTCATCTGCTTCCACATGAAAAACTTTATGCCCCAAAGATTCCAGAGCTTTGGTCACACCATCAATTGTTGTTGATTCATCAAATTCCGCCTCTTTTATATATTGCGGATTATTTATATCTGGTTTTACATGACGAACATTAAAAACTAGTCCTATATTCATATTTCATCTGTAATTTATTCATTATTAGTAAAAGGCACGCGCGGAGCTCCATGCGCGTCACGCATTGTATTTAATAATAACCGTTTTAATATTTCTAAAAAATCAATCCCGTACAGCCCCAAAATATTTGCAATTGCGCAATCAAGCTCTTTTGGACCAAATGCTGGGTTTGAATTACTATCTATAAAATAATAACGATTTGACTGATCTATGCGAATATCAAATTTCCCATAATCTGACATACGCGAAACATCGAAAGCGCGCTTAACATATTCTGACAAAACAGGGTCTTGATATTTTTCATAGTGAAACCCATCAATGCCGTCTGTCCACTGGTCTTCAAACGTGGCAAAAATAAATTTTTCATCTTGTTTATGAAATACTTTTTCTGCAAGATATACTTTCTTATTTAAACCTTCCAACAATATGGCTGTCACTTCCTTACCGACTATAAATTCCTCCAAAAGCACTGGTTGTTTATAGGTATTTATCAAAAATCGCAAACGGTCTCGTAGTTCTTTTTCGGTTTCAGACACAGCATCCCTTGTAATTTCCACAGCCCCATGTATTTCATTTAATTTACTAATTAAAGGAAAGCGCAATGTATAATTTAACGGACCGTTTGGCGAAGAAATCAATTGGAAACCAGGAACCGGCACACCGTGACTCTGCAGCAGTTCTTTAACTAAAAACTTATTGTATGCAAGCGACTCACCTAAAATACCTGCTCCAGTATATGGCATGTCCAACGACTCAAAAACACCCGGAATTGATGCTGCCAAGTACTCCTGCCCGTGAATTGAACCAACAAGATTTATGACCATATCAGGCCTATCTCTTCTCAAATCAATAACCATTTCCGGCATACCAAGATACAAATATGTCTTAACGCCTAATTTTTCTAAATATCCAGCAATAATTTCAGCGTCATGGCGTGCATCTTTTTCAGTTAAAAATTGCGCCTCCGTGGGGAAATACTCTCGCTTGACATCACTATAAATCAAAGCCACTGACTGAGGTAAATTTAGCGACATAATTTTATAAACAAAAAAACCCAAAAACTGTCTTTTTGAGTCATTCAACTATTTTTCAATTTTATAGGAAAAGGATCCTCTTCTACAGACCTTTCAAGGTCCATAATGATTATTTCACGGTGGGAACTTAATCCCCCATCCACAATAATTGTATCACCCACAGCAACAACGTCAATAATTAGACGGCACTTGTCCACAGCTAAACCAACTAGGCACCAACCACACTCATGACCGGTTTAATTATTAGTTCATTTTTGGCCTTTTCAGCTGCCACATAACTTTCTTCGGACAATTCGCCCTTAATAAAGTCTGATAATCTGCTAACTTTCTTATCATTCACAACACCACAGCGATCCAAAGCGCAATTAAATATGATATTAATCATCTCTTTATAGCTAATTTTAAGCATTTCCGCTGAAAAAGGCAAAAAACTATCAGCACTGATGCCAGGATTTGGATTCATCTCTAAAACATGCGGATTGTTATTTTCATCCAAACGAACATCCACCCTACTATAATCCCTTGTACCAAGTACACGATGGGTGTCCAAGGCGATTTTCTTCAATTTATTCTCCAGATACTTAGGCACTGGCGCTGGACAGACTGAATCATAAGTATCGCTATCTTTCCATTTAGAATCATAATCGCAAATATTAAGCCGACCAGAGTCTTGATGACGAAAAACAACTTCACAAATCGGCAGAACCTCGGCTGTTTTATCATTTCCAATAATACTAACCGTGAATTCTCGACCTGGCATAAATTCCTCAACCAAAGCAGACTGATTAAAGGTCTTAACAATATAACCCACACGACTTCGAAGCTGTTCCTCGTTCCTAACCACCGCGTCATTTGAAATTCCAATACTTGCATCTGTTGAAGCTGGCTTAACTATCAAAGGAAATTTGAGCTCTGGATCTAATTTTTTATATCTGGAAGAAAAAACCTGATATTTAGCTGTTGGAATTTCATGATGCATTAAAATCGCCTTAACCATAACCTTGTTCAAGCATGTCGCTAAAGCGAGCGGGCCACTACCAGTATATGGAATACCAAGCAACTCCAACATAGACGCTATATGTGGTTCAAACAGTCCAGAGCTGTTAAACTCTTCGCACAAATTGAAAGCAAAATCTGGCTTCGCCTTGCGCAATTTTTCAAAAACACGCTCATTAACATCATAAAAAGTTACCTCATGTCCAAAAAATTCCAAAGCTGATTTGGTTTTCTCTGTGATCTCTCTCACCTCATCACGCGATTCATGATATTCATCTTGAATATCCTCTTCAAATAAATTGGATAGAAGCGCGATTTTCATTTTAAACGGAAATAAAACTTAAAAACAAAAAGATAATTATCTTTTCATCTTAATTATACCGCAATTACAATAAATTTGCATTCTTTTTCGCAAATTTATCCACAGCGTGATAGAAGTATTCTTATTTTATGATTATCAATCTCAATTTCATCGCTATCAACAGAAGTCTGATTTAATTCTATTGCTAAAACATTTTTCTTTAATTCATTTTCAAACTCAACCAAAATATTTTTTAACATCTCATCATCAGTTTCATAATTAACAATAATTTTATCATTGATCGTGAGCTTTTGTTCTTTGCGCATTTGATTTATCGCGCGCACGACCTCGCGAACCAGACCTTCTTTTTTCAATTCTTCAGTAATTTCTGTGTACAAAGCAACTTTTATTCCTCCGTCTTCTTTTATAATTGCTCCCTGTACAGACGCAAAATTTTGCGTCTCTACCAATTTCACATTCAATTCATCCGCGATAATTTGTGATAACCCAGTTGTAAGTTGTAAGTTGTAAGTTGTAAGTTTTGACAACGGTTGCTTCACTTTAATTCCGGCTTCTGCGCGGAGCGCAAGCCCCATTTCCACAACTTTTCTCACTTTTTCCATTTCTTCAATAATTTTATCATCTATCATTTTATCATCTATCTCCGGCCACGACTCTAAATGAACGCTCTCTATCTTTCCGCCTAATTCCAAATACATTTTGTCCGCAATAAACGGCGTAAACGGCGCCATTACTTTTGATAAAGTCATTAAAACCTCATTCAATGTCGCGATGGCTGATTGTTTATCTTGCAAATCATCGCCTTTAAATCTGTCGCGTGAACGGCGAACATACCATTGAGACAAATCAGTGACAAATTCAACAATCGGCCTGCTTGCTTTTACCAAATGGTAACTCTCCATTCCCCCTGTAACTTCTTTCACCAACTGACTCAATCTCGCTAAAACCCACTTATCCAAAACGTTACTCGATTCTGTGTAATCTTTTTTAAAATCAGTGCAATCAATGCTATACATCTTGTAGAACTCCACCACATTCCACAAAATATTCACCACTTTATTATAAACATCTTTTACTTCATTTTCATTAAAAAACAAATCATCAGCTTGCATTACCACGCTGGTCATTAAATAATAACGTAAAGCATCCACACCATATCTTTCAATAATCACCCATGGATCTGTGTAATTCATTTTTGACTTGGATAATTTTTCACCTTTCTCATTCAAAATTGTGCCAGTGCAAACCACATTTTCAAAACTCACATCATCAAAAAGCAATGCGGCCATAACATGCATATAATAAAACCAAGCGCGTGTTTGCGCAATGTATTCCGCAATATATTGCCCAGGAAATCTTTTTTTAAATGTTTCTTTGTTTTCAAACGGATAATGAAATTCCGCAAAAGGCATAGAAGCTGATTCCACCCAACAATCAATTACTTCTGGAATGCGGTGCGTTTCTTTTTTGCATTTTGGACACTGCAAAATTATTTTGTCCATGTTAAATTTATGCAAATCAATTTTTTCAACATCATCAGTTTTATACACTTCATCAAAATTGACTGCGTGCTTTTTTAATTCTTCAACACTACCAACACACTCTGTATGTCCGCATTCACATTTCCAAAATGGTAACGGTGTCGCCCAAAAACGATTGCGGGAAATATTCCAATCAGGCGCAGTTTCCAAAATATTCAAAAACCTACCATGTTTAAGATGCTCTGGATACCAATTTACTTTTTCATTAAACTTAATCAATTTTGATTTAATTTTCTGTATATCAATAAACCAAGCAGACAATGCGTTATAAAACAATTGCGTGTCACAGCGCCAGCAATGCGGATAAGAGTGAGTAAAATTTTCTTTTTTGAACATTAACCCGCGTTTTTCCAAATCTTCTTTAATAATTTTCTCTGCCTTTTTAAAATATTGTCCGCGAATTAATTCTGGAGAAGATTCATTAAATAACCCTTTGCTGTCCACAAGCGGAACAACCGGCAGACCAATTTTGACGCCAAGATTATAGTCCTCCTCACCATATACCACAGCGGTATGCACCACGCCAGTTCCATCAACTGTTGTCACAAAATCTGCCTCAGTTACATACCAAGCCTTTTGCCCGGTTTCTCTGATGGCCGGAATATCAAACAATGGTTCATACTCCAAACCAACCAAATCTTTCCCTATCACTTTATCTTTTATCTCATATTTTTTATCTTTCACCACCGCCTCAACCCTATCTTGAGCCAAAATGAGATTCTCACCTTCAACTTCAACCACCACATAATCAATATCTTTCCCAACTGCAAGCGCCACATTCCCTGGCAAAGTCCACGGCGTCGTCGTCCACGCAAGTATATATGTTGGGATTTTGAATTTTGACCCGCCCTGACTCGGCGAGGCAGGATTTTGAATTTTGAATTTAACAATTACTGTTTCTTCACTAATATCCTTATAACTATTATCCATTGCGATTTCAGCTTTGGAAACAGGTGTTTCACAACGCGGGCAATACATCAAAACTTTTCGACCTTCATAAATTAAACCTTTATCCCAAATTGTTTTTAAAGCCCACCAAACAGATTCCATGTATGTGGAATCCATGGTCTTGTAAGCATTATCAAATTCCACCCAGCGTCCAATTCTATCAACCATTTTTTTCCATTCTTTTGTGTATAACAAAACCTTTGATCGACAAGACTCTTCAAATTTATCCACGCCAATTTCCTCAATTTGTTTCTTGCCAGAAATTTTTAATTCTTTTTCAATCAAATTTTCAATTGGCAGTCCGTGACAATCCCAACCCCAACGCCGTCTTACGCGATAACCTTTCATTGTCCAATACCGCGGAACAACGTCTTTAATTACAGAACTTAAAATATGCCCGTAATGCGGCAACCCTGTCGCGAATGGCGGGCCATCATAAAAAACATACGGCTTTTTTTCAGGCCGCCAGTTCACTGACTTTTCAAAACAATTGTGTTCATCCCAATATTTGAGTATTTCCTGTTCGTTTTGATTTGCGTTATACATAATACTGTACTTTAGCTCAATTCAGCTGGTTTGTCAACTCTTTTTAACTCCTCATTAATGTTTATCAACCCACCCATGCCATTCGTCTTTTCTGAGCTAAAATCCAAAGCATCGCTTTGTTTTTTTTCAAATGACTCTTTTTCATAAGTTGCGTAATATTTACTTGGACCAACCAAGACGGCGTATCTACCCTTTCGATCGGTTACGGCAGTATCCACAAGTTTGTTATACATTGAATCAAACACGCGAACAACAACCCTCCCCAAAGCATCGCCTTTCATTTCCTCTGTAACCAAACCAAACGAACTATCCGCAACTTTTCGACGAGAAAATTTGTAGAACAAAAAATAAAATACTACATGCGCCAACACCAAAGTTCCGACCCATGCTTTTGGCGAGATCACAAATGACAATACGCTTGCTGACAATCCAACTAAACAAATTAGGTTTTGTGTAATTTTTTTTGTATAGTCGCTTAATATTAAAGCTGTTGCTTTTTCTTCATCTACTGGATCAATCGGAATATTATAATTTAACACCACCTCTGCCTCTGATATTTGAAATTGGCCACCATGATAAAGATTGATGAATTTGGCATCCTCGTTTTTATCCTGTAAATATTTACTAAACCCGCTGAAACCAACTTTATCCACCTCCAAACGGTACTCACCGGATTCAGCTGTTATAAGATAGCGACCCTGCATATCAGTCACCTGTGAACGAATAATTTGATTTGTTTTATTATCAATCAAACGAATAACCGCTAAATCAACCGGCCGCTTGCTTAGTGCATTATACACAACACCCCATGACTTGCGCTTGCGCAAACGGAGCAAAAGTAATGGTTGTGTGAATACATGCTGTAAAATTGCTAATATCTGCGTAGCTTGAAATCCGACCGCTACATTAGCCGCGCCAGCAATCGCAACAGCTGGAACAACTGCAACCTCATTAACTTTCTCAACTTTTGGATTGTCAACAACTTTTTGCACTTGTTTTGCAGTTTTTTTAACAACTTTCACCACTGGTGCCGCAACTTCTTTAATCATCTGTGTTTGAAACTCAATGGCTTGTGGTAATTGATCAACAATTAATATAAGATCATTAATAATTTTATCAACAGGTTCTGTAACAATAGGCGGAAAATAGTCTGGAAAATTCGAACCGCCTCCTGGGCCGCCACCATCGTTCATCGGACCAGAAGGAGCGCCATCCGGACCTGTTGGAACTTCTGGTTCACCAGTTGGACCTGGCTGACCTGGCTCTTCTGGATTTGTTGGTTCTGTTGGCGGCTTGCTTGGTTTCTCTGGTTGGTCTGGAACCTCTGGATTTTCTGGTATTTCATCTGGGTTTGGTTCCTCCGGAGCTGGTTGTTCAGGAGGATTTTCTGGTGGGGGGTTCTCAGGAGGAGGATTTTCTGGTGGGGGGTTCTCAGGAGGAGGATTTTCTGGTGGGGGGTTATTGGGTGGTGGCAATGGTCCGCCTCCGCCACCACTTTGCGTCGTAGCTGAAACGGTTGAACTCCATCCGGTTTCAACCCCACCCAAACCTTTTGCTTTTACCCTGAATGAATACGTTGTGTTAGAATTAAGGCCGCTAAAAGCGTACGATGTTTCTGATGTCCAACCTGAATTTGTGCCTGCAGTTGTGTTCTCAACATAATACTGTGACCCACTTCCAGACCAAGATACAGTGATTTGCGAAGTGCTGTTTGCGGTCGCTGTGATACCAGACGGCACGTTCGTATCAGTGTAAAACACAAGACTACTTGTGCTGGCTGGTATTCCATTTCCATTGCGATAGTTTGCGCGTACAGCATAACGTGTATTCACAGATAACCCCTCAGCTAACCATGTGTTATCACCAGATTGCCACCCACTACTCGTAACAACCTCCGACATTGTATTGATAACATCAAAATAATATCCAGAACTTCCACCAGAATCATTATTGAATGAGTCAACAAAAAAACCACCCGATGTAAAACCAGCTTCTGTGTGCGCTAATCCAGTTGGATTACCAACAAGAGTATAAAATGAAGTTTCTGCAGTTGAAGAAGAACCGCGACCCCAAGTATCGTATGCGTAAATATTAGTGTAATACAAAGTATTAGCCAAGAGCGATGAAATTGTTGTCGTGGTTGCCCCGCCAAAAGTTGAACTTGCCAAATTTACATCAGTGGAAGACGTGAATGCTGTTGCTAATTCTGTTACCGGAGTTGAAGTTGAATAATATATTTTGTATTCTGAAAAATTACCATCTGTTGAGGTTGTGCTAAAATTTAATACAACAGATGTTGTTGATGTTGAGTTTACAGACAAAGAACCCGGTCTAGATGGGGCGGCCGTATCAATCATAAACGCGGTGGAATTTACCATTGTTCCATATGACACACCATCATACGGAGTAAGACGAAAATAAATTGTTGAATCCTCAATATTTGATAAATCTGTCCATATATCCCACAAAATCGTCAGTCCAACAGAACCATCAACACCAGTATCAATACCTGAAATAGAGCCTGTTGATGTAACAACACCATCACCCTCGCCGCCTTCGTCAACAGAACTAATCGTTGAAGAAGCCCATGTTACATTATCTTGAGAGTGTTCCGCAACCAAACTCGTCTCATTCAAATCTACGTCAGAAATCGTTGTCGTAACTGTTACAGCTGACGCGCCTGATTGATATGGAGAAATCGCTGTTATTGATGGTGCTGTATTTGCAAGCGCCACAACAAAACTGCCTTCTGTACCCAAACCAGCACCAGAACCACCTGCGGTTGACGTGGTAACTCCGGTACTAGTATATGTGCCTGAATAAGAAATGTGAATACAACCACCGCCTCCGCCACCACCCTCATTGGTGGGGTTTGATGAATCACCACCTGTTGCTATTAAACTTCCACCGCTCACATCCACATTTGCGCCTGCCAATTTAATGGCACCACCAGAACCACCACCACCATCAATATTAGCACCACCAGACACACCATTCTCACCATCTGCCAAAATAATACCAGCAATTGTCAAATTACCAGAAGAATTTAACTTAATGAATCCACCACCAGCACCTCCACGACCACTTATACTATTTGTTCCACCACCACCAGATCCTATTGTTGATGGACTGCTTGTGGTACAATACGGGGAACCACCCAAAACACCGTTTAACGTTGCCCCACCATATCCTGCGTGTCCGGCGCCAGCACCATCCTGACCAGAACTGTCAAACAATCCTCCACCAGGACCATACCCATTTTCACCCAAACCGCCGCCAATATAACCACCAAAATCAGCTGTAACTGACCCACCACTTAACACTGTAATTGTTGACGCGTTTACATTTACGATATGGGTCTGCGCTGAATAATTTCTTACATGAGACAATGTGCCCTTATCTTCAACTGTTAATGAATTCACATTAAACGCGGAAGATGTTGTAAAATACAACAATAATATTCGCCCATTACTACCAATCCCCACATCCCAACTACTTGAATTGTTTAAAGTTGCTGTATTATACAACTCAAGAGTGGTGCTTGTAATATTAAAAGTGTTATTTGGAGTAAAACTAGAATTACCGGCAATACGCACAATACTTGTTCCTTCACCAAGAGCAAACGGTGTTGAGTCGAGTAGTGTTAATGCGTTTGTAGAACTCACAGTGTAAACAGCACCGCCACGAACTGTCAATGTATTCACAGAGAGAGAGTTGGCAACTTGTGTTGTTTCAGCGCCAACCACTCCGGAATTGAAAGAATATAAATCAGTATCTGAATTATCTGATTTTTTTAATAACAGCACGCCGGCTCCTCCATTTTGGTTCGCGGATCCGCCGAACACCCTGATGTTTTGATGCGACAAGCTAACAGTATTTGTATACTGCACATAAACACACCCACCACCACCTCCACCACCATCAGCGATTCCACCACCAATACCACTATTTCCTCCAGTTGCAGTAAAACTTGTAGGCGTTCCAACAATATCCGCAGCCACTATTTTTATTGTTCCACCAGCACCTCCACCGCTATCTTTGTCCGCATCGCCTGAACCACCATTAAAACCATCGGCAGTAATTACACCAGTTGTTGTGGCTGTACCCGATATATTTAACAGAACCAGGCCACCACCGTCACCGCCGGCAACCAAATTGGAGCCGGCGCCACCAGACCCAAATGTTGTTGGATTAGTGATGTCACAAGTTGAACTACCACCAGAAACCCCACTCCTCTCTCTGCCACCATCTCCAGCATTCGCACCACCAGAACCATTTTGAGAACTTGAATTATATACACCACCACCAGCGCCATATCCGTTAGTCGTTGCCGGACCACCCTCATGACCACGACCATCGACATTAATACTACCTCCTGACTGCAGATCTAACTCTGCCATACTAAAATTAACAGCGTGTGCGCCACTGTCAGTTGTATTTTGACTGTGTGTCAATAACCCACCACTTTCTATTGTTAATCGACCACTAACCGTATGTTGTGCATTACCCGCTTGAATAAGTGATGCGGCATTTTTAACGATTATACTACCACCAGATCCTATTACACCATTTGAAAGAGCTAATGTGTTCGCATTTATCCCATCACCAATCGTTAATGTACTAAAATTTACCTGTCCAGCACCACATCCAGATGTAGTTACATCTAAAGAAGCGGCAGAGCTTACTCTAACGTCATCCAAGGCAGTTGGTAAATCTGGAAAACTAGACCAGTTGGCCGGCGTACACCAATCCAAGTCAGCACCACCAACCCAAGACACATTCGCCGCCTTAACTGTCGTCGATATAAAAAAACCTAAACCAGTACAAAAAACAAGCACTGTGATGAACAGAACCCCCGAAACTAACATCAAAATTTTTGCCCCTCTTGCGGATCGAACAAGCATAATATCTGCTTAAATATATTTTACCATTTTTAAGCAAATTAAAAAAGGGCTAAGAAAGCCCTTTTAACGAGTTATCAACAGTTATTCAATTTCTAAAGTTAAACTAACGTTCATTGTAACATCCATACTTCCTGACTCAATCGTTGGCGCAGGCACACTACCTCCGCCACCAATCTCCCCAGCCATTGACTTCATATATATTGGACCACCCCCGCCATCATACTCGCTATACGCAACAATTCCAACCACTCTAACACCCAACATGCTTGTAAGTGCTTTGGATTTTTCTGCCACCTCTTGCAAAGCCAACCTACGTGCTTCTGCTTTATAAACATCGTCATCATCAATTGTAAATTGAAGCCCACCAACGCTGTTTGCGCCAACTTCTCCCGCAAGAGCCAAAACATTGTTTGCTTTTGAAAGATCGCGAATCTTTACTGTAACGCTCTGATTAACCTCATAACCCCTTAACTCCTGTCCTTTATCTTGTGTATAATTATATTGAGGATAAATATTGTAATTCGTCGTCTGAATATCCTTGGAATCAATGCCTAATGCCTTTAATTTTTCTATCAGCTTGTTCATTGTGTCTGTGTTTTTTTGCTGCGCTTCCGCAACTGTTGCGGCATTTGCTATCATTCCCATTGTTGTTACCGCTATATCTGGTTTTGCAGTAACCTTACCAAGTCCTTGCACAGTAATTGTGCGTTCCATTCTGTCTGCTTTGCCAATAAAATTAAACTTTTGAAGGTTGTTGCGGACCATGGATCCAACCAAAACTATCACATAAACCAAAAGAATGCCGACCAGAGTTATGATTATTTTGCGACCAAAACCACCACATTTGCAACCGCCTCCGCAGTCACACTTGTCATTGATTGACATATAATTTTAATTAAAAAGTTAATAAAATTATTTTGAAACCACATTGACACCTGGAAGCTTTTTACCAGAAAGAAACTCCAACATCGCCCCGCCGCCTGTTGAGACAAGATCAACAAACTCGGTCATTTTTACCATCTCCATTGACTGGAGCGTTTCGCCGCCACCAATTATGCCAAAGGCTTTCCCTCTAGCGCGAGAAGCAACCAAGCGCGCGATTGAAAGCGTCCCAACACCATACGGCCTTTGCTCAAAATACCCCATTGCACCGTTCCAGACGAGTGTCTGCGCTTTTTTGATGTATTGTGCGAATAACTGAACTGTTTTTGGCCCAATGTCAAAAATCGCCAATTCGCCATTCTGCAATCTGAAATCTGAAATCTGCAATACTTTCACCTCGCTCCCGTCACTTTTCCCAACCACACAATCCACAGGCAACACAACCTTCTTATTCCCCAACAACTTCAACGCTTCTTTTTTAAAATCTTTATCAATGAGCGACGCGCCAACTTTATAACCCTTGACCCATAAATATGTGTTGAATAATCCTCCACCAATCAAAACATGATCAACTTTAGGTAATAAATTTTTCAAAACCGGAATTTTGGTTTCCATTTTTGCTCCACCCAGAACTAACACAAATGGTTTTTTAGGTTTTACAATTGCTTTGGATAATCCAACAATTTCTTTTTCTAACAAAAGCCCAGCATAACTTGGCAGATATTTCGCTACCCCAGAAACTGATGGCGAATCACGGTGAGCGACCGCAAAACCATCAAGAACAAAATAATCTGCCAAACTTGCTAGTTCTTTTGCGAACTTTTTATCATTCTTTCTCTCACCATCAAAAAATCTAACATTCTCCAACATGACAATATTGGATATTGGATATTGGATATTTCCGTTTTGTAAATATCTAATATCTAATATCTTGATATCTAATTTCATCAACACCCCCAACCTCTTCGCCACCGGTTCCAAACTAAATTTTTTATCAACTCCATCAGGTCTTCCAAGGTGACTCACCAAAATCACTTTCGCTTTTTTCTTGAGTAAGTATTCAATCGTTGGGAGCGATGCCAACAACCGCGCGTCTTCTTTCACCTTTCCATCTTTCACTGGCACATTAAAATCCACCCGAACCATCACGCGTTTATTTTTTAAATTTTTGATTTGTTTGATTGTCTTAATCGTCATACTTAATAGACTTTATGGACTTTAAGGACTTTCGGGCTATTTCGCAAACAACTCCGCCATCTCCACCAGCCGATGCGAATACCCAACCTCATTATCGTACCAAGCCACGACTTTGACCAAATTTCCGCCGACGACGTTTGTGAGAGGCAAATCAACGATTGATGAATATGTGTTGCCAACATAGTCAGCTGACACAAGTGGTTCTTCAGTGCAGAATAAAATACCTTTGAAACGTGCGGTTTTTGAAGCGTCTGTGAGCGCTTTATTTACTTCTTCTTTTGTTACATTCTTTTTGAAAACAATAGTCAAATCTGATAATGAACAGGTCGGGACTGGCACACGAAAAGCCACGCCATCAAAAATGCCTTGCAAATTGGTTTTAACTTCGCCAACTGCTTTTGCGGCCCCTGTTGAGGTTGGGACAATGTTCTCGGCAGCAGCGCGAGCACGACGTAAATCTTTGTGTGGAGAATCTTGAAGATTTTGGTCTGCTGTATAGCCATGCACCGTGCTCATCATTGCTTTTTCTATGCCAAATGTTTCGTCCAAAACTGCCATAACTGGCGCAATGCAGTTTGTCGTGCAAGATGCGTTATTAATAATTTTGGATTTTTCTGATTTAAGTTTTCCGCAATTAACTCCGCGCACATAGGTTGGAATGGTTTTGTCTTTCCCGGGTGCGGAGATAATAACTTTTTTCGCTCCAGCTTTTATATGCAAACCACAACCTTCTAAATCTCTAAATTTTCCGGTGCATTCTAAAACAACATCAACTTTTAATTTGCCCCACGGTAAAACACTCGGATCTTTTTCTGCAAAAACAGGAATCTTTTTGCCATCTACAATAATATTTTTATCATCTGACATAACCTTGTGTCCGTACTGGCCATAGGCTGTATCGTATTTGAGCAAATAAGCGAGCGTTATTGTGTCCGTAAGGTCATTGATGCCCGCGATTTTGATATTTTTGTTCTCAAAAGCGATTTTGAAAACATGTCGGCCGATCCGGCCAAAACCGTTGATTGCGATGTTTGTCATATTATTAAACTGTTTAGTAATTATATCGTTAATTATACATTATTGACGGTCCGTGAGCAACCCGTATGACACACCACATGTTAAGGCAGCTGCCAACGCATCTGCCGCATCATCTGGCGTAATTTTCTTCTTTATTTTAAGTAATAGCTGAACCATTTTTTGCATCTGCCCCTTCTCTGCCCTGCCATATCCAGTCACTGTTTGTTTAATTTGAAGAGGAGTGAATTCAGATACTGGCACACCGGCTTGCACGCAAGTGAGTAAAATCACTCCACGCGCTTCTCCGACTTTCATCGCTGTTTTTACATTTTTTGCGAAAAACAAATCCTCAACACCTATTTTTTCTGGCTGATATTTTTTTATCAGAGCACCAATGGCTGAGTGAATTTCTTTTAGCCGTTCAATGAAGTCCTTTTTTGATGATGTTTCCAGACAACCCCAATCAACCGCGAACCACTCGCCATTCTTTTTCTCAATAACACCCCACCCAACCCTACCAAAACCAGGATCAATACCGAGAATTTTTGTCATATTTCGTTGGTGTAGACATCACGCACATCATCCATCTCATCCAATGCGTCATATAAATGAGAAACTTTCTCACTCATTACCTCATCTAGCACAACAGGTTCTTTCGCAACCCATTCTAACCCAGAACTTTCTGTTTCCAAACCAAACTTTTTTACCACATCATTGACTGCCTGAAATTTCTCAACCGGACACCGAATCTCCAACCCAAACTCACCATCCTTAATATCATCAACCCCAGCCTCCATTAACTGCATCTCAAAATCATCTCTACGGTCACTGATCACCGATAAACGATCAATGTTCACTCGTGTTACTCCAAACCGAGCGAACATCCACTTTACTGCCCCAACTCCAGCCATACTACCACCATATTTCGCAAACACATTTTTAACTTCCGATACTGTGCGATTTTTGTTGTCAGTCAAAGCATCAACCAAAAAAGCGGTTCCGCCAGGACCAAAACCCTCATATACCACCTCTTCAATCACACTCCCATCGTTCAACTCCCCTGTTCCGCGCTTTATCGCCCTGTCTATATTGTCCTTTGGCATGTTTACATCCTTGGCTTTATCCATTGCGATACGGAGTGAAAAATTCATATCTGGATTTCCACCACCTTCTCTTGCCGCAACCGTAATCAAGCGCGAGACCTTTGTAAAGATGTTGCTCCGCGCTTTATCTGCCTTGCCTTTCTTAGCTTGTATATTGTGCCATTTTGAGTGACCTGACATATGTTAATATATTAGTATCTTTTATGAAAAAAATCAAGTGTTGTCTTTTTATAATAAATATAATAAAATATAGATATGCTACAACTCATTTCTTCTATTGATCACATAATCAACACTTGGATACCAAACTTGTGGCATCCAATTTTAACATACATAATGACCGGCATTACAACCTTATTTGACTCCGTGCCATTCGCGATCTTAATATTGATCATTTTAATTGTCTTGTTGCGTTACAAACAAATAACAGAAGCCACAATGATGATTCTTTGCTCTGGCGCTGGCGCGTGCATAATGAAAACGGCCAAACATTTCATCCACAGATACAGACCAACAGACATTCCACTTATTGTTGAAACCGGATACAGCTTTCCCAGCGGACACGCCACCATGTCAACAATTTTCTTTCTTCTGATCTATTATTTTTTCAAAGACAAATTTAAGGATGGAAGACAAAGAATTATATTTTTGTGCGCCAATTTCGTCGCTATTTTTCTTGTTAGCTTTAGCAGAGTATATTTAGGAGTACACTGGCTAAGCGATGTCATTTCTGGTTTTCTGCTGGGGCTTTTCTGTGCCACAACCACGATATATATATACAAAATTATACTGAAACGAAAAATTGTGGTATAATATTTAACAACAAATATATTAGCTCAATATATGAAAAAAATCGTGATTTTAATCGCACTATTGGTAACCGCACTGGCACCAACAGTCACATTTGCAGACAGCGACTTGACAGTTTCAGGAACAAATTGGGGTGGCGGAATTGGAGATGGTACTTACACTTACCAAGGCAATAGCGACTGCGCTCCGTATGGGTAATTGCTCAAGAAACAAGCAATTCTAGACCATACAACTGTCTTACCCCAGCAAGCAGCTCAGAATATTATCAATATCCTGCAGATCTTAGCGGCGCAAGCACAACAGATTATGCTAACACATACGTCGGACCAATCAGCACACTATTTCAAGGTGATGAAGCGTTAGTGTCTATAGCCGGCGGATCAGTGCCAGAATTTTCAACATACATCTATATTACAACTCTTGCTTTAGCTGGGTGGATGATTATCAAACAAAACAAAAAAAATGCGTTAGCGCAATAGAAATTAAAAATCCAAAAGCTCGCTGATTATGGCGAGCTTTTTTTGTTATTAACCATTTCGGCATTACCCAAAGAAGATAAACAACAAATAAAATAATTAAAAAAACAGAGCCCAAATATTCGTGAAACAAACCTAGTGCCAATTTTGGAGTATAATACGCGCCAACGAGCATAATTATACCGATGCGACAAATATTTAGCATAAATGCAAAAATAGCACCGACACAAAGCGCGAAAATCGACCTTCCCCAGCGCACGACATAATTACGTTTCGCTAAAAAAAGGGAAATTAGACCGAGCATGACAAAAGTAACCACCGAATACAGGCCTGCGCATGTGGGCCCTATAATCACCTTAAAATCCAATACTTGTAAAACCGCGGATGTGGAATTAAATTCTGATGGAATTGACAGAAAAGAAAGTAAATGCCGAAGAGAATCAGCGATAAAATTGGAGAAAATAAATAATCTGTTTGTATTATCTAAATAAGAAATGAGTAAAAATACAACATAAGCCACTATTAGCGCGCTGATCTCGCGGCTAAATATGCCAAGAAACCGAAAATTGAATACGGAAATAAACAAAGAAACAAATCCGAAGAAAAAAATAATAAAAAACAAAAGCATTTTTATGTGCGGATATGCTCCAGCCAATCCACTGACTGGAAAAAAAACGCATATCAAACTCATGGCAAAAAAGATTACAGTCTGAGAGAATGTATTTTTATACGGTCCGATTGCTTTAATCTTCTGCCAACTAAATAAAAGAAAAAAAACAAAAAAAGGATAGATGAACAACGCCTCTGTTTTATTATAAAGAACAAAAGCGTAATTATACATTTTTGAACTTATTGGCGTGTATAACAGACCCAAAACAGTGTACAACAACAAAAACAATGCCGACCTTATCAACACTCCGCGAGCGGAACGATCTGCGAATTTTTTACTATGCCAAAATTCTTTGGTAGCGTCCACACTTATCATACTGCGTTATTTTACCACAATTAAAAAAGCCCTGCCAGAGCAGGGCTTTTTTCTTTACTCTGAGAACCCTGTACCAGCCGGAATCCTTCGACCAATAATGACGTTTTCTTTAAGACCCTCAAGTCGGTCAACCTTTCCTGTGATTGCCGCATTGATAAGAACGCGGGCTGTTTCTTGGAATGATGCCGCTGACAAGAATGACTGTGTGGAGAGAGACACCTTTGAAATACCGAGAAACAATTCGCGGCCAACCGCTTCTTTCTTGCTGTCCTTTCTGGCTGCTTCGTTAGCATATATAAGCTGTGACTTCTCCACAACTTCGCCAGGAAGCAAATCTGTATCTCCCGGATCTTCAACATACGTGCGGCTAAACATCTGGCGTATAATCAACTCTACGTGCTTATCATTCAATCTCTGACCTTGTGAAGAATAAATCTCCTTGATTTCATGCGATACATACGCCTGAACCGCTTCTCTACCTTTTAATTCATATAGTTCATGAAGATCCACAGCGCCTTCTGTTAACTGATCGCCTTTTTCTACACTATCTCCTGTTTTAACCCACAACTTATATCCAATTGGAATAATGTATTCTTTAGTATGTGTACCTTCATATGTGAGACAAAGATCTTCCCCGTCTTTCTGAACCTGTCCATCATACTTTGCGTCAACCTCTTCTCCAGAAGCACCTCTAACAAGCAAGGTGTCGCCTTTTTTAACTTTTTGTCCGTCTTCAACCTGAACCTCATCCTCTGCCTTTACTTTTATCTTTACTTTCTCAACACCCTCAAAATGCACCTTGATTATCTTCTGACCTCGACGACCTTCAAAAATCTTTCGACCTGTTGGTCCTGTGATAACCTTTCCATCTGCTTCCTCTATCTCAACCTCACCAGCGACCACAGAAAGCACGGCCTTGCGTTTTGGAGTGCGTGCCTCAAACAATTCTTCAACGCGCGGTAAACCTTGAGTAATATCTCCGCCAGCCACACCACCCAAGTGGAACGTTCGCATTGTAAGCTGAGTTCCAGGCTCTCCAATTGACTGCGCGGCAATAATACCGACTGCTGTGCCTTTTTCAACCAAACGATTGTGGGCTAAATCATATCCATAACATTTTTGACAAACGCCTTTTGGCATTTTACACTGCAAAACAGAACGAACGCGGACAGATTGAATGTCTGATTTTTCAATTTGGCGCGCAGCAGCCTCATTTATCAGTTCACCTGTTTTAACAACTGTCTTTTCGCCAATTTTGACATCTTCCAAAGCAAATCTACCTATGATGCATTCAGACAATTTCTCTGACCTCTTTTCAGCGGCCTCGCGTGTATAAACAAATCCTGCTTCATCTCCACAATCTTCCTCATGGACAACAACATCTTGCGCGACATCAACAAGACGACGGGTTAAATATCCAGCATTTGCAGTTCGAAGAGCTGTGTCAGACAAACCTTTTCTCGTTCCGTGAGAAGAGATGAAGAACTCAAGCACATCAAAACCTTCTTTAAAGTTGCCTTTTACCGGCAGTTCAATAATTTCACCAGAAGGAGATGCGACAAGACCCTTCATACCAATAACCTGACCCAACTGACCCCATGAACCACGCGCGCCAGAATCAATCATAGCAAACGCTGATCCATCTTTATTAAGGGCTTTCTTGTTGTGGGAAACAACGCGATCTTTAATCTCTGTCCACACTTCTAATACTTTGGCATGACGTTCTGCGTCTGTTAACAAACCTTCCTCAAATTGCTGTTCAATAACGCGAACCCTATCATCGCCTTCGTGTAAAATTCCAATCTTTTCTTCAATGTGGCCGAAGTCATCCATACTCAATGAATAACCGGACTTGGTCGCGTATTTGAAGCCTAAATTCTTCAAAAGATCCAGGGTATGCGCGGTCTGCTCTTGTCCATAGAATTCTAGCAGAAGCTCAATAATTTTTCCGAGGTGTTTCTTGGTGACTGGCTCATTGTAAAAAGGAATCTTGTCTGGAAAAATTTCATTGAAGAAAATTCTTCCAACAGATGTTTCAACCAATTCCGGTGTTTCCACTGTAAACTTGGAAAGGTCGTCAAATTTAACTTTGATACGCTCACGTAAATGAATTCTGCGAGACTGGTAAGCCAGTTTTGCGTCTTTGGGACTGTAAAAATGTTTTTTCACTTCCGCGGTATCTTTTTCATCGTATCTTGTCATATAATAACAACCCAAAGCAATATCTTGTTGTGGAGTAATAACTGGCGCGCCAGTTGCCGGCTTTAACAAATTCTTATCCGAGGCCATTAAATTCTCCGCTTCCCAGCGCGCTTCTTCTGTCAAAGGCAGGTGAACCGCCATTTGATCGCCATCAAAGTCAGCGTTAAATGCTGGACACACGAGTGGATGTAAATGCACAGCCTTGCCTTCCACTAACTGAGGCCTAAACGCCTGAATACCCAAGCGATGCAAAGTTGGAGCGCGATTTAATAACACACGCGTACCTTTTGTTAACTCTTCCAAAATATCCCAAACCTCTGGGGCATTGCTTTCGATAAAGCGGGAAGCGCTGCGAACATTATGCGCCAATTCGCGCTTGATTATTTCGGACATTACAAACGGCTTGAATAATTCCAAAGCCATTCGTTTTGGAATGCCACATTCATCAATATTTAACTTAGGACCAACGACGATTACAGAACGGCCGGAATAATCAACGCGCTTGCCGAGTAAATTCTGGCGGAAACGGCCCTGCTTGCCTTTTAGAATATCGGCAAGGGAGCGTAATTGTCTTTTTTGACCGGTTGACGCAGTAACAGTTTTCGCGTTGCGAGCATTATTATCAATCAAAGCATCAACAGCTTCTTGCAACATTCTTTTTTCATTTCTGCAAATTACTTCTGGCGCGTTTAATTCCAGCAATCGACGCAAACGATTATTGCGGTTAATAACGCGTCGATACAAATCATTTAAATCTGATGTTGCAAAACGTCCACCATCCAACGCAACCATGGGACGTAAATCCGGTGGTACAACAGGAATCGCCGTCAAAATCATCCACTCCGGTTTGATCTTGTTCTGAAATAAACTCTTTAACAACTTAATGCGTCGTACGAGACGCTCACGTTTTGCGCCCTTTGATTTTTTCATTTCAATTTCCAAATTGACTATTGTTTTTTCCAAATCCAGCTTGGCTAACAAATGATGAACTGCTTCTGCGCCAATCTCGGCATCAAATAAATGCCCGTAACGCAAAGACATTTCTTGATATTTGTTTTCAGAAACAATTTTCATCATCTGAATATCTTTCAAATCAAGTTCTGCTGATTTAAATTCTTCATCAAGAGCTTCCAATTTGCGATCGCGCTCCTTGGCAAGTTCGTCCATTGCTGTCCTGCTGATTTTTTGTTCATTACCTTGTGCCACACGATTATCAAAATCCTTCAATATCTGTTTGCGTTTTGACTTATATTCACTGCGCAACAGTTCGTGTGTCTGCTTCTTCTGTTCCTCATCAACACGTGTAATTACAAATGACGCAAAGTATATCACTTTTTCCAATGACTGAATCGACAAATCCAACACAAGACCAATCTTGGAAGGAATAGATCGCAAAAACCAAATATGAGACACTGGTGCTGACAAATCAATATGGCCCATGCGCTGTCGGCGCACAAGCGAATGTGTAACTTCTACTCCGCACTTGTCACAAACAATGCCCTTATACCTAATTTTTTTGTACTTTCCACAATAACATTCCCAGTCTTTTGTTGGTCCAAAAATTTCTTCTGCGAACAAACCGCCCTTTTCAGGTTTCTGTGTGCGGTAATTGATTGTTTCTGGCTTGGACACCTCGCCATGCGACCATGTTCGAATGGTTTCTGGCGAAGCAACACGTAATCTTATGGCATCGAAGTTAATTGAATGGATATTTTCTCTAGTCATATAAGAAGTAACTTAGTTAACTTAGTAAACTTAAATAACTTAGTTAACTTTCGTTCTTTTCTTTCTCTGGCTTTTCTACCTCGGTACCGACCATTAGATTACCGAGCCGTTCCACGCCAGGCAAAAATTTTGCCTCTTCTACTATTTGATATTCACCACCGCCCTTATCTGCCAAAAGTTCGACATCCAGCGCAAGACCCTTTAACTCGCGCGTCAAAACATTAAACGATTCTGGCAAATTTACTCTGCTTATTTTTTCTCCCTTAATAATCGCCTCATAAGCTTTTGAGCGCCCAGGCACATCATCAGATTTTATAGTCAAAACTTCTTGCAAAGTGTGCGCCGCGCCATACGCTTCCAATGCCCAAACTTCCATTTCACCAAATCTTTGTCCACCAAACTGCGCCTTGCCACCCAATGGCTGTTGAGTAATCAAGCTATATGGACCGATTGAACGTTGGTGGATTTTATCTTCCACCATGTGATTAAGTTTCAATATATAATTGTAGCCAACTGTGGCCTTATGATCAAAAGGTTCACCTGTACGACCGTCGCAAAGTTGCATTTGGCCGTTTGTTGGGAATCCAGCTTTTTCAAGTTCTGCTTTAATTTGTCCTTCTGTAATACCATTAAGCGCTGGACTCGCCGCGCGGTATCCTAATGCGTTTGCCGCTAAACCAAGGTGAGTTTCCAGGAGCTGGCCCAAATTCATACGAGAGATAACACCAAGAGGAGATAATATAATATCTACTGGCGTACCATCATCCAAAAACGGCATATCTTCAACCGGAACAACACGAGAAATAACACCCTTATTACCATGACGACCGGCAAGTTTGTCGCCAACCTGCACCTTACGCATGTCAGCAACCGTTATTTGAACCTGTTTGATTACACCCGGTTGGAGCTTATCGCCATTCTCTGCTGAAAACACCCTCACATTAATGACCTTGCCATGCTCGCCATGTTCAAGATAAAGTGAAGAATCGCGGACATCTCGCGCTTTTTCACCAAAGATAGCGCGCAACAACCTTTCTTCAGGAGAAAGTTCTGTTTCGCCTTTTGGTGTTATCTTTCCAACCAAAATGTCGCCTGATTGCACTTCCGCGCCAATACGCACGATTCCATCCGCGTCAAGATTTTTTAATTTTTCTTCACTGACATTTGGAATATCTGCTGTAACAACTTCTGGCCCAAGCTTTGTCTCTCGAACATCTATCATGTAGTCTTCAATGTGTATGGAAGTATACTTATCCTTTTGAACCAAACGTTCGGAAATAATGATAGCGTCTTCGTAATTAAAGCCGTCCCAAACCATATATGCCACCAGCACATTTTGTCCAAGTGCTAATTCGCTATTTTGAATTGACGGTCCATCGCACATTGGCTGGCCCTTTTTAATTTTGTCACCCAATTTTACAGTTGGAACCTGATTAATACAACTTGACGCGTTAGAACGGGCAAATTTATTCAAACGATAATTCATCACTTCGCCTTTCTTTGTGGTTAATTCAATGTGCTTTCCATCAACTGATGTTATTTCACCATCAGCTTCCGCTAAAAAGACATATCCACTGTTCTCCGCGGCCGCGCGCTCAACACCAGTACCAACCAGTGGTGCGTCCGCCTTTATACACGGTACTGCCTG
>Ga0172371_10003695_pt1 | contig 23559 bp, 28 predicted proteins | sample Lak12m_FD_114543 | JGI IMG/M metagenome (GOLD analysis project Ga0172371, IMG submission 114543) | Freshwater microbial communities from Kabuno Bay, South-Kivu, Congo - kab_022012_12m | ecosystem: Environmental > Aquatic > Freshwater > Lake | place: Democratic Republic of the Congo: South-Kivu...
CACAAGGGCAGCACTCGACTTGCATGCCTTATCCACGCCGCCAGCGTTCATCCTGAGCCAGGATCAAACTCTCAAAAAGTTGTCCTGAGTTTTCAGGAAATAAATATCTGGTCCCGTCAAGAAGACGGGAATGGATAATAAAATAATAAAACGTAGATTCAAAGGAAAAAATAGACAACCATAAAAAACCAAAACCTTTTCCTTGTTTGTTAAAGGTCTCAATAAAATATACCGGCGCGGTATGCTCTAGATTGGCATAAACACTCTACCACGCCTTGTTTTAATTGGCAAATTTAAGATTAGTAACGATATTTTATAGTGTCAAATTCTCACCAAACAAAAAGGCACCAGTGCGCTGAATGCGACGGTGCCTCATGCCCGAGATTATAATTCAGATGCATTCGGATGATTATCCTTAGCATCTGCTGCAATCTTCAAAAGTATAAGATAGTTTTGGGGGTTGGAATAGTGCAAAGAGCTTTGAAGTATCAATAGGAACGTCAGGAGCTTTAAACCCGAAAAGGTACTCATGAAAGACGCTGAAGCTTGATAGGTTGTGAGCACCTCTTACTAGATCATAGAGGACCTTGCCCCGATGGTTCTTGCCGAGCACTTCGGCCAGAAAATTTATTCTTCCACTTGAGAATCCATGGGTAGTCAGGCCATTTACTTGGACTCTCATAATTAGGCCTGAGGGGCCGAAGACACTCAACCAATAAGGATCTTTCAGCTCCTTTCCAGTGACGGGGTCAATCTCCCTGTTGTCTCCCTCGCTTCCCTTACGTATAATCCTGATTATGTAGATCAAGGTCGCAACCGCGAAGACAAAAGAGACCACTATTAAGACGCCAAGGGTATCTGCTCCCATTGCCAAGCTCCTTTCTTTTTGGGTACTTCCTCCATCTGGTTCTTCTAGCACGGGGATTTGGTTTGGGGAAGAGCTTGAGGAAAATTTTTGGACTCGGTGAGGTATAGTTAATAATCTTTTAAGCACTTTTTAATGATTGGTGTGATAGAATAGTTCCTATGATTAAACCTAACACCCCAGGCGTATTCAGATCAAGATGTTCAAGAGTGTCAGGAGAGGACTTGAGAATTATCTATAAAAAGTCTTACAGCTTTTATAAGAATTTGAAAGCAAAAACCCGAAGGATGCCCTATGTGAGATCGGCCTATTTTAATAAGGAAAAGATTTTTTTAGAGCTCTTCTGGCGCCATTTGAATGACAAGAAAAATTTTCGCGATAAAGTAAGGAGAGCCAGATATTTCCCCTGCGCGATAGAACTAATTGAAAAAACAAGAATTGAACCAATGTCAAGGGAAAACCCAAATAAGAGATCCGAGATTTTTCATCGGTTTTTGGGCGTGAGTCGAGATAAATATCTTTTTGTTGTGCAAGTAAAAGAGAGGAAGAAATCTGGTAACAAATGGTTAATGTCGGTTTTTCCTTGGGAGAAATGAAAAAAACCCCCCGATAACTTGTAGTATATAAACTACTCGGTAGGTTCTTTTCACCTAAATAGAATAACGGAAATAAAATATTGTCAAAAATAAAAACCCCGATCTATTACTGGTAAATAGAATATCAAATATTTTTTTATTTCATTTCTCGCAGACGGGCGATGCGCTCGGCGGTGGGTGGATGGGTTGAGAATAAGCCGGCTATAAATCCGCCGACTTCGCGGGCTGATAATGGGTTAGTGATATATAAGTTGGCAAAAGCGGGATTGGGATTGATAGCCGGTACCCGTTTACTCAAATATTCCAGCTTTTGTAATGCGCTGGCCAGGCCTTCTCCGCTGCCGGCCAGCTGCGCGCCGCTGCGATCGGCTTCGAATTCTCGGGAGCGGGATATGGCTAACTGGATAATTACGGCCGCGATAGGCGCGATGATGATCGCGAATAATTCTCCAATAGGGTTGCGATTATCGTTGGAGCTGCCGCCAAAAATCATTCCCCAGCGCAGGATGCTGCCAATGGTGGTGACAATGGAGGCGACTACCGAGGCGGTGGTCGCGATCAACACGTCGCGGTTTTTTACATGGGAAAGTTCGTGGGCGAGCACTCCTTTGATTTCTTCCTTATTCAGGTTGCGAATTAATCCTTCGGTAACGACAACAGCTGAATGGCCTGGATTGCGGCCAGTGGCGAAGGCGTTGGGCTGCAGGTCGGGTGAGATATACAATTTCGGTCGGGGCAGGTTAGCTTTTTGAGTCAGCTCTTTGATGATTTTACGGATTTCGGTATAGTCTTTAGGCAAGGGTTTGGCCCCGGAAGAAGCGATGGCGATTTTGTCCGAGAAGAAGTAGACTCCTAAGTTCATAATTATTGAAATGAGAAGCATCAGCCACATTCCGCTGTTACCGCCGAACATTCGGCCGAGAGTGATAAGAATCAGCGCCAAACAACCAAAAAGCACGATGGTTTTGATGGTGTTCATGGGGTGATTAATAAGGCTTTTACCTGGTCCAGCATCTCGTCGTCGTTGGCTTTATTATTTGGCAAGGAATTATCCTCGACAACGCAGATTCGGCTGATTCCGACTACTTTGTTGAGTTCCTGGCAGAATACTGCCCGATTCTTGCCGTCGCTTAAGCGGTCTTTGTGGAATTTGAAGGGAGTGGAAATCACCAAAGTATCGTCCTCAATTTTCACCGGACTGCAGACTTTCAGTAAGGAAAATAAAGCTGGCTGTAATTCCCGGACATTTTGTAGCACCGCAGTCCATTTGTTCAATACGGTCTTCAAGCTTACATCGGATGGCTTCTTCTCTGCCGGTTTTTCGGTTTTTTCTTTCTTGGTTTTCTTCTTCGGCTCAGCAGGTTTTTCCGGCTCGGCTGGTTTCTCCTTTTCAGGAGTGGATGGTGGATTGTTTTTTGGCAGTTCGGGGGCTGTCTCGTCGTACGAATCAGGCGCGTCTTTAATTCCCCACTCCACCACGGCAAGCTCTAATGCCAGATTTGGGTAAGTTGAGTTTTTAATGCTGGGTTGGATTTGGATCAACTTGGAGGTTAATCCTAGCAGGTCGGTGATGGTAATTTTACCCGCTAAGGTTTTTAGTCTATCCACCTGGCTCTCGCTGATTTCCTGGGCAATCAAACCGGCTCCTTTGGGATTCAGCTTGATATAGATAATCTTTCGCAGGTAATCTAGCAACCGGTGGCTCAATAGAAAAATGTCCATACCGCCTTTGTTCATCAGCTCCAGTTGGTTCACTGTTTCACTGATATTCTTTTCAAAAAGCTCGGTCATCAGCTTGATTTCGTCGTCGCGTCCGGCGATTCCCAAAATATCCCGGGTTTCGCTGGCTTTGATTTCCTTGCCAGCTAATGAAGCCACTTGGGCTAATAAGCTTTCCGCATCGCGCATGCCCCCGTGGGCGGCTTCGCTGATCATTTCCAGGCTTTCCTTGTCAATATTAATTTTTTCTTTTTTTGCGATTACGGAAAGTTTTTTCAGGATCTCCGGCAGGCTCAATAAGCCGAAAGAAAATCTTTGGCAGCGAGACGTAATAGTAAGTGGAACCTTGTGTTGTTCGGTAGTGGCCAGTATAAAAATCGTGTGGGACGGAGGCTCTTCCAGGGTCTTTAATAAAGCGTTAAAAGCGCCGCGGCTGAGCATGTGAACTTCGTCAATGATGAAAATCCGGTATTTCAGATCGGCCGGCGACAACTCAATATTCTCCGTCAGTTGGCGGATATTGTCCACGCCGGTATAAGATGCGGCGTCAATTTCCATTATATCCAAAGTCTTATTCCCTATGATTGCCTGGCAACTCTTACACTCGTCGCAAGGCTCGCCGTCTTTACGCTCCTTGAGGGGAGTCAGGCAATTCACCGCTTTGGCGAAAATTCGGGCCGTAGTGGTTTTACCGGTGCCCCGCGGGCCGGTAAACAAATAAGCGTGGGCGATTCGGCCCTCTTGGATGGCTTGCTTGAGGGTGAGGCGAATCAGTTCCTGCCCCACCAGCTCGTCAAACTTTTGCGGGCGGTAGACCCGGTAAAATGTTTTAGTCATTCAAATACTTTTCGATCCTTTTTAGTTCTTCTTTGGCTTTGATATTGGTCTTGTCCAGCTTGATCACCTCCAGGAAAGCGTTGCGGGCGTCCAGCCAATTATGCTGATTGGTGTAGAGACGACCCAGTTGAATATACAAACCGACATTTTTGTGATCCCTCACGATGCTTTGAATCAACATCGCCTCTTTCTTCCTCCAATACTGCTCCTTCTCAACCTTGATTTCCACCGGCGTAAAAGTCTTCTTGATAATTTCCTCCACCGCTTTGCTCTTTCTGGGCTCAACTGGTTGTTTGGGAGTATGGCGGAACACCGAAGTCATCCGTTTGGCAAAACCAATCTTTCCTTGCCCGGGAGTCTCAGGAGCTTCTTCGCTCTCCTCAGATTCAATCTCGCTCTCCTCTTCCGCCTGATTGTCCCAAGCCACGCGCTCTATATCAACTTGCTCTGCTTCTGTGCCAGCATCTTCCACCGGAATTTTTTCCTGGAAAGTTTTTTGGCGCCGGCGGTCGCGGTACTCTTTCAGTCCCTTGCCCATATCCTCTTTTTTCTCCCGCACTTTTTTGATCGAATCATTCAAGCGGTTATCCAGCTTCAGCAGTACCACCCGCAATGAGCGCAAAACATTCTCCCCTTTGCCCAAAAGCACTTGCCACCAACGCTTTTTTTCTTCCCGCTCCAGGATCTCGTGCTGCTCAACCGCCTCCGGCAGATGTTTGGTTAAAATATAAATGACCACCCCCAAAACCACTAATATCAGGAAAGGAAAAAGGATGTTGTATATCGTCATATCAGTTAAGTGTTGTTGGCGCGCTCGGCAGGAGTCGAACCCGCAACCCCTTGGTCCGAAGCCAAGTGCTCTATCCATTGAGCTACGAGCGCAAGCTTTGGCGGGCTCCCCGCCATTTTGTTTTAACGAGATAGATTGGAAACTCACTTAAAACCTTACTAGGCTTTTGCATTTTTTGCAAGATGCCCCAATCAATTTTTTACCATCCAGTTAACATACCAGAATTAAAATAAAATACAAATATTTGAGAAAAGTTTGTCAAATGAGGATTATCCCTGTAATATATTTGTAATCACAGGCTATTAAAACAGTTTGTCCCTCAAACTATAAAATCAAAAACAAAAAAAATGATAAAAAAACGAATAATAACATCAAAGAAATTACTGCTCGGATGCGCTTTACTTGGGCTTTTAACTCTGGGTCAGACTGGCATCGCGAAAGCGGACTATTGGGAAGCTCGCACCAAGGAATCAAGCAACAATGTTTTGCCCCAAAGTTTCCGGCTCGAAACAATGGCAAAAAGCGACCAGGGAGTGAGATTGATGTTCGGCTATGACGTGAGCGACACCAGCGTCGAATGGACTAACCTAACCTATGTTGTCTCGTACGATGGCACCAACTGGACAAATCATACCGACACTGTGAAAAACTTGAGAGAGTATCCCAGCGTTAATATCAGCATCCCAGTAATTTATGCTGACCCGGACGGCGTTTTCTGGATGCGCAACAGAGGGCAGGATTCGCTGCTCAAATTCGACGGCCAGAATTGGGAGAAGATTACAAAAACAACCATTCTTCAAGACGTATTCCCCGGAGGAACTCCCTCCGGCATTAATTTCGTCGGGAATATGTTTGGAGATTCCGCCAGCAGAAGGATTTACACTGTGGTTGACGGAAACGACAACCAAAGATATCTTATCTACTTCGATAAAAATGACAGCCGTTGGCACAGGTATTCCGCCTCTGGTGGTGTTTTAAACAGTGCCCTCTACCCGGGAGAAATCTATGGCGTGCGCAATGAAAAAGACGGGAGTATTTGGTTCTGGGAATACTCCAAAACGGAAGCTGACCAGGAAGAGTACGGCTTTGGCCTGTGGCAAATGGACGCCAGCGGGAACTGGAACCATTACAACTCAGAAAACAGTATTGTTCCAGGGGTCATATCGGAAGTTTTTCCAGATTCGCAGGGGAAAATTTGGGTTTCCACGGCAGATCACGGACTTTTCACACATTCTTCAAACGAAGGATGGTCCAACTGGACCAAGGAGAACACCAATCTCTTCTCTAACCGCGTTTGGACTATCCAAGAGGATTCGGACAACCGAATCTGGATCATAAACCTCCCCGACAACTCTGCCGACAGCAAAGGTGGGGTGTGCGTTTACGATCCGGTAAACAACGAATGGCAGTATTACACTTCTAAGAACGGGGAAGATGTGGTCGAAACCGCGACCAATGCTTTTATCTCAGGAGATGAAATGTGGATCCAAAGTAATTACGGGAACGGCGGTACCTATTCCCTGGTAAAAGAAGACGAACATGCGGCTATTTATGGCCAGACCTCGGGTGATTATGTTGCGAAAACCGGCTTTGATCCGGCCAAAAAGAAAAAGAAAACTACCACCAGTAAAAATAAAGCGGTCGCTATCTATAAAATTGCCAGAGTCAAGGTTAAGAAAAAATATAAAACTAGAAAAACCTTGGTTTATAAAACCGGAACCACTCAATGGTACAAGTCGCTGAATCTTGATGTGGGAAAATATCAAATAGTTTCCAGGGGTGGAGGAAAGAAAAAAAGAACCAGGACTGTAAACATAGCCAACGGCAATCCTTATCGGCTAGATTTAAGGTACTAAGCGAGCCCGGTCTCTCGATAACAAAGATACCGGGCTGGCCACTGCGGTTTAGAACTTATTTATAGTGAGCATTCTAGAGGCTTTTTAGGCTTCCCGCAAGCCCGGAAATCCAACCCCTCTCGGTCGCAAAATTCAGGTAGTTCGTAGTTTCAAACTTACTAACTAGTTACATCTCACCCATATTACCCCGGTAACGATTTGAGAATCGATTACAAACCTCGTATCTAACCCATTTATTGAGATTTCTTGTCCAATCTTGAAGTGAATCAGGGTCAAAGGGAACCGAAGAAGTATCGGCAATTAGAACCTTGATTTTTTGATTTCTCCTTTCAGCTACATTCCTGAGGATTTCTCTAGGTCGATATGCATAGTATGGGTGAGTAACCAAAATAACAGTTTTTACATTTTTCAAACCACGGTCCCTCCACTGTTCAATGTCACCGATTGTGCCAAGATATCCTCCCTTTGGTTTAGCCACGTTTTTGTCCGGGACAATCACATTGTATTTTTTGAGAGCCTCTGCTATTTCCCATTGGGCATATATCGGTCTTTCGATCCCCTTGTTAAATAAGTTTACCACCACTCGGGCAATAGCTTCATTACTTTCCCCAGGTTTGTGAATCTTGGGATCAAAGTGCTCAGACTTATCTGGCGATTTTTTGTTTTTAGCCGCATACCCGAAAGCTGGTAAAACATAGGCCTCTCCAGCTTTTAATTCCTCTAATGAATTGGGTTTCAAAACCCATTCCGTAAGGTAAGATAAATCATCTTCGACAATTCTCTTAATAGACAGTTTATCAAATCCATTCTGCTCCAGATGCTTCTTAACATATTTTTGTATGATTTTTATATACGATTTCATAAGAAATATTAAATCTTGTAAAGCCTCTCGGTCACAAAATTTAGTAAGGCGTGCCATCGTAGATTAAGTGCTCCTTGCAAATCTCAATCTCGGCTTTCAGTCTTTTTTTAGAAAGAAATTGGTTGGTGTCTTCTGACCCTTGGATATTCAGATATTTATAGCCGAGTTGGTTAGATATTTTAGCGGCTTCGATCATAAGAATCCGGTAGGAATTTCTATAATCGAAGTTGTTTACCAAAACATTAAATCCCAAACATTTTGCGGAAATTTCGCTGAAAACTAAGAACCCTATTATATTATCATTCTTCGAATCATAAACTCCATAATGAATTAGATCGCTACGCGAATTGCAAAAAGGCTCGTGAGAGGCAAGCAATTCATCCTTTTCCCATCCGTTTCTAAGAGACATTTTATTAATCCATAGGCCTAAAATATCCTTTATTTTGTCCGGCTCACAATTATCCCATTTTCTTATTTCCATTTCATAGCTTTTCTCGAAACGAGCTTTTTCCTCACGTAAAGATTGGTACTTCGGCCCTTCGAGATCTATATATTCTTGGCAATTTAAAATTTGCTCAGGGAAAGTATTATCGTCATATTTTGATTGCGTATCCCACCATTCCTTCACTCTATAATGACGGCAGCCTAGACTTAAAAGTTCGTTTTCGATACCCTCGCCCACGTTTTTTATGATGACTGGTTTTCCGGATTCTCCAAATAATACCTTCGCTGTTTTGAAAACTCCTTTTCCTCTATCCTTCCCGGCATAAGCCATGATTACATAGTTTTCTCCAACTCGCTTTTTTGTAAAAATAACCAATCCTTCCCCAAACTCCTTACTTCCGAAACCATTTCTCGTTGCTTGCAAGATATACCCATTACAGAATTCGAAATCTAGTGCATTTTCATGATGTTTTTTACAAAGATCCCTGAAAATAAGCAGGGACTTTTCTGTGTCACTTTCTTGAAAATATTGATTCATATGCCTTTTATATTTAATTAAAGCCTCTCGGTCACTCGATAAAAAAAGTAGTCAGCTGGCCACTTCGGTTTAGAACTTATTTATCGTGAGCATTCTAGAGGGTATTTAGGCTCTCCGCAAGCCCGGAAGTTTGAGGCACCTCGGTCGCAAAATTTTGACCATCCTATCGTTACTGTTTAATACCCGCATACAAGTTGAATTCTTTCGTTATCCCATTTTTTATCAGCGTGGATTTAAAACCAGTTTGCTCCATGCAGGTAATAATCTGCTCTGGACTAAGCAAAGCAACATCTCTATTGTCTTCGAAAGAAAACACTCCCTTGCCCTTTTCCGCTATGGCTATAATCATTTTTCGTGAGGCGATGTTTCCCTTGCGTACAGATAAACTGACCCGCGCGACTCTAGTTTTTTCGTTTTCAACGATTGATAATTTTGGTTGATTAGGCTTAAACTGCTTAGCGGTAAAATATGGTTCAACGACTGCAACGCCCCCGGGCTTTAAATGGCGGGCAAAATTATTCAGTGTCTTTCGCAGTTCAGGAATGTTTAGTGCATATGAAATTCCGCCATATAGGCATGTAATGACATCGAATTTTTTATTTAGACGAAAGCTTTCCATTTCTGCCTGTTTGAAAGTCACGCCCTTCACTTTTCTGCGGGCGACCTTCAACATGCCATTATGCAGATCGACTCCGGTGCAAGAAAAATGTTTCTTAAGATAAAATAAGTGCCGTCCTGTTCCGCAGGCTACATCGAGCAGTTCATTGCCATCGGATTTCTTATATTTTTTTATCAGCTGCTCCAGTTTTCTGACTTCACCAGCGTAATCTTTACCGGAGTGGAGCAGGTCGTAATACTCAGCATAATTTTGATAAAGCGGTCTAGCCTGAACCATAAATATTTGACTTATTTGACTTATTGGTAGGCCCCTGTTATAGTAATAGTGTCTCCTGGTTATCCATAACTGGGAAGGAATTACATCCAAGGACAGTCCTCCTCGCGGAGGGCTGTTTTCATTCTTTAGGGTTCTTTTCAGCACGATGCCTTAATTTCCTACCCCAAATATCATTAACAATTTTCAGCACATCAAAGTAACCATCACTTCCAGTTAGCAGTTCCTGGGAAATATTGTTACGGGAAGAAAAAATATAAACTTCCTTTCCACCGCGCCGCAAGTATGTGACCAGCGCTAAGAAATCAGAATCGCCGGTAAAGAAAATTGCGATGTCGTAATTTTTGAGATGGTGTAACGCGTCAATTGTAATCTCAACATCCATATTGCCTTTTTCTTCTATTGATTCGCCCTCGGCTGTTACCACGCTTATCCTCTTCAGTTCTTTTTTGCGAACGGTAAACCCCAACCCTTTCTTTAGGAAGGTGAAAAATCGGTGCCTGCCATCCAAGCTGTAATCCCTCGTACCATCAGCTGGAAAAGCAGTGTAGTAAAATACTTTTATCTTGGTTGCTTTGAACTTTTCCTTGAGAAATTTTTTTAGTTTTTCGTAATCAAAAAGCTTCCCTTTGGCTTTCTGCGCTTGCCACAAGTTAGAAGCGTCAATGAAAACGTAAACAGTTATTTGTTCGATCGAAATCATTGTTAATAAGAATTATTAGCCCCCTCGGTCACTCGATAACAAAAATACCGGGCTGGAGTGGTAGGATTCGAACCATTGACCTGTCGCCATCGGCGACCGCTCTGACCAGCTGTGGGCGATAATGGATTCGAACCATTGACCTCGTCATTATCAGTGACGCGCTCTAACCAACTGAGCTAATCGCCCGTGTGCCGAAATTTTAAGAACCTTGGACCTCCCCGCCATGTGGCGGGGCGCTCTAACCAACTGAGCTAATCGCCCATTTTTTTATTTTGTTTCCGTTTCTTTCTCGGCGGTTTCCTCCGGTTTTTCTTTTTCCACTTTAATATTATCAGATTCAGGGGCTTCTTCCAGCTTTTCCTCTTTTTCTTTCTGAGCTTTCTCTTTGGCCTTTTCGGCTTTTTTCTCCTCCGCCGCCTTGGCTTTTTCGGCTTTGCGCTTTTCTTCCTGTTCTTTAACTCGCTTGGTGCCTTCAATATTCTCCCGCAGTTTACTCTTCTTGCCTTTGGATTTTCGCAGATAATACAGTTTCGCCTGGCGGGTTTTTTGGCGTTTCACCACCTTGATTTTCTCAGTGTGGGGGGAATATAGCGGCAATACCAGCTCCACGGCCACTCCCAAAGTCACCCGGCGCACGGTGATAGTGGCACCCGGTTGATTCCCGTGTTTGTGCGCGATAATCGTGCCTTCGATAATCTGAACCCGCTCCTTATTGCCTTCTTTGACGCGGCGGTGAACCCGCACCACGTCGCCCACGCGGAATTCGGGATAACTGTTTTTCTTGAGCTTTTCCTGGGTGATGGAAAATACGCTATTCATAACATTGTTTAAACCAATAAAAAAACACCAATATATCTTTAATAGACTAATAAAATAAATATCGCAAAATCTTTGCGCCTTGTGAAATTCTCGAGTATCTTTATAACATAAAAATGAAAATTTTGCCAAAAAACAAATCGCTATTGCTCGCGCCAATGATTTTGGCCCTGCCGCTTTATGGCGGAGCCGGCTGCAGCGTCCCCCAAAATGACGGCGGGGTCTACAAATCGACCAATTCGGGCGTCGAATGGAAGCAAATCACCACTATTGAAGGGAGCAAAGAAACTTTGGCCCGAGCGGACACCAGCCAGCTTCTGGCCGATCCCAATAATCCAGAGGTGGTTTTCTTGGTGACTCCCAGCAACGGTCTTTATGTGAGTAACCAGTTTGGTGACAGTTGGAGAAGGCTGCTGCCGGAAACCAACTCCGTAAGCGCAATCGAAGCTGACCCCGGCCAGGGCGGGCTTTTTTACGCCTCGATTGTTCTTAATGGTCGGGCCAAAATCATTAAATCGGAGAACGGAGGCACTGACTGGAAGGAAACCTACACTGAAGCCGGAAACGGCAACACCATCACTCACCTGAAGCGCGATCCTTTTCACGAAAACAATTTGGCGGCGGTGAATTCGGAAGGTTTGGTGGTGCGCAGTGATAACCGGGGAGACACTTGGCAGGCGACTTACCCTTTTCAGGAAGAAGTGATTGATTTCACCTTTGACCCGGTCAACGAAAACGGAATGTGGGCGCTTACCGGCAAAGGTTTGTGGGTTTCTCCGGATGGCGGTAAAAACTTTACCCAAATTCAGCTGCCCGAGAGCGGCGATATGGGAACCACTTTTTATTTGATGAGAAAACTGAACTCCAGCTTGTTCTTGGCCACCGACAAAGGATTCTACCAAAGCGTGGATAACGGAAAAACTTGGCGGAAAATTATCGTACTGAATAATCCGACCAATTTTCCGGTGCGGGATTTTGTGATCCACAAAACCGACCAGGGCGAAATATGGGCTTTGGCGGCCGGAATGACCCTTTATTTGTCGCAAAATGCCGGTGTCACTTGGAAACCCGTTCAGTTTGAAATTTCCCGCGAAATTAGCGCGGTATTAATCAAACCCAACGATCCCAACCAGATTTTGGTGGGGGCGCAAAGCGCGGCGCGGGGCGGCCTAGGCCTCGGTTACTGATATTATTATGAAAGCTCTACTATCTCAGTCAGTGGAGGAGACCCGAAAAATCGGCCAAAATTTGGCCGGGCGGTTTAAGGGTGGAGAAATTGTTTTTTTGTCGGGCATTTTGGGGGCCGGTAAAACCGAGTTGATTCGCGGCATCGCCAAGGGTTTGGGGGTAAAAGGTAAAATTACCAGTCCCACTTTCAACATTTGCCGCGTTTACGACTGCGATCTGGGCAAATTTTATCATTTTGACTGCTACCGCCTGCGGAAATATAAAGACTTAGTCGAGCTTGGCTGGGAAGAAATTCTGGCCGACCCCAACGCCATCATCGTCCTCGAATGGCCCGAATGCATTGGTGATAAAGACATCACAAAGCTGACCAATAAAAAAGTTATTTTAGCCGAGATAAAGATAAAAAGTAGTGCCCGCAAGATAGAACTTAACTAAAAAAAGAACGACTCGAATCTGGCGAGTCGTTATGATTGTGACGATTAATGTCAGCGGGTTGTACAAACCGCAAAATCATCATCGCTTGGATCATAGGTTTTACATACCAAAGCGGGAGCATTGTTCTTTTCTCTCATCGGTTTTCTTTTAACTCCTGCTGCAAACAAGAGCTCTCGTAAATCTACTGTGGAAATAATACTGTAGCCTTCTCCCCCGTTGATTCCTGGTGGAATTGGATCGGTATTGTACAGTGCAAAATTGGTCCCGATAATATTGAGCGTATGAGGGGACCGGTTTTCACGCGGAAGGGTTATTCTGCAGTACTTATTCGAAGGATAAAGACCTTTACGATAATCATCCAAAAATCCTTCCGCATTTTCCCACAAAGGAACACCATGCACCGCATCTTCAATCGATAGCAACTCGAGAACAAGTTTTATTCCGGTTTTTCGGCCAAGACGGAAAAAGTAAGCTGACAGGAGAATTGCGATTCCTATCGCGCTAACGATAATGTAAGGGAGATATACTTCGGTAAACATTCCGACCTCCTTGTTGTCGTCCGATAGTATTTAGGTATCTTTTCCTAATAATTATTATAATTATACTTTATTGCCAAGATTGAAAGGGCTGGGTAAGGTGGAAAGATTACCATGAACCAGCTCGAAAACATAAATTTACTGGGATTCTTGATGCCGCTAATCGTTTCGACGGGCTTATTTTACTATTTTCTGCGGCCAGGACAAAAAATTTCCAAACGGTTTGGCGGGGTGATTTTGGGCGTAACTGTAATATTTTTTATTACATTGTCTCAAAATTTTATTCCCGGATTTTTGCTTCCGAAAGACTTCTGGAGTCTTATATTGGGCATAATTGTGTTATTGGTCGGAGGAATTTGGGATGACCGGGGAAAAATCAGCTGGCAAAAGCAGCTGCTTTTTCAAAGCGCGGCGGCGCTGTTGGCGGTTTTTGTGGGCGACACGATCAGCCATATTCGCTTGCCTGGAGGATATGTTCTGTTTTTCCCGCCATTTTTTTCGGCGGTTTTGGCCTATTTTTGGATTATTTTGGTGATCGAGGCGCTCAATTGGCTGGACGGAGTGGACGGGCTGGCGGGAAGTATCGGTTTTATCACTCTATTTTGTCTGGCGATGTTGGGGTTGAATCCGATTGTCAACCAGCCCAGCACCACATTGCTCTGCCTGATTGTTGGCGGGGTCTTGCTGGGATTTTTATTTTTCAATTTTCCCCCGGGAAAAATCTATCTGGGCTCGGCGGGCGTCTGGATCTTGGGATTTCTAATCGCGGTGATTGCGCTCTATTCAGGCGGCAAGGTGGCCACCACCGCTCTGGTGTTGGGCATTCCGATATTCAATTTTGTTTTTGTTTCGTTGGAAAGAATGCTGGCCGGCAAGTGGCCAGTTTTTGGCGGGGACCGATTGCATTTGCACGAAAGACTGGTTGATCAGGGCTGGCAGCCAATAAAAATAGTGCTGGCTTTCAGCTTGTTTTCCCTGTTACTGGGGGCGGGCGCTTTGCTCAGCCAGACGGAAGGGAAGTTCTATTTAATTTTACCTTTAGCGGTGTTTTTTCTCTACTTCTCTCTGGTACAAAGGCCAACATGGCCGAGGCGTAAAAAATGAATATTCCTTGAGGCAGAGTCAGGAAATAATGGTCAAAAAGCCCGATAAACAGATAGGCAAGAAACAGTGAATGCCAGATATTTCGGGGGCCTTTTAGCGTCCGGTAAATGAAATAAAGGAAAACGAGCAACCCGATAAGGCCCAGGTCGGATAGCGCCAGCAAGAAAATATTATGTACCGGCTGGATTTCCCAGGTATAAAATGGGTAACTCGAATAGGCCGGGAGCTCGATCGGCCCGGTTCCCCACCCCCGGCCCAGGATTGGCGAATCAAGGAAGCGGTGATAAGAGGCCTGAGCGTATTCCAATCGCAACCGGATGGATGGGTCCCGGCCGGACAAAATATTCTGGATTGGGCTGCGGGCGAGCAGCACGATAAACAAAAATAGAAACAAAATAGTCAAAGCTTTCTTCTGCTTCTGCCAGCCAAATCGGGGAATATAAGCGGCAAGCAAATGCCGGTTGAGGATTATAATTAAAACGAGACCCAGGATGGCCGAGCGCGAGAAAGTCAGTCCCAGCGTGACCAACTGGATGAGCAAAAACAATTTTTCGTACTTCGCGGGTTTATACCAGAGAGTGGCGACCAAGGTAAAAAGCAAAAAACCGCCCAGAATATTGGGGTGCGGCAAAGTTCCGTAGGCCCGCAACCAGTCGCTGATCCGGGTGAGACCCAAAATGTTGGGGCCCAAGTGGCTTTCCCCAAACCAGTAAAAGCCGAGTGATCGTTGAAAAATGAATTGGGCGATCGCGATCAGGCTTTCGATTATCCCGGAGAAAATCAGTATTTTGAAAAACCAACGGTAATATTTTTCTTTTTCAATCAGCCGCACCGCGCTTGTCAAGGCTGCAACGATCAGAATCAAGCGCAACCCCCAAAGAGCCGAGAGCAGCGGTGATCCACTCCACCAAAAAGAGATAAAAGCAAAAAAGGGGAATAGCAGCGGGAGTGTCAAAATTGATTTTTTGTGCCAGTATGGATTTATTAATGTTACGACAAGCAGAAATATCGCTGCCAGGTCAATCAGGTAGACATTATAGAAAGAGAACGAAGTGAAACTCCTGTTTGTTTCTAAAAAATTTAACGGATAAACAAAAGAGAAAGGCACGCTTAATAAAAATATTGCCAAAGCGACATTCGATAATCTTTGAACGGTTTTTTCTTCGAAATGGATAAACCCAAAAAACTTACGCATCCGATTTTGTTTATTACCCGCACCTACCCGCCCACCATCGGCGGGATGGAGACGCTGAGCTATAATTTGACCCGGAATATCTCTCGCGTTACCAAAGCGTATCTCATAAAGAATTCTTTTGGGCGAAAAGCGTTGCCGCTTTTCGCCCCCTGGGCTTTCATTAAAGCTATTCTAATCTTACTTTTCACCGATGTGAAAATTGTGCACCTGGGAGACGGGGTTTTGGCGCCGGTAGGGGTAATCCTGCGCTGGTTATTCCCCCGCATTAAGGTGGTTTCCAACATCCACGGCTTGGATGTTGATTATGTCGAGCAGCTGTGGTTATATCGGTACACAAATATGTGGGCGATTAAGCGGTTGGATAAAATATACGCTGTAAGCCAAGAAACAGCCGACACCTGCAAAAGGTACGGCATTCCGCAGGAAATTGTGACGGTCATTCCCAATGGGACCAATGTCAATGAGTTATACGATCCCAGAATTCAAGCAGAAAAAACCCGGCTTTGGCCGAAATATTTTCCCCAAATTGCTCAAGCGATTGAGGGCAAATTTATTATTTTATCGCTGGGCAGAATCGTCAAACGCAAAGGATTGGCTTGGTTTATCAACCAGGTGATGCCCAAACTTCCGCCAAAAGCTGTTTTGGCAATCGGTAGCTCTGGGCCAGACCTGGAAAGAGTAAAGAAAACCGTTGCTGATAATAAATTGGAGAATCGAGTATTTTTTCTGGGTTTCGTAAATGACCAAGAGAAGAAATTCTTATTTAATGCTAGTGATTTGTTCATAATGCCAAATATCAAAGTCAAGGGCGACCGTGAAGGTTTCGGTATCACGGTAATCGAGGCAGCCAGCAGTGAGCTGGTGCCGGTGGTGGCCGATTTGGAAGGGCTCCGCGACGCGGTCGCTGACCAAGAAAACGGCCTCCGACTGCCCTCCAAAAACGCCGAAAAATTTGTAGAAACGATTAAATTTTTGATGGATAATCCGGAGGAACGAGTCAAACTGGGTAAAAAGGCCCGCAAATATGTTAAGGAGCATTTCGACTGGTCGGTAATCGGCCGAAAATATTTAGACGAGTTCCGAAAATTGGAGAATAAATAATTTTTTTATGCTTGAAAATTTAAAAGATTTTGCTTTGCTGGCGTTCTACTTTTTTTACGTGGTGCTGCTGCCGGGGTGGCTGTTGGCCCGGTTGGTGGTGACACCTGGGCAGTTGCGCAAATTAGTTGGCACCCTGCCGTCGATTGAAAAAAATTTGCTTTATCGCTATTTTTATTGTTTATTTGCCCCGGCGGCCGGTCTTATCCTGGTTGACGCGTTGGTGTTGCTGCTGGCCAAGTTTGGCCAATCTTTGGATTTTACCAGTTTATTTGCCGGCTTTTCTGTTTTGAATGTCGTGTTGATGGTCGCGAATATTTTGTTTGTCCGTTCAACCAAAGTTATATATGGATTGAACAAAAAGCAGAATATCCTGTACGCTGTCTTTATCAGTCTTTTTTTGGCCAGCGTGCTGATCCGAACGGTTTTTTATTTGCCCGACGTGGTTCCGGGAAGCACGGATCTCGGACACCACATGTATTGGTCGCAGCTTCTGGTCCAAAATGAAAGCTATCCGGTTTACGACACCCCCGAAGTGATCGAAGGTGAGCACATAGTTTTCGCGGTGTTAAGCAAGTTGAGCGGAATCGGTCTGCTTTCCGCCCTGCCCTTGTTGGTGCTCTCATTCTATAATTTGATGATGATTTTGGCTTTGCCGCTCACCGCTTTGGCGATCGGACTCAATCGCGGGGTGGCCCTCTGGGTTTTGTTTTTTACCGGAGTTTATTTTGCGGTCGATCCACCCCAGGCCCGTTACGTGAAAGGCGGTGTGATCGGCAATACCTTTGGTAATTTGTTTATCCCGCTGGTATTTTTGTTGTTTTTCCTGTTTGTGCGTTATTTTTATCGCGAGCTCAATAAAAAAGATCGGGAAACCGGCGCATACCTTCCCGCTTCGGCTGCCCTTTCTTTGGCTCTTATTATTATCACCGGCTCATTTTACACTCACCATCTCAGCACCTTCCTGCTGGGCATCGCATTGATCTTTTCCGCGCTGGTCTGGGTTGTCCTGACTTTAATCTTAAACCAAAAAGCCGGGCTTAAGTTGATGGAATCAGGAAAAATTATTTGGAGTTTTCTGAGAAGCATCATTTTCCGCTTTAAGTTTGCTCTTACTTTATTGATAGCGGCGGTTTTCCCTTTATTTATTTACCTGCCCTATTATTTGAGAAGCAAGGCAATTAATACGGTAACCGACGATCCGGAAAAGGAAACCCACCTGGGCATTACGCTCCTGGATTATTTCGGCAAAATGGGGCTGACCCGGTTTGTACTTATCGTTGCCTTTCTAGTGATGCTCTTGATATTCGCGGCTTTGCGCAGCCCCAAACTTCAAAACAGGTTGAAATTTTTGAATATTTCGTCGAGTGTTTTTTCGTCCGGAATGGTGTTCTTGTTGCTGGGGTGGTTTCTACCTCTGGCACTGCTCAGTTTTACGCCCGAATTAATGAAGATTGACCTGCCCAGCCGCCGGGTGGTGAATTATTTGGTTTTTCCGGGAGTGATTTTGGTGGCCATCGCGGCCGAGTGGATTTGGGGGATTATTTTGAAGCAAAAAAGTAGCAGATATTTTAAGCTAGGTCTGGCAGCGCTGGCATTGGTAGTCCTTTGGGACGGGACCAGCGACTTTCGGGGAGTGTTTTCCTGGGACAATAAATTCGAGGATTCGGTAGAGCTCTACAGCGCCTCGCAATACTTGGCCAATTTCACCCGAGCCGACGCGGTGATGCTCAAAGACCACCGTACTGTCGCCGGAGACAGCTGGATAAAATTCTTCCTGCTGCGCGGCTACGATTACTTCTTGTCCCGCACCTATGATTATAAATATGCCGATGCCAGTAATAACCTGAATCCCTGCACCCGGGAGATGATAACCGTTCCCTCGAGCAGCGTGGCGGAGATCTGTTATGGACAAACGGGAATAAATTATGTTATAGTGAAACCAGCTGGAGATGAATTCCTGTTCTGGAAAGGTAAAAGTTTTGAAACAATTTATTCTAACGACGATTTAATCGTTTTTAAAAAGCTCAAATAAGGGATTTCTCGTCCTAATTTTTTTATAATTGAAATGCTTACCGAACAACAAATCAAAAAATTGAAGAAAAAGCTGGAGGCGGCCAAGAATAATATTGAGCATCAATTGTCCAAATTTGCCCAAAAAGATAAAGCGAACAAAGGTAATTACAAAACCCAGTTTCCTGATATCGGCACCCAGCCGGACGAAAGCGCCCAGGAAATTACGGAATACGAACAAAACATTTCGCTGGAGCATAATCTTGAGGATGAGTTGAAGTTGATCAAAAAAGCGCTCAAAAAAATTGAGGACAAAAAATACGGACTCTGTGAGTCCTGCGGTCAAGAGATCCCTTTCGGTCGGCTGGAAATCAGACCCCAATCAGTGCTGTGCATTTCCTGCAAGGCCAAGAAAGAGAAAGAACAATAAACTGCGCGTCGGGAGCCAATCAATTTCGCAATCAATGAAAATCAAACGGGCTAAACCACCCAAGACGAAAAAAAATTCTCAGCAATCCAGCCTGCCTTTGGCTCGGAAGCGGGTTAAAATTGCCAAAAAACCAGTGAGAAAGCTGACCAAGGCAATCAGCCGGACCATTAAAAGCCTGCGCCGGGCGGTTAAAAAGCCGAAGGCGGTTAAACCATTGAAACCTAAGAAAAAGCCGGCCATGAAAGAAAAACCCAAGAGCAAAGAAGTCAAAGGAGGAAAAACTAAAAAGACTGGAACATCTCCCAGGAATAAACCGGTTCCCAAAGGCAAACCGAAGATTGGCACAGTCAAACCAGCTCCGACGGAAGCGGATTTATATAAGCATAAAGTGGAGAGCTTGCTTCAGGAAGGACGGCAGCGCGGTTTTGTCACTGAAGCCGAAATCCTGGAAGTAGTGCCGGAAACTGAGGAGCAAATTGAGCTGATCGAGTCGATTTATAAACAACTGGCCAAGGCCGGGGTGGAAATCGCGGAAGGCGAGGCGGATCTGTTGGAAGGGCAAAAAGATCAAAAGGCCGCCGGAACGGCCAAAAAGGGACGCGCCCAGGTGACGGAAGAGCCTTCGGGAGGCGATACCATTCAGATGTATCTGCGGGAAATTGGCAAAGTCAGGTTGCTTTCCTCGGAAGAGGAAGTGACTCTGGCGAAGCGAATCGAGAAGGGCGACCGGTTGGCCAAACAACGCTTGACGGAGGCCAACTTGCGCCTGGTGGTGAGCATCGCCAAAAAATACGTGGGGCGCTCCAGCAGCCTCAGTCTTTTGGATTTGATTCAGGAGGGGAATCTGGGGCTTTTCCGGGCGGTAGAAAAATTTGATTATCGCAAAGGCTATAAATTTTCCACTTACGCCACTTGGTGGATTCGCCAAGCGATTACCCGGGCCTTAGCCGATCAATCCCGAACCATCCGCATCCCGGTGCACATGGTGGAGACCATCAACAAATACACCCAAGCCAGCCGCCGTCTGGTGCAGGAACTGGGCCGGGAGCCTTTCCCGGAGGAAATTGCGGCTGAGTTGGGAATTGAAACTGACCGGGCGCTCCATATCCAAAAAATTTCCCAGGAAACCATTTCCCTGGAAACCAGCGTGGGCGACAGCGACAACGAAGACACTACCGTTCTGGGCGACTTTATTCCCGACGAGGAAACCAACTTACCCACCCAAATTGCCAGCCACACTTTGTTGCGGGAACAGCTCAAAGGCGCTTTGGGCGATCTCACTCCCCGCGAACGCAAAATTTTGAGTATCCGCTTCGGCCTTGAAGACGGTGTGACCCGCACCCTGGAAGAAGTGGGCCATAAATTTGGGGTTACCCGCGAAAGAATCAGACAAATTGAAGCCAAAGCCTTGGAAAAGCTGCGCAAACACGGCGTAGCCGACAAACTAAAAGATTTTTAATCTTTTCCCAAAAAAATGCAAACAAAAACCAATAAAAAAACACTTGCCCCGGGCGCGTCAAGAGGGTTCACGCTGATCGAGATGCTGGTGGTAATTGGCATTATCGGCTTACTTTCCAGCATGATTTTGATTTCAGTTTCCCGTATCCGCAAGAATTCCATCGACACCCGCCGCAAAGCCAACATTGAGAACGTGCGCGGTGCCATTTCGATGTACTATTCAGTGAAAAATCAATGGCCGACGGCAACCACCTGGAGTGATTTGATCACTGCCCTGTCGAGTAGCGGCTACCTTTCCGACAGCATCAAGGCGGACGAGGATGACGACGGAAGCGCCGATTATACCGTCTGCTCCTGCGCAGTCGGCTGCAGCCCCGCCTGTTCCTCTGGTTCCCAAATGAGACTAAGCGGCAAATGCGAAATCTCGGACGGGGAAGGCTGCACCGACACCGTTCAATGCAATTCCGGTTGGACGTGTCTTGAGGTGAAATGATTCTATTGACAACAGCGAATTATCGGCTTAATTTTTGGGAAAGCTATCATGATAATCATTAATTTTTGAAAAGATGACACCGAAAGATGCCGAGTTTGTCGAGTACGTGGTGAAAGCCATTGTCGACCACCCCGACGAAGTGAAAGCAGAGCGCCGGGTAGATGAAATGGGAGTGCTAGTTACCCTCCATGTCCATCCCGAAGATATGGGAATGGTCATTGGACGGGACGGCAGCACTGCCAAAGCGCTGAGAACGCTCTTGCGTGTTGTGGGAGCCCGCAACAACGCTCGCGTTAACCTCAAAATCAGCGAGCCGGAAGGCGGCAAAAGGGCCAAGAAAGTTGACCGCGGAGAAGAAAGAGGCGGCAAAAAAGAGGAAAAGAAAGCGGATATTGAAGAAGTGGTAAACGACCTGAAGCTTTAAAAAAGCAGTTAAAAATAGCCTCCCCAACCCCTCCTCTCCCGAGGAGGGGCAAGAGGGACGGTATCAAATTTGCCAAATGATTTTTCGAAGTTATAATTTTATGATAATTAATAAAATCAGTAACAATTAAACTGACCAAAAAATGAAAAAGAAAATCGCGGAGGCAAAAAGTGTGCTGTTGGGCTTGATCCCCGTCGCGAGCGCCGATTTAACCACAGGCGCCAGCCAGGCCAAGGGGGTGGCCAAGAAGGCCGATGTCGTCGAGCTGATCTTGGTTATCATCAACTATGCCATCATCGTAATCGGAGTTTTGGCGGTGCTCATTTTCGTATACGCCGGCTACCTCTACCTGACCGCGGGCGGCAATGAGGAAAGTGTCAACAAAGCCAAAAGCGTGGTGCTCTACGCGGTAGTGGGAGTGGTGGTGTCAGTGCTTGGTTTTGTCGCGGTGGCCACTGTCCAGCGATTTATCGTTCAAGGATAGCCAATTGTTTCAATGCTTATTCATATTGCTTCGGCCGAAATACAAAACAACCTAGCCAAATCGCAGGATTTGACGACTTCAGGAAGCGGTCAAAGTCAGTTTCTGGTTATTTTTAGTTGGCTGGCGGTTTTGGTGGGAGTGCTGGGTGTCGTGATTTTAATATCCTCCCTTTTCCTATATTTGGTGGCGGCGGGTGAGGAACCTAAGATGCGCAATGCCCACGGCGCTTTGTGGGTGGGAATTCTGTGCATCGCAGGAGCGGTAATTTTATATCTGATTGTCCGCTGGCTGATAAGTTAATCACTAAAAATATAAATAATGTCAAAGCGAATAAAAAAAATGCTGCTCTTGTCGGTCCTGGTGTTTGCCGTGCTGGTGGTGCCGGTTGCGTACGCTGCGGTTTCCGGGGAAGGCTGGAATGTGGATAACTTGAAAGCCACCAATCTGCCCGACCGACCGGTTTCGGATATCATGCTGACGTTTATCGAATGGGCGATCATTATTATCGGCCTGCTTTGCATCTGCGTCTTTATTTACGCCGGATTTCTCTATTTGACTGCCCAGGGGGAAACCGACAAGATTGAAACCGCCAAGAAAGTGATGATTTACGCGGTTATCGGAGTAGCGGTGGCGGTACTCGGTTACGTGGCGGTGAAAACTGTCAATGATATTTTGGTGGGAAATGCCACCCCCGGTGGGGGCCAAACAGGCGCTCCCACCGATAGCGCCGCGCCAGCTGCTCCGGCACAAGGCCCCGGCGGACCGGCGCCGGCTGGGCCGGGCGGTACCAGCGCTCCTTTGCCGGTGGCTCCGGGAATGTGAAATTAAGCCAGAAATAAACATCCAAAATGAAAGATAAAATAACCAAACAGTTTGTCAAAACCACACTTATGTGGGAATCTGTAATGGGACCCTGGTCAGGTGTGGGCAATTTGCCCGATCCGGGAGCCAAGAGTCAAGGTCATCCGATTGCCGATGTGCTCACCCGGGTTTTAATGTGGCTTCTGGGGATTTTCGGGCTGCTGGCCATTATTGCGTTTATTGTCGCAGGAGTGCTTTATCTCACCGCACAGGGCGACGAACAGCAGTTGCAGAAATCCAAAAAAGCGGTAATCTATGGGGTGGTGGGAATTGTGGTAGGTCTAATCGGCTTGGTGGTGGTGAGAACCATTGATTCTCTGCTCAGGGGAACTCCCCAATAAAAATTAAATCAATCATATGGCTTTGGAAATCAATGATGCCAATTTCAAAAAGGAAATTGAAGACTCCGAGGGTTTGGCGATGGTGGATTTTTGGGCTCCCTGGTGCGGGCCCTGCCAGACCGCCGGCCCCATTGTGGAAGCGCTGGCGGGCGAATTCAAGGACAAAATGAAGGTGGTGAAATTGAACGTTGACGACAATCAGGCGACGGCGTCACGATTCGGAGTGATGTCAATCCCCACTTTTGTCTTCTTCAAGGACGGCAAGGAAGCCGAACGCAAAGTTGGACTGCCCTCTCAGGACGCTCTCAAGGAGATTATCGAACGACTGCTGCAAAACTAAACATAAATTTTTGACTCTGGGTTCTCTGAGGTTAGCAGGCTCTGTTAAGAAAACCATCGAGCTCAGGCGAGCATGGTGTCCCGCTGGTTTTTGCGCTGATACTATTGTTATTAATTAAAGGTTTAATGGGAAATTTGTGTGGCTATTTTCTCCGTAAGAGTTCTTGAATAAGTTTTGTCTTTCTGTGAAGTTTGAGTCCCCGGTGGATATTGACTTTTGCTTTTACGTGGGAAAACGTTCC
>Ga0172371_10003701_pt1 | contig 23542 bp, 21 predicted proteins | sample Lak12m_FD_114543 | JGI IMG/M metagenome (GOLD analysis project Ga0172371, IMG submission 114543) | Freshwater microbial communities from Kabuno Bay, South-Kivu, Congo - kab_022012_12m | ecosystem: Environmental > Aquatic > Freshwater > Lake | place: Democratic Republic of the Congo: South-Kivu...
AGAAAGTTTAATTGTAATACAGCACTGCCCAGTAAAATGGATATTGTAGTGCCACGCCCTTTTTATGTCGCTGTAACTTATTGTTATTACTTGATTATTTTTTTGCAAGTGTTGAAGATGGGTTATAGAGGATAAAAGAACTATCCTATTTGGAATCTTTACTGCCTTCATCTCCAGATTCCTGTTCTTTCTGGTTTCTTTTTCTTATGAACTCGTCTACCTTTTTATCCTTAGTTGCGTCCTTATACCTTTCAACATAATCTGATGTTACATCCTTAGCCTCTTGCTGATTCCTCATGACATGGGGAGTGAGGAGAATGATCAGTTCATTCCTTATGCTTTCATCTATTGTACTACCAAAGAGATAACCGAGGATAGGGATCTTACTGAGAAAGGGGATGCCAGATCTTGTCTTAGTTGCATCTTCCCTTATAAGTCCTCCAATAATTATTGTCTCGCCATCCTGTGCAACAAGATTTGTTGTAGCCTCTATCTTTTCTATAGACGCAAAACCTTGTCCGGCAATTGGCACCGATACTCCAAGCGATGATATCTCCTGAGATATCTCGAGGGAAACCAGCCCGCTTTCATTAACCTGTGGTTTTACCTTGAGTATGATCCCTATGTCCTTATACTGGACAGTAGAAGTGACTGTACTCGATACGCCTTCAGTAGTTGTAGATATAGGGGTTGTGGTTGTTTGAGTCGCAATAGGAATCTGTGATCCAACCTGGATCCTCGCCTCACGGTTATCTGATACAAGGATCTGAGGTGATGCAAGTACCTTCGCCTTACCCTCTGTTGCAAGGGCTTGAAGTAAGAGTTTGATATTTTTACCAGTTGCATCAAGTGCAGTAAATGTAAAGGTTGGAGTTCCACCTGCAAGGGGAGAAGAAAGGGGGGTATCAAGTTTCAAAGGACCGCTGATATTAATATCCCTATCAAAGGGTTTTAACCCTGTTATTTTCAGATTGTTTTGAATAGTCCATTGCATTCCAAAATCTAAAGCGTCTGTCAGTTTTACTTGTACGAGAAGCCCTTCAATCACAACCTGTCTCGGCATAGTATCAATCTTTTTTATGGTCTCGGCTATGAGCTTATAGTCATCGGGAGTTGCAAGTATTATTACGGAGTTTGTAATCTCATCAGGGATTATTCTTGTAACCTCTGATACAAGCGCCTCTCCTCCTTCGGGTCCCATGGAGACCTGGGGCTGGGGGACAACAGGTGTTGGCTGTGCTGGTGTTGGTGTTCTTGGGGCTGTAGCCGGCCTCGCTTGTGTTGTTGGCCTTCCACCGAGAAATATTTGCTGAAGCATATTTGCAACATCCTTTGCCTTGCTGTTCTGGACAGGATATACAAAGACCTGTGGAGTTACCTGCTTGAGTTGTTCGCTGTCGAATATTTCTACAAGTTGAAGGAGCCTCTTTACATTGGCATCTGTGTCAACAATGATTATGTAGTTGGTCTTCGGGACATCGACAATCGCCGCATTCTTGGAGAGAAACGGTGTGAGCAGCCTCACGAGCTCTGACGACGGAATATATTTAACAGGCACCACCTGAAGTAGTGCCTTGCCTGTTATTTTGACTGTTTCTGACTCCCTGCCAATCCCAACAGGCGCTGGCTCTTTCGGTATGTCGCCCATGGGAATTATTCTATAAAGACCGCCTTCTTCAACAATGGCGATGTTATTGAGCCTTAATATGACCTCCATCAATGGAAGCACATTTTCCTTTGCTACTGGAGCAACAGACCTGAAAGTCACCCTTCCCTTGACATTGGGGTCTACAATGTAATTTACCCTTAAGACATCTCCAAATATGGTCTGTATTACTGAGAAAACATCTGCATCATCAAAATTGAAACTAACCTCGTCCTTTTTTATAACTGGTTTTTCAACAGCATGAGGCTGAATTTGAGGCGGCATCTGTTGCTGCGGCTGCGGTGCAGGCTGCAAAGGTTGAACTGGCTGTGAAGGCTGCGGCGATACACTCTGTTTTTCTGCTGGAGGCTGATCAGGCGCTGGCTGCTGCGCTAACAGTATTTCCTTTGATGAAAAAAAACTTATGATAAAAAGAATAACTATAAAAATACTTAATATGCTTCGCAAAAAAACCTCCTTTTAAATCAATTTGTAAGATAATTTATTTAAAGACGTATGTCAAGATATTAAAACAGCTCATTGTTTAAAACTCATAAAGCATAATGAACCACCCCGCTGCAGAGATTCGAGGTATCGTATGTTCCCCTAAAAATGGCTTGTGATAAGGGGTACGGAAGTGCTAAGATAAATACTATCATTCAAGCCTATTGGGACCCTCCGTATTAAGGAATAAACCCTTTAGTTTAGATTGGTTGAGGGGGATGTTTTGGAGCTTTATAGTCTTGCGATTTCAGAAGCAAGGGATCTGCTGGATAAAAGAGAAATATCAGCTAATGACCTGGTTAATTCAATATATCAGAGGATAGATGCTGTTGAGGAAAAGGTAAAGGCATTTATTACCATAACAAAAAACAATGCCATGAAAATGGCTGGCGAGGCACAGAAGAAGATTGATCTGGAGGAAAAACAAAACAATACATCCATACTGGGAATTCCGCTCGCCATCAAGGATAACATATGCACAAAAGGTGTCCGGACAACCTGCTCATCGAAAATACTATACAATTTTGTGCCGCCGTATGAAAGTACTGTTACATCAAGACTCCTCGAGCGCGGGTATGTACTTATTGGGAAGACAAACCTGGATGAATTTGCAATGGGCTCGTCAACAGAGAATTCAGGGTTTCACACGACAAAAAATCCATGGAGCCTGGAAAGAATTCCAGGAGGCTCAAGCGGCGGATCTGCTGCAGCAGTTGCTGCAGATGAATGCCTTGCCGCACTTGGTTCGGATACAGGAGGTTCAATCAGACAGCCGGCTGCCTTATGCGGGGTTGTCGGATTAAAGCCAACTTATGGCCGGGTATCAAGATATGGCCTTGTTGCTTTTGCTTCATCACTTGACCAGATAGGCCCGATTACAAAAAATGTGAGAGACTCCGCAATATTGATGAATATTCTTTCCGGTCATGACCCGCTTGATTCAACATCAGCGCCTGTGCCGGCGCCTGATTTTACAGCAGCGCTCGGCAAAGATATAAACGGGATGATAATTGGAATTCCAAAGGAATATTTTATTGAAGGGATTGATAAAGAAGTTGAGGTTTCAGTAAAAGAGGCGACGAAAAAACTTGAATCCCTCGGTGCAATTACTGTTGAAGTATCTTTACCGCACACAGGATATGCGGTTGCAACCTATTATATTCTTGCAACCTCAGAGGCTTCATCAAACCTCGCACGTTACGATGGCGTAAAATACGGCTTCAGGGCAAAGGGCAAAGACTTAATGGATATGTACATGAATACCAGGGCGCAGGGTTTTGGCGCCGAGGTCAAAAGGAGAATAATGCTCGGCACTTATGCCCTTTCATCCGGATATTACGAGGCCTATTATAAGAAGGCTCAGCAGGTGAGGACGTTGATTAAAAAAGATTTTGAGGAGGCCTTTAAAAAAGTGGACGTTATTTTAACTCCGACCTCGCCAACCGCCGCATTTAAAATTGGGGAAAAGACTGCCGACCCTCTCCAGATGTACCTATCGGATATCTTCACGATTTCAGCAAATCTTGCCGGAGTTCCCGGAATCTCCATACCTTGCGGGTTTACATCAAATAATCTACCGGTTGGACTACAGTTGATTGGAAAACTTTTTGATGAAGAGTCTATCTTAAAGGTCGCATACGCCTATGAGCAGAGCACCGAGTGGCATAAAAGGAAACCGATCTTATAATGTTTGACAATTTGTTTAACAAAAAGTAAAATAAAGGCATGAAAATAGTTGCTGTCAGAGTGCCAGAAGAAATTAAAAAAAGGATGAAGGAAGTTCCAGAGGACTGGAGTGAATATTTAAGGAAAACTATTGAGATGAGAATACATCAAGAAGAACAAAAAAAAGTTTTACAGGAAGTAAAGGCTCTTTTAAAGAAGATCCCTAAATCTCCAGAAGGGACTGCTGCCAAGAGTATAAGGGAAGACAGAAATAGTGGTTGAATTAGTATTAGATGCAAGTGTGTTGGGTGCCTTCTTTCTTAATGAAGAAGGTTGGGAAAAGGTGGCAGAAATTATTGAATCTGATACAAAGGTTTATACCCCTTCGTTCTGGAAATTTGAGGTTGCAAATGCTATATGGAAAAATAAAGGCATTCCCGAAGAAATCGGAAAGAAGATTGTAGAAAGGCTTTGGAAACTTCGAATCTATGGTGAGGAGTCAATAAAGTGGGTGAAAGAGGCATTCCTCATCAGCAGAAAATATAACATTACCTTTTATGACTCCTCTTATATAGCCATGGCAAAGATTATGGAGATCCCTTTATGGACAAAGGATACTTTACAGGCTAAAGCAGCAATCAAGGCAGGGGTATCTTTATGGAAAAAATGAAGATTTGGTATGACGGGGAAGGGGATTATCTTGAAATTGGTTTCGGGAAAAAGAAAGGCTACGTGAGAAAGGAGGAAAGCAAAAATGCAGATCCAATATATAACAGATAAAAAAGGGCATAAGACAAACGTTGTGGTTCCTTATAAAGAATGGGAACATCTGATGAAGGAAATGCAGAAACAGAGATTGCTTCTTGGATTAAAGGAAGCTGTATCAGAAGTGAAGACAATGATTGCCGGAAAAAAGAAGATGAAAACAATTGAAGAACTGCTCAATTGTTGCTATTCATGGACATAACCTTCCCCAAATTATCAACGATTGCTCGTGCAGATTTGATAATTAAGAACTGCTCAACTGCTCAAAAAAGCATGGGATCATTGAATTTTATCTTTGATAAAACCACATGGATTGACCCTTTTGCAATAACAAAAGGATTCGAAGGAACGGTAGTCAATTTAAAAATAAATGCCGACAAAGAGACTTTTTATTTTTTGACAGAGGAAGAAGAATATATATTTTAGAGAGGAGAATATGCTCTTAAAGCAAAAAAAAGAATTCTATATCGACATCAAAAAGACTGCAGGTACGGATACTGTATCAAGAGAGCATGGTAAAAAAATCAGAATAATTATAGAGCGTCTTCTGAAAATTAAGGACAGGATTACAATCGATTTTTCTAACCTTTCAATTGCCTCTCCGTCTTTCATTGATGAGGCCTTTGCGAAGTTACTGCTCAAATGTTCTTTGGATGAGTTGAGAGACAAACTTTCATTTATAAATATGACAGAATTTGACAGGGCGTTGCTCAATGATTTAGTGCGTGCAAGAATCAGGGAAAGAGAATTGTTAGAAAAAACACCCAAAGGCAGATTTCAATTAGCCATAAAACGGAATAAGTAGCTATGAAAGAATTACCTGAAGGGCAGATTGAGAAGATTTTGGGCTTTTTGAAAATATTATAATTTTAAAAATATATTTCAATTTTTGAAACCTTAAAAGTTTAAAGTTTAAATGGAAAACAATAGGGTTCGAAAAAAAGATTCTGCAAGGCTTGTGTGGGACAGCAAGCCTCGGCGCGCGCCCAATCCGAAAGACATAGAGTTTCAGACGGCAGAGGTTGTTATTCCCAATCCTGCTCACAGAGAGCAGATACCTCTGTCATTTAAAGACGGAATATTGGGCGATACGGAGATTGACAAGCAGAAGATGAACCGCCTTATCTGGGGTGACAATCTACTATCTATGCAGGCGCTGCTTGCACAGGGCTATGAAGGCAAAATTAACCTCATCTATATTGACCCACCTTTTGATTCAAAGGCTGATTATTCCCATAAAATGACCATTGCCGATAATCCCCCTCAATCCCCCTTTGCCAAAGGGGGACTTAATAATATCCCCCCTTTAGAAAAGGGGGGCAAGGGGGGATTTGAATTCACCAAAGAACCTTCTGTCATCGAACGCCTTGCATATAAGGATACATGGGCAGGTGGGACGGATTCTTACCTTGATATGCTCTATCCGAGATTACAGTTGATGAAGAGACTGTTGGCGGAGGATGGGAGCATATATGTGCATCTGGACTGGCATGTGGGGCATTATATGAAGGTGATGATGGATGAGATATTTGGGAAAGAGAATTTCAGGAATGAGATTATTTGGAGATATAGGAGGTGGCCGAGCAAATCAAACATTTTCCAGAGAATGCATGATTCTATTTACTTGTACACCAAAAACGATGAAGAAAAATACACTTGGAATCAGATGTATGAAGAATTATCCGAATCAAGCATTCGTCAGTGGAAAGGCAAAGTCCGTGTTGACCGAACAAGTGAAAAAGGAACACGTTTTAGTGAAACTTTAGATAAAGAATCACCGGGTGTTCAAATGAGCGATGTTTGGGAAATTTCCCAAATAACAGCACCGTTTAGTGAGTATATTGGTTTCAATACCCAAAAACCTGAAGCCCTTCTTGAACGTATTATCAAAGCTTCCTCAAACGAAGGCGATCTCGTTGCCGACTTCTTCTGTGGATCAGGCACAACATTGGCAGTTGCCGAGAAACTCAACCGTCGCTGGATTGGCTGTGAGCTTGGGAAGGTCGGAATACAGGTAACCCGTGCAAGACTCGTTGACCAACAGGCAAAGCTATTTCTTATAGAAAACATCGGCAATTATCAGCGTGAGATGATTTACCTTACAGGCGGAAGAATCTGGGAGATGCAGCAGTTGATTCTAAAACTTTACGGCGCAACTCCACGCGATAAAATGAGTGGTCTTGGAATTCGTAAGGCAGAAGACGGAATCGAGGAACTCGTCTATGTCGGCTATCCAGACAGACCAGTCACAGCAGGCAAGGCAGAGGAGCTTGCGCTTCAGGCGCAAAAGCTTGACGGCAGGGGATATAAGAAGCTGATAATCCTCGGCTGGGATTATGAGTACAACTTTCATCAGGCGCTTGAGTCAAGGGAAAAAGCGTTAAAAGACAAATTTAAAGTCGAGATCATTAGCAGGGACATCCCGCCTGACATATACGACTATCTCAAGAAGGCAAAAACCGATGAAGACATTGAGGCTCTTTCAGATAAGGTTACATTCTATGAAAGGCCATATCTGAAGATGCATGAGCCGAAGATAAAAGATTTGAAAAATGGAAAGCTTGAGATAACCCTCTCAATCAAACGCTATGTCCTTATGGATATTCCCTTAAGCCAGTCAACAAAGAAAGGGCAGGAAGATTACGCTGCTTTGATGAAAATTGCAAAGGATAATTTTTCAGTGCTGATTGACTACTGGGCTGTTGATTGGGATTATGACGGCTTTACATTCAAAAGCCAATGGCAGGCATTCAGGGGCAACGGCAAAAAGGCAAAGACGGTTATCACAGAGGCAAAAGAGATTTTAGACATAAAAAAACATACAATAGCCGTGAGAGTTGTTGATATATTTGGCAACGACGCAGGGGCAGTGATGGAGGTGTAAATATGAAAATTGCAGATAAAAAATATGTAGAAATTTTATCCATGCATAATGGCGCAAAATTTTATTGGGCTGATCTTCATATCCATACTCCCAAATGGCACGATTTTTCATTGCCTGCGGGGATTAGCAGAGATGAAAAAGTAAAAATTGCACAGCTTTATATCGACAAAGCTAAAAAAGAAGGAATTCAGATTTTAGCGATTACAGAGCATAATGATGTGGAATGGATTGATCCGATAAGAGAAGCTGCTAAAAATAAAGAGATAATTATTTTCCCGGGTTTTGAAATTACGACAGGCAGCGGCGCTGACGGAATTCATGTTTTATGCCTTTTTAATCCCGCTATATCTAAAGACATACTTGATGGCATACTATCAAATTTAGGACTCTTACCGGGACAACGGTTTTATAACGATGGCTCACCAAAAGCAATAACTAAAAGCATGTCAGAGGCAATAAAAATAGTTAAGGAACAAGGTGGCATATCCATTGCTGCCCATGTAAGCTCTGATAATGGATTATTAAAAAAGGCAGAAGGGCAAATCAGGATAGAACTTTTTATAAACCCCAACCTCCTCGCGTGTGAAATTCCCGCTGGACGTGATAATTTAGGGAAATTTGAAAAAAGTGTTATTACGAATGAATATACTCTTTATCAACGCAAACGCTGCATCGCCTGCCTGAACTCATCCGATGCAAAAAGCATTGATGAAATCGGCAAAAAGAAAACACTGATAAAATTATCATCCTTTACGATAGAGGGATTAAGAGAAGCGTTTATTGATTGGGAATCAAGGATAAGATTACTTGATGAACCGGTTATCTCCCCAAGTTTCTCAAAAGTCATTGGTGTTTACTGGGAAGGAGGATTTCTGGATGGAGTAAAAGTTCATTTTAACGAGAATCTTAATTGTATTATCGGCGGCAAAGGGACTGGCAAATCCACAATCGTTGAAACACTTAGATATGTTTTTGATGTGAAACCAAAGTCTGAAAAATGTGAAGAACAATACAGAGATATTCTAAAAGCAAAAGAAGTTTTTGGGAGCGGGTCAAAAATATCTGTTTTGGTAGAATCCCACGAGCCGACTTCTAAACAATATATTATTGAGCGCACATATCCTGATAATCCTGTAGTGAAGGAAACAGATGGGACATTGAACCATAATTTAAAACCTCAAGATATTTTGCGTGCTGAACTATACGGGCAAAAAGAGATTTATGAGATATCTAAAAACTCCGCCTTCCAGATGGGACTTCTTGATAGATTTATAGGAAATGCCCTTGACATCCTAAAGGAGAAAGAAAAAGACTTATTAAGAACACTTGAGGAAAATAAAAACGATTATCTGAGGCTTAGACGTACAATTACATCTGCGGAAGACAAGATATCCAACCTGCCATCAATAGAAGAAAAAATAAAGCGATACAGAGAGCTTGGCATACAGGACAGGTTGAAAGAAAAAAGGCTTTACACAAGAGAAGATCAGATTTTAAAACAGGGACTATCAAAAATTGAACGCTTTGAAAAATTACTTGACGACCTAAAACAGGATATTGACTTTAATACAGCCTTCTTCAAACAGGCAGATGAACTCCCCAACAAAGACCTCTTAGATAAGGCGGAAAAAACCATCGGCGAACTTCTAAAAGAAATAAATGGGGCTTTGAATAATTTAACTTCTTATGCAAAAAAGGCATTGCAGTCCTATAAAGATGAAATTGTTAGACCATGGGAAGAACTCAACAGAAAACAAAACGAAAACTATTCACAAATACTCAGAGAATTGCACAGAGAATTGCAAAAAGAATTTGAATCTGTAGACCCAAATGAGTTTATCCAGTTTGAGCAGAAACTCGAGCAATTAAAACTTATAAAAAATGAGAGGGATAAATATCAAAAAGAACTTAATAGACTTATAGATGAACGAAATAAAACATTAATAGGACTTGCGGAAAACAGGTCAGAACAATTTCGTATAAGAGATGGAATCATAAAAAAATTAAATGAAAGACTGAACGGAGCAATTAAAATTGACCTTGAGTATCAAGGCAGAAAAGATGCTTTTATTGAAAGGTTGAGGCTTTTAAAATCAAAGGCAAGGGAAGATCAGTTAAGTCGTATTATTGAGACAGAAGGTTTTTCTCCTATTGAATTTGCAAAGTTCGTTAAAGAAGGAGCGGAAAAACTTGCTGAACGGTTTGGGATAAGCCTTACTACAGCCCAGTATCTATGCAAAGCGATAACGGGAGAAGAACTTTTTGATATTGAAGTCTTTCATATTCCGACAAATGCTATAATTAAACTAAATCTCGGCTCAACTCAATCTCCGAAGTATAAAGAAATAGACCATCTTTCAATAGGGCAAAAATGCACTGCTCTCCTCACTTTGATACTGCTTGAAAATCCATATCCTCTAATAATTGATCAACCGGAGGATGATCTGGATAATGCTTTTATCGTGGATGATATTGTAAATAAGTTGAGAAAAGAGAAAGAAAGAAGACAATTTATTATTGCCACTCACAATGCGAATATACCTGTTCTTGGTGATGCGGAGCTTATTGTCGCCTTAACTGCCAGCGCTAATAATGCAACAATAGAAACCGGCGATTTTGGATCAATTGATGATGAGAGTATTAAAGAAGTTGTAAAAAATACCCTTGAGGGCGGCAGACAGGCATTTGACATGAGAAAAGAAAAATATGGTCTTTAAGGCGAGGTGTTTATGACTAAATTGGAACTTCTTGAGATAATTCAAAACGGTGAAAACTCAGGAATAGAGTTTAAAAGGGACGAAAGGGGCAACAGGGCTTTTAATGAGGACTTTGCAAAAGAGGTTGTTGCATTTTCTAATCTCAAAGGGGGGAAAATAATTATTGGAATTGAAGATGACTACTCAATCAGTGGTCTTACTGGTTCAAACTGCGAAGAATGGGTTATGAATATTTGCAGAACATTGGTCATGCCAGGCGTTATTCCGTATTACGAAGAGATTCAAGTTGACAGAGGGAAACGTATAGCGGTCGTTCATATAGACATGGGCTTTAGCAAACCATACTATGTAGAAAGGGGTGAGAGACGTACCTACTACATAAGAGTTGGTAGCACATCAAGAGAGGCAACAAGAGAGGAGCTATCAAGATTGTTTCAAGTTTCTGGCTCTTTTCATTATGATATTGCTCCCGTTGCTAACACCACTATAAAAGATATAGATATTGATAAAGTGAAAAAATATTTTCTAACTTATCGAGAGATAAAGCTTGAAGGTTTAACCGATGTGGAAATAAAAAATATACTCGTAAATTCTGACATTATGTGTAGTCCCGATTATGGAGATGTTGTGACTGTTGGAGGATTATTATTATTTGGGAAAAACCCTCAAAAATTTCTGCCTAATAGCGGTATATCCTTTGCCTTTTTTATGGGTGAGAATATATCAAATGAACTCCTTGACAGAAGAATTATAGAAGGGGATTTACCACACCTTATTGATGAAACCGTAAAAACACTCCAGCGTAATCTGAAAAGACCTTCAAAAATTAAGGGCTTAAAACGAGTCGAAAAAATATTACCTAAAGAAGTATTTAGAGAAACTGTTACTAATGCTGTAGCGCATCGTAACTACAGTATAGGTACCGATATTAGAGTGTATATGTTCTCAAATCGAATCGAAATAAGAAGCCCTGGAACATTACCAAATACAGTAACAATAGAGAAAATAAAAATCGGTGGATATCCATTTCCGAGAAACCCCCTGATTGCTCAATATCTAAGGGATTTACGATATATTGATAAACTCGGACGAGGAGTTCAGATGATTATTAGAAAGACAAAGGAACTTGGATTAACCGAGCCCGAGTTAAAAGAAGAAGGGGAAGAATTTATTTTGACCCTTTTTAGTGAATAAGCGATAGAAATTTCCCATAAAAATGCTAAAGAAGAATAATCAATCTTTCTCCCAAATGTATCTCGCCAATGCCCTTGACGGCGAGGTTCAGGCATGGGTAGAACAGGGCTGGCCAGGTATTACACAAACAACCCTTGAGCTTTTCAATTACTGGTTTAAAAGAGATGAAGATGCTACAGAAAGATTCCATCCCTGCCAGCAGAGGGCAATTGAGACTCTTGTCTATTGTCATGAAATTCTTCAGGCAAAAACTCTTCAGGAGGTCTTTGAAAGGGTTGCGCCAGAAGCTATCTATCAACACCTGCCATTAAAACAGGAAGTAGAAACAATTCCTTTTCCTAAATATGCCTTAAAGATGGCTACTGGTTCAGGCAAGACATGGGTGTTGGCAGCCTTACTTGTATGGCAATATTTCAACAAGCTTAATGATGATCATCTATGGAATTATTCTTTCAGATTTCTTGTTGTAACGCCGGGGCATGAAGTATTAAACAGGCTTTTAGATTCTTTTAAAGGAAAACGGAATTTAAAGACAGGAAACAGAATCCCTGAGACTTCGGACTACAAGCGTTCTCTGTTTATGCCTGAGGGTGCTCACTGGCGTGAAAGATTCCATTTGGACATCCTTGAACCTGATAACGTAAAGCCAAACATGACATATCCTGACGGACCTTTTGTGTTTATCACTAACTGGCAGCAGTTCAGGCTTAAGTCTTCTGCTTCAAATTTATGGGATAAATTCACAGGAGCAGATGTTGAAGAGATGCCGAGAGGTGAAATAATAGCTGACTTTTTATCAGAATATCCTGACCTTGTAATAATGAATGACGAAGCTCATCACGTTCATGGGAAAAAATCTGCAACCGGTGAGGAACTTATCTGGCGGCAGTTCATGAATGTGCTTTATAACAGACTTAAAGAAAATCATAAAGAAGAACAAGGCATATTTTTGCAAATTGATTATTCAGCAACGCCTTTTTATGGAAGCGCTGAAAAACGAGAGCATTTCCCTCATATCGTTTATGATTATGACCTTCTCAATGCGATGCAGGATATGCTTGTAAAACAGCTCTTTCTTGAGCAGAGACAGGCTATTGCTGGAGAATCATTAGAGGAGCTTGACTTTAGGGCAGAAAGACACGAACCGGGAGGCAGCCATAGAAGAGGGGAAATAAAATCTCTTTCTGCGGGGCAGAAGTTATTGCTTAATATTGGTAGGAAAAAACTTGAACAGCTTGCAGTTGAATTCAAGAAGAAAGGGATAAATAAAAAGCCTGTCATGATGGTTCTGTGCGAAGATACAAAAGTTGCAGACCTCACGGTTGAGCATTTTGCGAGACTTACGGATGAGGAAGGACAGTATTATGATGAAAACAGGATTCTTGTTATCCATTCTGACCTTTCTGACAAAGAACTTGAAAAGGCAAGAAAAGACCTTGACAGGATAGATATTGATGATGACCCATTACGAGTTGTAATTTCAGTCCTTATGCTCAGGGAAGGTTTTGATAAAAACAATATATGCGTAACTGTAGTATTGAGAGCAACTGAAGCAGATTTATTGCTTGAACAGATAGTCGGTAGAGGATTAAGGTTGATGTTCCCAGCATTTGAGTATTCAGAATTACAGGATGCCAAGATAGAGGCATATCATGAAATAAGAAAGAAGAAAAACCCTTCAAATTCCCTTGATTTCCTTTTTGTTGTAGAACATCCAAGATTCATTGATTTTTATAACAAACTTAGAGAACAGGGATATGTTTTTGGAGTTGGTGATACAAGCAAGGAAACATCAACAGGCGATATTATCCCTGTTGATGCAGTTACAGAAAGGATTGTATCGTGGTCACACTATTGTTTGCTTATACGCCTTGATGAACCTTTCAAACGTAAGTTTTACGAATCAGAATGTATTCACGGAAACTGGTCGGTTAGACAATTAGACAGACAAATTCAGTCCATGCTTTATGAAAGAACCGCTTTGTCTAAACGCAAGATTGCAGTTATTGCAAAAGCACACGAAAAACCTATCACTTTAAAACCCGAAGATGAGATCAGGGCAACCCTCCCTGTTTGATATTTGTATGAAATTTTGGAAGAAAAATAGAAGAGTAGCCGAAAGAGGTGGTAAAAATGAATGCATTGACTAAGGGTATCAGCCCTTTTTATCCCGGACAGCCGGTTCCTGTAGAACTATTTGTTGGCAGGCAAAAAGAAATAGACAAAATTGCGCGGGCAGTCAGACAGGTTGAATTAGGGAAACCACAAGCAATATTTCTTACAGGAGAATACGGGATAGGGAAAAGCTCTCTGGCTGGTTTTATGCGTTTTTACGCTGAGAAAGAAAACCATCTTTTGGGTATACATGTTCTTTTAGGTAGCGCGACAACAACAGAGGATCTTGCTATCAAAACAGTTGAAACTGTCTTAAAAACACCAGCTTATGAACCTACAATTATAGAAAAAGCACGTAATATCTTATCAAAATATATTGGCAAACAAGAACTTTTTGGTGTTCAGATAAACCTTGATGTATTAAAAGCTGATGGCCCTAATATTTCACAGGGGTATCTCCCTTTTTTGAGAGAACTCTTGGAACGTTTCAAGAATGACGGAATAAAAGGAATCATGCTGATTCTTGATGAAATAAATGGAATTACTTCTAATCCCCAATTTGCCCACTTTATTAAAGGATTAGTAGACGAAAACGCTTTAAGTGCAACACCATTGCCATTGATGCTCATGCTATCAGGGGTTGAGGAAAGAAGGCGCGAGATGATTCAACACCATCAGCCCGTGGAACGGATTTTTGATATAGTTGAGATAAATCCTATGACTGAATCTGAAATGAAGGATTTTTTTAATAAAGCCTTCCAATCTCAAAATATAACGGTAAATGAGGACGCCATGTCGCTTTTATGCCATTATTCTGCCGGTTTTCCCAAAATTATACATATTGTTGGTGATGCGACTTTCTGGACTGACCAAGATGGTATTATTGATAAGGACGATGCTTTTAAAGGGATTTTACTCGCTGCTGAAGATATAGGAAGAAAGTTTGTTGACCAGCAAGTTTTAAAGGCATTGCGAAGTAAAGACTATCATTCAATTATGGAAAAGATGAGTAAATTGCCTTTTGATCTTTCCTTCCAAAAAACAGACCTTGAAAAAGGATTATCAGACTCGGAGAAGAAAAAGTGCAACAATTTTTTGCAGAGGATGAAAAAACTCAAAGTGCTAAGTTCAGGAGACATTACAGGTGAGTATGTTTTTAACAGCCGATTGGTAAGATTGTATATCTTATTAAATTCCATCAAGAAGGATGTCCCTAAATAAATGTTCAACGCCTTTAGGCAATACGAAAAAGATTACATAGACTGTAAAAGACAGGCTTGAGACTGTCTTGATGAAAGGTCATAAATGAGATACGAAGCTGTCATAGGCCTTGAGGTTCATGCACAGATGCTGACAGACACAAAGATATTCTGCGGCTGTTCAACAAAGTTCGGCTCTGAACCGAATACACAGACATGTCCGGTATGCATAGGTATGCCAGGTGTGCTTCCTGTACTGAATAAAAAGGCCCTTGAGTTTGCCATTAAAACCGGACTTGCAATGAACTGCATAATTTCTTTATACAGCAGGTTTGCAAGGAAGAATTACTTTTACCCTGACCTCCCGAAGGGATATCAGATAAGCCAGTATGAGCTTCCAATATGCGAGCATGGATATATTGAAATAGTTATTGATGGCAATATTAAGAAAATCGGGATTACAAGAATTCATATGGAAGAAGATGCAGGAAAAAATATCCATGAAGGTACAGCTAATTATAGCTTTGTAGATTTAAACAGAACTGGGGTCCCGCTTATGGAAATCGTATCCGAACCAGATATCAGAAGTCCGGGTGAAGCAGTAGAGTTCATGAAAAAACTCAGAACTATTCTCAGGTATCTCGGAGTCTGCGACGGAAATATGGAACAAGGCTCTCTGCGATGTGATGCAAATATATCTCTGAGACCAGCAGGGCAAAAAGAATTCGGAGTAAAGACAGAGATTAAGAACCTTAACTCCTTTAAATTTGTTGAAAAGGCGCTTGACTATGAGATAAGGCGGCAGACAAAGGTCATGGAAGATGGCGGGAAGATTGCGCAGGAAACAAGGTTGTGGGATTCAGACAGAGGGATAACAGAATCCATGCGAACCAAAGAAGAGGCACATGATTATCGTTATTTCCCCGAGCCGGATCTCTTACCTATTATGGTTGATAAAAAATGGATCGATGAGATTAAGGAAACCCTTCCCGAACTACCTGATGCAAAAAGGGAGCGGTTTATTTCAGTATATGGTCTACCTAAAAGTGATGCGGATTTTCTTACATCTGAAAAGTCAATTGCCGATTGGTTTGAAGAAGCAGTAAAACTTGGAGGACCGCCAAAAATTGTTGCAAACTGGATAAAAGGTGAATTAATGAGATTATTAAATGAAGAGAATAAATCTTTCGAAGAGTGCCCCTTAAAGCCAAAACAACTCGTTGATGTACTCAAACTTATAGATAACGGTACTATCAGCGGTAAGATAGCAAAGACTGTCTTTGAGGAAATGTATAGAACAAGAGCTGAAACTGTTGGCGTGGCTGATATTACTCTTCCAAGGCTTGAAGTAACTGGAACTGCCGAAATGATTATCAAGAAAAAAGGACTTATACAGATAAGCGATGCAGGTGAGATAGAGAAGCTTGTTGATGATGTAATATCAAAAAATCCAAAAGAGGTAGAGAGGTTTAAATCAGGAGAAGAAAAACTCCTAGGATTCTTTGTGGGACGGGTGATGAAATTGACTAAAGGCAAGGCAAATCCTCAGATGGTGAATGAGTTACTTAAAAAGAAACTATCGTAGCATCCTTGATTTTATATATACCTTTTCTTTAATCTTATAAGTAGAGTCTGTCCATAAATTCAGTTTGTCCGCATGTTCCCCCTTTGGCAAAGGGGGATGGAGGGGGATTTTAAGGTATCAATCCCGACATGTGTCGGGACCTTATCTCAACTGCATTATCTTAGTGACATTATTAAAAGGTTATGGAGAGATGTCCGAGAGGCCGAAGGAGCACGACTGGAAATCGTGTGTACGCTAAACCCGTACCGTGGGTTCAAATCCCACTCTCTCCGCCAGTTAGGACACTTAAAAAGTTATGAGTTTTAAATTAAAATATCCTGAAAATTTTAATTTCCAGCCTCCAGCCTTAGTTGGATGTCTTTCTGCAGCCTGGGACCGGCCCTTCGCAGCAGGTGGGTGTGAAATCCGTCAGGTCCGGAAGGAAGCAGCGGTAAGCATTATACCTGGGTGCCGAAGGTAGCTGTTCCCAGGCTGCAAAAAGACAATAAAAACAGTCACTGGTCAACAGTCATAAAAAACTAATGACTATTGACCAGTGACCAATAACTATATTTATGAGCTATTTAGTCTTAGCAAGAAAATGGAGACCTCAGGGGTTTGATGACCTTATAGGTCAGGATTCCATTATACGTGTCCTTGAAAATTCTATAACTCAGGGAAGGATTGCACATGCCTATCTCTTCTCCGGCCCAAGAGGGGTTGGTAAAACCTCTGCAGCAAGAATACTGGCAAAGGCGCTGAACTGTGAGCATGGGCCAACGTCTTCTCCTTGTGGAGCATGTACATTTTGCATTTCAATAACGGATGGTTCTTCTGTAGACGTAATGGAAATAGACGGAGCATCGAACAATAGCGTAAATGATATAAGAGATCTCAGGGAAAGGGTAAAATATGTCCCTTCAGGTGGAAGGTATAAGGTCTATATCATCGATGAAACTCATATGCTGTCTGATGCCGCATTCAATGCCCTATTAAAAACTCTTGAAGAACCCCCACCTCATGTTGTCTTTGTCCTTGCTACAACAGCTCCCAAAAAGATCCCGGCGACTGTACTTTCACGTTGTCAACACCTGCCTTTCAGGAGGATATCAAGCCATAATATAAAGGAAAGATTAAAAAAGATATCGGATGCCGAAGGTATCAGCATTTCTGGTCCAGCCATTGAAATGATTGCGAGGTCTGCAGACGGAAGTCTGCGAGATTCGCTAACAATCCTGGATCAGATATCATCTTTTTCATCCGATATAAGAGAATCTGATGTTAAAGACTTACTCGGGATAGCAGACTTCGGACTTCTTTCTCAGCTAGCTATAGCATTGATTGAAGGGGAAAGAGAGAAAATTTTGAGGATTACAGGCGAGCTCATGGAAAAAGGCGCTGACACCAGGTCTTTCACCAAAGAACTCGTTCAGTTCTTAAGGGATATACTTGTTGCAAGTATTGTGAAAAAGCCTGAGGAAATACTTGACCTGGGTAGGGAGGAGATGGATGTTATTAAGGATATCTTATTAAGGACATCCGAAGACCAGCTTACCCTTCTGCTCTCGGAAATAATGAAGGCAGAGATTGATATAAGGAATACATCGTCTCCTCGCCTTGCTTTAGAGATGTCCCTTATTAAGGCAAGTTTTCTTAGTAATATTAAACCGCTGAAAGAGATCATGGAAAATATAGAGGAATATATACAGTTAGGTCCCGGGATGCAAAATTCAGGGCTCAAAGTGCGAACAGCTTTGGAAAAAACTGACCAAATGCTTGTCGATAGGGAAACGAAACCCGCCAAACAGAAATTGCCGGATGAAGAGTTAAAAAACTTAACGCCCCGGCCACCCGCTGAGGCCGAGCCTATTGAAAAACCAACAGATGAAAAACCCCTGGCGGATGAAATATTTGACAGGGCAATCAAAAAGATGGAACCCCCGCTGGCCTCGAAATTATCAAAGGCAAAGTTAAGACTTATCGGGAATAAACTGCTTATAACTCTTAATGGGGGGGATTCACTTTTTGCCGATTCCATCAAAAAGAATGTGAGATCAATAGAGCAAATCTTCTCTGAAGAACTCGGGGATACTATCAAGATAGAGGTAGAAACTGTAAAGAAGAAGACCATTCGCAAAAAAGAGCTGAAAGAAAAGGTGATGGCGGACCCAGCTATTAAAGAGGTCCTTGAACTTTTTGATGGCCGGATTGTTGATGTGACTACAATAACAGAAAATGGAAAATAAAATTACCCTTCTCTATCCTCCCTTGCCAAGAGGGGGAATTAAAAAAGGGTGTGGGAGGATGATATGTCAAAAAAGATGCTTGGAGACATAATGCGTGAGGCACAGAAGCTTCAGGCCGAAATGGCGAAGATACAAGAAGAAGCTAAGAAAAAGACTGTTGAGGCGACTGCTGGAGGTGGGATGGTTACAGCAGTAGCAAGTGGAGCTGGTAATATTGTTTCAATAAAAATTGAAAAGGATGTTGTTAATCCAGATGACGTTGAAATGCTCCAGGACCTTATCCTGGCAGCTGTAAACGAAGCCTTGCACCGCGCCCAGGAGATGGTGAACAGTGAAATGTCAAAACTTACAGGAGGCTTGCAGTTACCCGGGTTAGGCGGTTTGGGTAAGCTTTTCTAATAGTTTAAAATGTTTTATGGATTCTTTTATTTCATATGTTAATGAAGAAGAGATAAAAAAGGAAAAAATTAAAGCACAAAGGCTTAGAAAATCCCAATGGTGGAAGAGGAAATGTGCAGAGGGCATCTGTTATTTCTGCAGGAAAAAAATATCTCCAACAGAACTTACGATGGATCATCTAGTTCCTTTAATAAGGGGAGGCAGGTCAAATAAGGGGAATGTCGTTCCTTCCTGCAAGGAATGCAACAATAAAAAGAAATATCTTCTCCCCATTGAGTGGGAAGAATATCTTGAAAGATTAAAAAAAGATTCATAAAGTAAGAATTAAGAATATAGTGTTATCCCGGAATTTTATTGATAAAGTAATCGCTACCATCAAGAAAAACTCCATGCTTTCCGGAGGGGAAAAGATTCTAATCGGCCTCTCAGGCGGACCGGATTCAGTATGCCTTCTTCATATATTTAATAGCCTTAAGGACGGGTTCGGGCTTGACTTGCACGCCTTATACATCGATCACGGCCTGAGGCCAGAGGAAACTCCAGAAGAAGTTGATTTCTGTAAAATTCTTTGCAAAAAGCTCAACGTGCCATTTTTAACAAAAACAATTGAAGTAAAGTCCTATGCGAAAGAAAAAAAGATTAATAAACAAGACGCTGCAAGGGAACTACGCTACAGGGTCTTCGAAGAAACAGCTTATGAAGTAAAGGCACATAAAATCGCACTGGGGCATACTGCAGATGACCAGCTCGAAACATTTTTCATGAGGTTCTTCAGGGGCTCAGGGCCGAAGGGTCTTTCCGGGATACCGCCTGTGAGGGGGAATATCATCAGGCCCTTAATAGAGACTGAGAGAAGGGAAATTGAAGAATTCCTCGAGGAACAAAGAATCAACTATATCACTGATTCATCGAATCTTAAAAAAGATTACCTCAGAAACAGGCTTAGACTATCATTCATCCCTGAAATCAAAAAAATTAATCCACATATTACACATACCATGTCAAAAACAATGGATATCCTGAGGGAAGAAGAGAAATATTTTGATATCATTGTCACAAAGACTTTGATGAAGTTAATCTGCAGGAAGACGGATTCCCGCCTAGAATTATTTCTCATACCGTTGGAGACAATGGAAAAGGTTATACTCAGAAGGGTTCTAAGAAGGGCTATAGATGCTACAAAAGGTCTTCAGGGCATAGAATTTACTCATATAGAAGATATCATTGATTTAATAAAACAGGGAAGGCAAGGAGACAGGCTTTACCTTCCGAAGGGACTGAAGGTTATAAAGAATTATTCAACGCTGGTTATTACATCCGAAACTCCTCAGAAACTTGGCACCTTCACACTTATTGTGCCCGGAGAGGTTTTTCTGAATGAGATCAGGGCTGTGATAAAAGCATCCATAGATGATAAGGCGGATAGTTACGGAGATAAGAAAACAATGGCAGTATTCGATGCAGATAAAACCGGATCTGCAATTATAGTGAGGTCAAGGGAAAAAGGTGATTTTTTCTATCCTGCGGGATTCGGAAAAAGAAAGAAACTCCAGGACTATTTTGTGGATGAAAAAGTTCCGAAAGATGAAAGGGATGCAATACCTGTAGTTGTGTCAGGAACCAACATTGTCTGGATCGCCGGTTTCAGAGGAGATGAAAGATTTAAAGTATCGGATGAGACAAAAAGGTTTTTGAAATTAGAATTTAAGAGGGCGCTGTGAGTCAGCCTCCAGTTGCCTCATTTTTAATTCAACTATCCATTCCCATAGTACCGAATAGTCAAAATTGCGATATCATCAAACTGTTCTGCATTACCGATAAAGTCTTTCACCGATTTAAACAATTCCTGATTTATCCTTTCAGGTGGAGCATCCTTGAAGTATTTTTGAAGGGTTCTCAAGTTTCCTTCTACATGTAGCCGCTCCCCCTTTTCATTCCTTGCATCTGTTAGTCCGTCTGTATAAAGAACAATCCCGTCTCCGGGTTTCAGTTGAATCCTGTAACAGTCGTAAACATAATTTTCATCAAAGCAGATGGCAAGCCCTTCCCTCTTCTGGAGCATTTCCACACCATCTTCCGCTCGCAGGATAAAGGGTGGCTCATGCCCTGCATCAACATATTCAATCTCCCCTGTTTTCAGGTTTAATATTCCTGAATAAACAGTTACAAACATCAATGACGGATTATTCTGGGAAAGCTGGTGATTTATCATGGTAACAAGTTCACAGAGGGTTCCAAAATTTTTAGAAAGTGCATGGGTTCTAAATAGAGTTTTAGTTATTGCCATGAACAATGCAGCCGCTACACCCTTATCAGAGACATCCCCGATCATGAAAAAAAGCCGTTCATCATCTAATAGGATGTAATCATACAGGTCGCCTCCTACAATCCTTGAAGGCTCAATTACCGCATGCAGATCAAAATCTTTATGTCCTGGAAAGGCAGGGAAGGTCTGTGGCAGGATACCCATCTGTATATCGCGGGCAATAGCTATCTCCTTCTCGGTTCTCTCTTTTTCAGCGGTTGTTTCCTTTAGCTTAACTATATATTCCAACAGCATTGTATGCATATACAACATTGTGCCAGCAAGTTCTCCTATCTCATCCTTATGAGATCCGGTTATATTTTTAATTCCATTTTGAATCTCTTCGCTCCATCTGAAATCTGTCTCTGCTAGCGTTTTCGTAGAGACGGTGAGCTTTAATAATGGTCTGACTATACGGGTAATAACCACATATTCAATAAAGAAAAAAACCAGGAAGATAACTGTGCCGATCAGAAACGTATGAAGCACTGCTGCTGTCAATCTCACGTTCAGGAATTCAGCAGGTACATCAGCCCCGATAACATACCTCTTACCACTACTGGTTTCAAAGGGAATAAAAACCGAACGGAATGTACCGTATTCATCAGTATAGTCTACAATACGACGCTTTCCATCAAGAAATACCTGTTTTAATGCCCCGGGGGCTGTATCATAAATATCAAAAAAGTCCTCTTCTTCAGTGGAAAAAATAAAATAAATATCATTACCAAACTTCATCATTGAATAAATGTATTTAGTATTTGTTTGTTTTGCATAATCCGAAAGGATATACATAAATTTTTTAAACTCCTTTTCTGATACACTTGCTTTATTTTCAATTTTCTCGTAGAAGTTTTTGGGAAAAATCTGGTAAGCGCCGTAGGCGGTGGCTTCTAAGTCGTTATTTATACCTTCTAAGATCGCCTTCCGTGTAGTGTAGTAATCATGGAAGGCGAAAGCCAATGTGAAGATCAGATTGGCTAAAAAGAGTAACAGTAATAACTTTCCTCGAATACGCAATCTGTTTAGCATTTTTTAAAAATAACATGGAGAGAGGTTATACAATAGATCCACCCTTACGATGATCGTTTTACAATGAAAATATTCCTGTTCCGCCTATTTACGTATTCATACTTAAACTCATCTACATTGCTAATCGTAAGAAAGAGTCCCAGTCCTCCAATAGGTCGATCTTCGAGTGGTTTTTTCAGGTCTTCTTCGTCAGGGAGTTTTTGCTGTGTAGGGTCATATGGAGGAGAATCATCCTCTACAGTAATCTTGATTTGATTTTCATCCATTTCAGCGTATACGTCTACAACACCCTTCTGTCCTGACTCTCCATACCCGTAAAGGAAAATGTTTGTAACTACCTCATCAACCGCAAGGCAGAGATTATAGATTTGCTTCTTATCTAATCCGGCAGCCGCTGAAAGCTCTGTTAAATACTCACGAATATGAGTAAGGGATTCTACAGTGGCTGGAAATGTTTTAGATTCCATATTACAAATCACCCTTTTACAGGGTAAGCATCAACTATAAAGACGCTGTGATGAAGACCTGTTTTTTGAAGGGTGTCTACAATTCCTTCCTGTGGATTTACAATATAAATCGGAACCTCAGCGCCTAATTTCTGTTTGGCAAAGACTATTACCCTTAATCCTGCTGAAGACATAAAATTCAAGTCTTTCATAAAAAAAACTATTTCTTTTGGTGATTGTAAAGCAACTTTATCAACTTCATCTTTGAACATACCGGCTGTAGATGTATCCACCTCACCGATAAGTGTTATTTTTGCTATACCCTGTGTAACCTCGGACTTTACTTGAAGACCCATGTTTATAATCCTCCTTATTGTGCATTGATCTTTAGCATTTATTAAGAAAATTACCGTCCCACTAAAACTATTACAGAACGCGGACCGACTAAAAAATTATATTGATTTTCTAAAACAGGTTCTTTGCCAATTTCATTAATATCTTCCGGAGAAGGCATGGAGGTATTTACAAATACATGCCATCTCATTCCCTCAGGCAGGCGAGGAAGTTCAAAATCAAGGGCTTCCCAGTACATATTCATTGCTACATATATGTAATCATCATGAAAAGTTCCCTGTTTAGCATGCTTCCCGCAGAGTAAAAATACAAATATACGGCTTGTGCCTGACCAATCAGCATGCCAGGCTCTGGTGCCATGAAAGCTGATATCCGGATACCCACTCCCAACGTAATCACAGTTCTGAAAATGATAGCGGTTTCTGAATACAGGATGCGCAAGACGGAAATGAATTATCTGTTTTGCATAGCGGAATAAGTCTGCATTTTTTCCCAGTAAATTCCAATC
>Ga0172371_10003702_pt1 | contig 23534 bp, 24 predicted proteins | sample Lak12m_FD_114543 | JGI IMG/M metagenome (GOLD analysis project Ga0172371, IMG submission 114543) | Freshwater microbial communities from Kabuno Bay, South-Kivu, Congo - kab_022012_12m | ecosystem: Environmental > Aquatic > Freshwater > Lake | place: Democratic Republic of the Congo: South-Kivu...
AGCTTTTTTTCATAGACCATGATCGAGCCCTGCTCGACCCCGAGGTAGTCCAACAACAGCCTGAGGATCTTGTCGAGGCTGGTGTGTAGCTTATCCTCTTTTTCGTTTAAGATCTGGATGATCTGCGAGATGTTTTTCAGCAGACGATGGGCTTGGTCAAGACTTCTGACTGTGCTGTCGGCAAAGAGGGGGTTGGTCTCAGGCATGATCTCTCCTTGGTGTCTTGTCTATCCTCACTCCCATTCAATGGTGCTGGGGGGTTTGGAGGAGATGTCGTAGACAACGCGGTTGACACCATGCACCTCATTGATGATGCGGTTGGACATCGTCCCCAAGAGCTCGTAGGGGAGTTTTGACCAATCGGCGGTCATGGCGTCGATGCTATCGACACAGCGCAGGGCGACAACGTGTTCGTAGGTCCGTTCATCCCCCATGACCCCTACCGTCTGGATGGGCAGCAGCACCGCGAACGACTGCCAGGTCTTGCGGTAGAACCCCGAACGCTTCATCTCCTCAAGGACGATGACGTCGGCTTGACGGAGGATGGTCAGCCGCTCGGCGGTGATCTCGCCCAAGATGCGGATGGCGAGTCCGGGGCCGGGGAAGGGCTGGCGATAGATGGCCTCTTCCGGCAGGCCCAATTCCAGACCGAGGTTACGCACCTCGTCCTTGAACAACTCGCGTAGCGGTTCGATGAGATCGAGTTTCATCACCTCCGGCAGACCACCGACGTTGTGATGCGACTTGATGACCGTGTCGCCGACAAAGGAGACGCTCTCGATGACGTCAGGGTAGAGGGTGCCCTGAGCCAGGAACTTGGCGTCGCCAAATTTCTTGGCCTCCTCCTCAAAGATCTTGATGAAGCCATAGCCAATCCGCTTGCGCTTGGTCTCGGGATCACTCACCCCCGTCAGCTCGCTTAAGAAATAGGCCCGGGCGTCGACATGGATGACCTGCAAGCCGCTCTTCTCCTTGAAGAAGCGCAAGACACTCTCGGTCTCGCCGGAGCGCATCAGGCCGTTATCGACATAGATGCAGGTCAGTTGATCGCCGATGGCCCGGTGGATGAGGGCGGCAACAACCGTCGAGTCGACGCCGCCGCTCAAGGCGCAGATGACACGGCCCGGGCCAACCTTGGCCCGCACGGCAGCAACGGTCGAATCGACAAAGGAACTCATCGTCCATTGCGGTTGGCAGGCGCAGAGGCCGAAGATGAAGTTCCTGAGGATGTCGGTGCCAATCAAGGTGTGCGCCACCTCCGGGTGGAATTGCACCCCGACAAAGGGCCGATCACGATGGCGGATAGCGGCCTGCGGCGAGTGGGCACTAACGGCGGTGACCACGAAGCCTGGGGCCAATTCCTCTATCCGATCGCCATGACTCATCCACACCTGATATTCTGGATGGCCAACCTCCATGCCGGCAAAGAGCCCGCCGCTGTCTGCAATGTCCAAGGTGGCCTTGCCAAACTCTCGCGTCACCGCCTTCTCCACCCGACCCCCAAACTGCACGGTCATCAGTTGTGCCCCATAGCAGATCCCCAGCACCGGGATGCCGAGCTCAAAAAGGGCGGGGTCGCTCTTAGGGGCATCGGCGTCATAGACACTCTTGGGGCCACCGGAGAGGATGATGCCGTTGGGGGCGATGGCCTTGATCCGCTCGATGGCCAGGCTGAAGGGGTGGATCTCGCAGTAGACCTTTTGTTCCCGAACCCGCCGGGCAATCAGTTGGGTCGTCTGCGAACCGAAATCGAGGATCAAAATCTTTTGCTGATGGATGTCCATGGGCGTTTAGCGAGTGTTGAGGATGAAGGGCAGGGAGACGAAGGGTTTAGCCCAAGCGATAGTTAGGGGCCTCTTTGGTGATGATGACGTCATGAACATGACTCTCTTTGAGCCCGGCGGCGGTGATGCGCACGAACTTGGCCTTTTGCCGGAGTTCGTCAATGGTGCTGGCGCCAACGTAGCCCATGCCCGAGCGCAGGCCACCCAGCAACTGATAGATGGTCTCCGACAGCGGGCCGCGATAGGGCACCTTGCCCTCGATCCCTTCTGGCACCAGTTTCGAGGGGCTTTCAATCCCCTCCTGGAAATAGCGGTCACTGGAACCCTGTTTCATCGCCCCCAGGGAGCCCATGCCCCGATAGCCCTTGTAGGTGCGGCCCTGGTAGAGGAAGGTCTCGCCTGGGGTCTCGTCGGTGCCGGCAAACAGGCTGCCGATCATGATGGCGTTGGCGCCGATGCCGATGGCCTTGGCCAGCTCTCCCGAGTATTTGATGCCGCCATCGGCGATCAGCGGGATACCGAATTTCGCCGCCGCCTTGGCGCAGTTGTAGATGGCCGTCATCTGCGGCACACCCACCCCGGCCACGATGCGGGTAGTGCAGATCGAGCCGGGGCCAACCCCCACCTTGACGCAATCCGCCCCGGCCCGAGCCAAGGCCTCAACCGCCTCGGGGGTGGCGATATTGCCGGCAATGACTTGCAGCGTTGGGAAGGCCTCCTTCAACCCCTTCAGGGCGTTGATGATGTTCTTGGAGTGGCCGTGGGCCGAGTCCAAGACCACGACATCGACCCCAGCCTGGACCAGTTGTTCGGTGCTGGCCAGACAGTTGCCCACCCCAATCGCCGCCCCCACCAGCAGGCGTCCCCGGCTATCCTTGGCGGCATTGGGGTAGCGCCGGATCTTTTCCAAGTCCTTGGTGGTGATCAGCCCGGTCAAATTGCCCTCGTCATCGACCACCAGGAGTTTTTCGATACGGTGCTCGTGGAGGAGGGCCTTCGACTGCTCAAGGGTGATGCCCACCTTAGCGGTTACCAGATTTGAGCTGGTCATGACCTCCTTGACCTTGAGATCGGGGTCCGAGACAAAGCGCAGGTCACGGTTGGTGACGATTCCCACCAGCTTTGGCCCCCGACGAACCGGAACCCCCGAGATGTGATACTGCTCCATGATCGCCTTGACCTCGGCGACAGTGCTGTCCTCCTCCATGGTGATCGGATCGACGATCATGCCTGATTCCGATTTCTTGACCCGCACCACCTCCCGGGCTTGGGCCTCGATAGTCATGTTCTTGTGGATGATGCCGATGCCCCCCTCACGGGCCATGCTGATGGCGGTGCGATGTTCGGTCACGGTGTCCATGGCCGCACTGACCAGGGGGATATTGAGCCGAATGGAGTTGGTCAGATTGGTGGACAGGTCGACATCGGCTGGCAAGACACTGGAGGCAAGTGGCACCAGCAGCAAGTCGTCAAAAGTATAGGCGTTTTCAATAATTTTATCGTGCATGCTAAGCTCCTTAGACGGTTGGACAGGGAAGGGCCGGTGGGGAGCAACGTCCCAAACTTCCCCCCGCCTACTAAATCTTTTCACAAATAGTGGAAAGAGATGATTGAGTTTATCGTAAGGAATGGTTTATAAACGGAGGTCTGATTGTTCGGCCCGATCCCCTCAACCTCCCATTCCTGCCCTATGCTGGTTATCAATCCCCAGAACCCACAAGTCCGGCTCATTGCCCAAGTCGCCGAGGCACTCAAGCATGGGGCGGTTATCTGTTACCCCACCGATACCATGTACGGCATCGGTTGCGATATCTTCAACCAAAAGGCGGTAAAGCGGATACACCAACTGAAGCGACGTCCGAACGACAAGCCCTTCAGCTTCATGTGCAGCAACTTGAAGGATGTCAGCCAGTATTGCTACCTTTCCAACGAGGCCTACCGTCTGATGAAGAAGAGCCTGCCTGGCCCCTACACCTTTGTCCTGACAACGATGAAAATCGTCCCCAAGATCATGACCAGCAAGCAAAAAACTGTCGGCATCCGGGTGCCGGACAACACCATATGCCGGGACCTGGTCACCGCCCTGGGCAACCCCATTCTCACCACCTCCGCCTCATTGAACGAAGACGATTTCCCCTTGGCCAGTGAGGCCTATGAGTTGGAAGAGAGGCTGAACGGGCAGGTGGATATTATCATCGATGGTGGCCCGGTCTACCCAGAGCCCTCAAGCGTCATTTCGCTGATTGGTTCCTCCCCGGAGATCCTTCGCCACGGCAAGGGAGACCTCCGGCTGTTTGTCAACGACTGACATCTCGCCCTGCTGGTCAATCAGGGGCTGCTTGAGAGACTTGCTCATCGTGAAATGGGGGGTCTTGCGCACGGGGATAGCCATCATTGCCCCGGTCTTGGGGTTTTTGGCGACCTTGGCTGGACGTTGACGGACGCTGAACGAGCCAAAGCCACGGATCTCAACCCGCTGTCCCATAACCAAGGCCTCAGTCATGGTCTTGATGATGATATCCACCGCATGGGCGGCATCCCGTTTCAGGGGCAGTTCCACATCGCGAAACAACCGCTCGGCCAGCGCCCCCTTCAGTATCGTTTTCTCTCGTGTCGACTGGCGTTTCTTCATGGCAACGAGGAATTCCATTGATACATCACAGTGGCAGGCCTGCCCTGCATCAGCCTGATTAGGCTCTTGGCCTGTTCGCCAACCAGCATATCCATGAACGAAAAGATCTTGCCTTCCGGGTAGACCAAGGTCGGCTCTTCCCCGGCAAGCCCGGCAAGGGCCATGGCCTGCTCGACGGCATCGGTCAAGTTGCCCAGTTGGTCAACGAGGCCAAGCTCGTGGGCCTGACCGCCGGTGAAGATCCGGCCATCGGCCAAGGGGCGCACCGCCTCAAGGCTCAACTTGCGGCTGGTGGCCACCGCCTCGATAAACTGCTCATGGACATTGTCGATCATGCCTTGCAGCAGTTGCCGTTCCTCGTCGGTCATTTCCCGGGAGAAGGAGCCGATGTCTTTGTTGGCCCCGCTCTTGATCACCTCGGCTCGATAGCCGATGGTGTCGAGGATTTTTTCGATGTTGGCAAACTTCAGAATAACACCAATGCTGCCGGTCATCGTGCCAGGATTGGCGAAAATCCTGGTGGCCCCAAGGGCGGCGTAGTAGCCACCCGAGGCGGCTACCGAGGCCATGGAGGCCACCACCGGTTTGACCTTTGCCGTGCGCTTGATGTCCTGGTAGACCTCCTGCGCCGCCCCCACCGTCCCCCCTGGGCTGTCGATACGGATGACAACTGCCTTGATCTGGCGATTGTTGCGGAAGGAGGCCAGGTCGGCCAAGACTTGATCGGAGGTCAACATCACCCCCTGCAAATCAATAACGCCAATGCTGTTTTTTGAGGAAAAGAGTTCGTTCGTTGCCGGGTGGAGCCAACGGGAAATAAAAAAGGCTACCCCGGCCCAAAAGATCATAGCCATGCCGCCAAGGACGATAAGTCCAAAGAGGTATGGGTGGTCTTGGCGGAATAGCCCTTGATTCATAAAGAGAGAGACAATCCTCTCGCCCAAAATGGGGCTGAAACAGCCGCTTCGGGGCGAGAGGGAAGGAGGAATCTTACTGATTCACTTTCTGGGAGGCAATCTCTTCCTTTTTGGCGGTGAAGAGTTCGCCGATGGTGGAAGGGGCGGGTTGTTTCTTTTGGTATTCCTCAACCACGGACTCTTCGGTCTCGGCTAGGGCCTTGATTGACAAACCAATCTTGCGATCCTTAGCGGATACGTTGATCACTCGAGTCTGGATGATATCACCCGAGTTGTAGACGCCGACCGGGCTATTGATCTTCTCCTGGCTGATCTCGGAGACATGAACTAGTCCTTCAATACCCTCCTCTACTTCGACAAAGATACCGAAATCGGTGACGTTGGTGATCTTGCCCTCGACCATACTGCCAATCGGATACTTGTTCACCGCAGCCTGCCATGGATCGGGCTCAAGCTGCTTGATGCCGAGGGAGAAACGCTCATTCTCGCGGTCAATCTTCAGCACCACGGCCTGGATGGTTTCCCCCTTGTTGAACTTCTCTGAGGGGTGCTTGATGCGCTCCGTCCATGAGAGGTCGGAGACGTGGATCAGACCATCGATGCCCTCTTCAATACCAATAAAGATGCCGAAGTCTGTGATGTTCTTTATCTTACCCTCGATGATGGAGCCAACCGGGTAGTTCTGGGAAACCAGATCCCACGGGTTTTGCTGGAGCTGCTTCATGCCGAGCGAGATACGCTTGGCATCGACGTCGATGTTCAAGACCACCACCTCGACCTGATCGCCCAAGGCGAGGATCTTAGAGGGGTGCTTGGCCTTCTTGGTCCAAGACATCTCAGAGACGTGGATCAGGCCTTCAACCCCCTCCTCAAGCTCGGCAAAGACACCGTAATCGGTGATACTGACGACCTTGCCGCTGGTTTTGCCCGCCACCGGATAGCGCTCCTGGACGGATGACCATGGGTCTGGCTTCAGCTGTTTGACGCCAAGCGAGACCTTGTCATGTTCCTTGTCGTATTTCAAGATCTTGACCTCGGTCTCTTCGCCCACCTTGAACAACTTGGAAGGATGAGAGACTCGGCCCCACGAGAGGTCGGTGATGTGGCAAAGCCCGTCGAGCCCGCCCAAGTCAACAAAGACGCCGTAATCGGTGATATTGGTGATCGTTCCCTTGACAATGGAACCCTCGATCAGATTCTCGCGCATGGTGTCGCGCAACTTGTTGCGCTCCAACTCAAGAATGGCCCGCCGCGAGATTACTACGTTGTTTCGTTTGCGGTTATATTTCAGAACCTTAAAGTCATAGCTCTGGCCGATCATGGTATCCAGATCCTTAACCGGACGGAGATCGATCTGCGAGTACGGCAAGAAGGCCGGTACCCCTATGTCAACTGAGAGGCCGCCCTTGACCCGACTTTCAATCAGACCTTGCAGCGTGCCATCCTCTTCAGCAATTTTGGCAATCGCATCCCAGACCTTGATGGCAATGGCCTTCTCGTGGGATAGGCGGAGTCCGCCCTCCCCTTCGCGCTTTTCGACGTAGACCTCAAAGGTGTCGCCAACCTTAACCTCGATCGGCTCCCCTTCGTGTTTGAACTCAGAAAGCGGCACGGTGCTCTCTGACTTGTCCCCGATATCGACGATGGCGATATTGCCGACGATAGAGATTACTGTGCCGAGCACGACATCGCCAACCTTGACGACATGCATGCCATCGACCTCGCCGAACAACTCGGCAAACGTCGCATTTTCATTGACATCGCTGTAGAGACCACGGCGAGTTGCGGCGAGAGAGACAACTTGGGCATCGCTGCCAGGCGTGTCTTGATTGGCCTGTGTTTGGGTTGCGTTTGGTGTTTCCATGAAAGACAATCCTCCAGTAAGGGTTTAGAATGCGGCTCTATACCAAAGGAGAAACAGAAAGACAACCTTTTTGCAGGCCTTTTTTCGTTGGGCGGGGGGCAAGAGCGGCTTCCCCATGCGGGGATTCCACAGAATTCATGCCGCGATGGATCTGACCTGCGAATCGCGGCCTGGAGGCCGCTCCCACGGCGCACTTGTTCCCGCTATCGTAGAGGCCGGGGCCGCCCCATTCGACCTGCTGGGCAAAAAATGCCGGGCAGGCCAGGGAGGCCAAGGCGAATTGATTAACGGTATCGCACTGAATTTACGACAGAATAAAAAACGAGCCAAATGGTACATCATCTGCATTAGACAACAGTGGCGCCAAGGTGCTGGTCGATGGGATTGATAGCGGCAAATCGGACATGATGCGCTTGGCAAAGAGAGAAGATGAGGGGAGGATGGTCGATATGGGGTTTTCCAATTCGTTATACAACGGGGTGAGCGGCTTAAACAGCATGAGCCAACAGCTCAACATAACGGCAAATAATGTTGCCAACGCCAACTCCACGGGTTTCAAGACCAGCCGTAGCACCTTTGCCGACATCATGGATTCCACCTCTCGTGAGTCGGTTGCTATCGGGCATGGGGTGCAGTTTAATGCCATTGACACCTCCTTTGCCTATGGCTCGATCGAAAACACCAATCGGCCAACCGACATGGCCATCAACGGGGCCGGCTTTTTTCAGGTGAGGAACGCCGACAGCGCCACCGCCGATCGCTACACCAGAAACGGTGAATTTGAACTCAACGCCTCGCCGGCGGAGCCTCAGAGCTACCACCTGCTTACCGCCACCGGCCAGTTTGTGCAGGGGATCAACCAGCCTGATCAGGCCAGCTCACCAGCGGTTGTCGAGGATATCGTCATCCAACGCACCATGCCGCAATCGGCAACCAGCGAAGTCAAGGTCATCACTAACCTGGAAAGTGCCCCGGGCTTGCTTGAGGCTACCGATACACCACTGTTTGCCAGTTGGGACGGCCGAAACAGCACGGCACCCCTGGGCGATGGTCTCTACGACTTCAAGACTTCACTGAAAATCTACGGCCCTGACGATGGCAGTGTCCCGGGCCAGACAAACTCCGATTACCTCACCATCTATTATGATAGCACGAGCAAGCCCAACGAAAAGGAGTTTCTTATCACCTGCGATCCCGCCTCCGATCAGCGAGTGCTAGCTGACGGCACCACCCATTACGATAGCGCCACGGACAAGGGGGCAGGGGCCCTGCTCTACGGGACACTGCGCTTCACCACGAGCGGCGAGTTGAACGGCATCGATTGTTGGCCGGTGCCCCCGTCTGGCGAGGTGGCACCGGGGCTGGCCAACAAGATAGAGCTTGGCCGTGGCGACTCGTATTACACCTTCGACTACAACTTCAACGGTAGCACCACCAATAGCAGCTCGACGATCAATTTCGGCAATATCCCTAAGCCACAGGCGGTGATCAGCCCTGCCTCCGCCTTGGTCAATGCCCCCGTCTCCGCTCCGGCTAACGCCACGTCAAGCTGGGAGGCCATCAGCGATTCGGCAGGCAACGGGGTCAAGATTGGAGACACCTTCCACTTTCTGGGTAAGACGGGGGAGGGTGCCGCCGTCGACTACAGCTACACCGTGGCGCCAGGGCAGTCGGTGCAGGACCTCCTGCTCGGCCTAGAAGGTCAATTCGCCTGCAAGGCGGAGATCATCAATGGCCAGTTGACCCTCACCGACACCGTGGTGGGCAGTAGCCAACTGGCGATTGACTCCATCGGCTACGCCAATGCCAGCGGGGCAACCCCACTAACAGACACAAGCCTTGCCCAGATTTTTGGCAAGCAAGGGGACGCCTTCACCATCAAGACCGACGATCGTTTTGACAGTGGCCCCCTGGCCACTACCAACTACGCCAGTTCATCGGCCACCATCTTCCAGGGGCAAAATGGCTTTGGCCAGGGGCTGCTTGAGACCATCGATGTTGACACTAAAGGTATCATTCATGGCCACTATTCCAATGGGCAGGCGAGCAAGCAGGCCCAGTTTGTCCTGACCGATTTCTCCGACCTGCAAGGCCTGAGGAGCGAGGGCAACAACACCTTTGTCGCCACAGCCGAGGCCGGGACGCCAATGCATGGCCTGGCCGGACAAGGGGGGTTCGGGGCGGTTACCAACAACGCACTTGAGGCCTCCAACGTTGATCTTGGCCGCGAAATGGCCGACATCATCATCACCCAGAGGGCCTTTCAGGCCAACGCCAAATCGATTACCACCTCAGACCAGATCTACGACGCCCTCTTGCAGATCCTGCGGCGTTAGTCGAGAGGCCTTGGATATATCATCAAATCCCATTGGAGAACGAAGCGACCTCATTGCGACGGTCAAGCCCCAGCAAAAACTTTACCACCGGCACACATTGCACCTTGGCGGCCCCGACATCGATGACCATCTCACTGTCATTGGTCAGAAGCATGGTTTCCGCCGCTTCATGTCCTGCCAGCGGTTTCCGGAAACAGGCCAGCTCCCGATCAGGTATGGCGGTTTCTGCGACATCTTCGTACCAGACCTGAATCCTTTTGCTGATCGTCATCCCCTCCTTGACCACAAAGTCCGTGTCACTGCCATTTGCGTGGTAGTAGACCTCCTCATAATGCCGCTTCAAATGGCAGAAGACCAGGTTCTCAACCAGCCATCCCATGTCTTCGGAAAACGCAAAAGCGACTCGGTTTCTGAGTCCCAAGTCGATGGCGTATGGCTTGAACCCGGCCCGCTGGGTGCTTTTCAGTGAGTAGGAGAACATCTGTAGTTGAAACAGCAGATAGCTTTCGATGATGGCCGACACATAATTTTCGGTCTTATCCTGTGAGATGGTGAAGTTGTTCTTCAGTTTGGTGATGCTGGTCAGCTTGGCGACGTTGGTTAACAGGTAGACGGCCAAATTACGCAGGTTGGCCACATCACGGATCTCATAGCGGGTGACGATATCCCGGTACAGGATATCCTCAAAATAGTTTTTGAGCAAAAGTTCTTTGTCTTCAGGAACTTCCTTCAACACCACTTCAGGGAAGCCACCATACTTCAGGTAGTCATTGAACAATTTCCTGACGGTTGCTTTTCTGGCCACGTAGGCGAGATCGGTCTCAATCTCCACGTTATTGAAACGCAGGAACTCCTGAAAAGAGAGCGGGTAGACCTCGAAGGACACATTTCTCCCGGTTAGCTTGGTGCCGATCTCGCGGGATAGCATCTGTGAGGATGAGCCAGTAACGAATATTTTTACATCCTCTGTTTCACTGCGGCCTCGAACCCAACTCTCCCAGCCTGGAACATTTTGAACTTCATCCATGAATAACCAGCATTTCCCTTCTGGTCGTACCCGTTCCCGATAGGTGCGATAAATCTGCTCCAGCAGTTCAACAGAATATTCTGATGAGAAAAGGGGCTCTTCCAAGTTGATCCGCAGAATTGCGGTGGGTTGCCCATCCCGGGCAAGCAACTCTTTGATCACCTGCGCCATAAGAGTTGACTTGCCGCACCGTCGTACCCCCTTGAGCACGACAACCTCCTTTGAATCTAACTGCCCGAGACAAGCAGGGAGGAGGTCTCTTTTGATGCCAGCATCAATGCTGCCGGTGTTCCAAAAGCGGTTGTATGAGGAAATAATTTCGTAGAGCTTAGCTGTTTGCACAATGTGTCACCGGCGTAAAGGTTGTCTTGGCTGACACTCAAACCGTCATGCCGGTCGGCCAAGAGGTTTTCGACCTGCGACCACTAACAGGACGGCTAAAATCGACAACGCTGCGCAACGTGCCGGCCACCGTCCGCCTTGACGCCAAGGTTTTGTTGACCACACGAGAGGCTTCTCTGTCTGTGCCGGAAAGCTCATCGCTGCCAAACGATGAGCCGCTAATCGAAGATCTCAACATCACCGTGTTTGCAATTCGCGCAGCGCAACATCGGCTCGAATCTTTCAAAGGCGACTCGCCAGGCCTCTTGCCTGATCAGGTCTTCAAATTCCGGTTGACAGGCATCACACAGCCATTTGTCGCCGTTCGGGGTAACCCAAAGTTTCATTGTTGTCTCCTTCTTTGGTGAGAGTAGGGCCGATTGCCGTTAGTTGAGCAAGGTCGTCAGTTCGTCGGCAAAGAGCTGTCGTTGCCAACAACGGGGGATGACACCCTCAACTGGGGCACCATCCGCCAAGGACGCCATCGCCTCCAGCAAGGCGTTGTTGGCCAGCAGGCCAGGGTCGAGGGCCAGTTGGCAGGCCTTGGTGGCCCGCCACTCCTTGAGTCGTTTCACTCTGGCCGCCTGGCGGGGGTCACGTTGGAAGCGAGGGGGGATGGGGAAGGAGGGAAGTTTGGCCTCTGGCAGGGCGAGGCCATGACGGATCGCACGCTCCAGGCCTTGCCCGTAACGATGGATCATGGTCTCCGTCAGCCCCGGGATGCGGCAAGCCGTATCGAGCCTCGCCGGGCGTTGGCGGGCCAATTCCGCTAAGGTCTCATTGCCGATCACCTTGAAGTGGGGGCGATCGACCCGACGGGCCTCAGCGTCACGAAAGCGGAGGAGTTCCTCTAGCACCGCCAAGGTCCGCCGGTCAAAACGTAAGGCCCCCTTGAAACGGAGGAAGAAAGGCCCCGGCTCCCGCGCCACCACCCGCACCCGCTCCAGGAAGGAACACTCCTCAAGTACCCAATCAAGCCGCCCCTTGGCCCCCAGTTCGGTGATCAACTGCTCGGAGAAATCGATCAAATAGCGGGTATCCTCTTGGGCGTAGCCCAACATCTCTGGCGGTAGGGGGCGTCGGCTCCAATCGGCCTTCTGAAATCGCTTGTCCAACTCAACCGCAAAACGCTTGCGCAGGGAGGCGGCAAGCCCCAACTCCGCCTCACCCAGAAACTGACTGGCGATCATGGTATCGAAGAGGTTGCTGATGACCAGGCCAAAATCCCGATGGAGCGAACGGACATCGTAATCGGCCCCATGAAAGACCTTGCGGATGGCCGGATTGGCAAACATCGCGGCCAAAGGCGAGAGGTCTGGCAGCGCCAGCGGATCGAGCAAGGCCGAAAACCCTGGCACCGAAAACTGCAATAGACAGACCTTCTCCTGATACCGGTGGAGCGAATCGGCCTCCAGGTCACAGGCAACCACCGGCACCTCCCCCAAACGATCGGCTAAGTCTTGCAGCCCTTGGGCGCTGGTGATCAGTTGGGCGTTATTCATGCGTCTCTCCTTGGACGACTGGGGGTGAGTTTGGCTCGTAACCGTTCAGCAGCACCACATCTGCTTTGTCATCGGCCTACTTATGTGCAACTAGCACACTTCGCAGGCCTCTTTCGCGCATCTGTGGCGCTGCTGAACGGTTACGGCTCTGAGGTTTAGCCACGTTTTTTCGTTCCTGGCGAACGATTACTTTGGCTTGGGCGCTAGGTCAGTTGGCAAACGGCTTTCGTCTGCCAGGAGCTCGGCCACAAAGCTGCCGACCACCACCTTGCTCTGGAGCTTGACCAAGAGCTTGCGCTCATCGTCGGTCAGCCAGATGAACATCTTGGCCCCCGGGCTCTTTTCAAAGACCCCGGAGACCTCGCGCATATCGGGTTCGATCTTGATTGTCTGGTAGCTCTTGCCGCCGATGGAGATGGTCTCCCGCTGGAGGGACCTGGCCAACCCGCGGGATAACTTCTTGCCATCGGTGACCCACTGTTCAAGGCGGAAATCGCCCTGCAACGATTGGGCACGGATATAGTAGAGGGCAGACAAGGGGTCGAGGGTGCCGGGTTGCAGGGTGATGGGCTCGGCGGGCTTGCCGTAATTGGTCAGGCGAGCAAGCCCTTGCTGCCAGTCAAAGCGCACCACCTGGTCGCGGGGGTGACGGCTCTCCTGCACCTTCTTGTAGAGGAGGCTGTGCTCCAACCCGGCGGTGGCCCAGGAATCGATCCGTTCCTGGTAGGGGTACAACCAGGCGATCAGCGGCAGGGTCTGGGCCTTGAGGGTAAAGTGATACGCCGCCTCCTCGCCCCCCTCCTCCCCAGGATCAGCGACCTCCAGGGTGACCCGCGCCGCCGGGATGACCCCCCAGGAGATTTGGAAGGTGAGCCTCTCCCCCGCCCGGAAGGGCAGGGCCAAGCCCGTGGCCGCCATCAACAGCACGGCCAGCAGCAGGGCGCCTGCCAGGGGGATGGGGCGAGGCCCGCGTATCAACGGCAAGAACGGCCCTCACGCCAGAGCAGGATGCTCAGACCAGCGGTCACCAGACAGCCAAACAGGCTTGTCCACAGGGGGATCACCGTCCCTCCCCAGGTGACCTCAATTTGAAAGATGAGGCGAACCAGGTGCATGAGTGCGACCAACGACAGAAAGATATTGACGAGCGTGCTGACAGGTTTCATGACTCCCTCCTCGATTGAGTTCCTTGGGGTAGGCGATCTCAGTATGCCCTGCTATCGCCTGTTGCTTGTTGTCATGGGTGGCGGTCTGGGTTTGGCCGTACCACGTCCTCTCCCCTACTCCCTGCCCTTGGCGCTGTAGCGAATCACCGTTGCCTTCTCCAGGGTGATCATGCCTCCAGCCATCAGCGCATCGATACGGGGCATCAACGCATCGATCTTCTCCTGACTCTCCACCACCTCGATGATCAAGGGCAGATCGGACGAGAGGCGCAGCAGCTTATCGGTATGGAAGACGCTATGGGCGCCAAAGCCAGCCACCCCGCGCAGCACCGTCGCCCCAGCACACCCTTCCCTCTTGAAGAGCTCGACCAAGACCTCGTAGAGTGGGCGATGGCCCGAGGTGTCGCTCTCTCCGAGAAAGATCCGCATCAGTACCTTTTCTCCACTGAATCGAGTCACGCTTGTCTCCTTTGTCTTGAGAGTGTGAAAGTAAGGGCCATCCTCATGCTCCCTCTACAGGGAACGGGCCACCTGAATCCCCAGCCAGGTGAAGGTGAGGCCGGTCACCACGCTGACCAAGACATTGAAGGTCGCGGTCATCAACTCGCCGTCCTCCAGCAGGCGCAAGGTCTCATAGCTGAAGGTGGAGAAGGTGGTCAAACCACCAAGAAAGCCGATGGTGAGCCCCAAGCGGAGGTTGACGGGAAGGGCAGTGCTGCGTAGACCAAACTCCATGATCAGCCCAATGAGAAAGGCCCCCAGGAGATTGACGACCAGGGTGCCGAAGGGGAAGCGCCGCCCCAAGAGGTCATAGGCCCAACCGGAGAGGTAGTAACGGCTCAGGCAACCAAGCGCCCCGAAGCAGGCAATGAAGACCATAGTCTGCATCTGCCCTCCTATGGCCGGGCCAAAGGCTGGCAACGGCCGATGGCGACGATCAGCCCCGCAAAGGAGAGGGCCGCCAACGCGGCGGTCAAGGCCCCGAAATAGAAGGGGGCAGCAGGCGAGACATGATCCCACAGCCAGCCGGCAATGAGACTGGCGGGCAACATCGCCAGGCCAACGATGGCGGCGTAGGCGCCAAAGGCCGTCGCCTTGAAATCCGGCGGGATGATGGTGGCCAGGAAGGCCTTTTGTATCCCCTCCGTCAAGCCCATGAACAGGCCATAGAGGCCAAATAGCCCCCAAATGGCAGACGTGCTACGGGCAATCGCGAAGCCGTAATACAAACCAGAAAACAGCACAAAGCCAAGCAGGATCAGCCTCTTCTTGCCAAAGGCATCGGCCGCCATGCCCGCCGGAATCGCTGACAACGAGTAGATGAGGTTGAAGAGCAGATAGATCGCCGGGATGGTGGCAGTTGGGACGCCAATGTGCTCGGCCCGCAGGATGAGGAAGGCATCACTCGAATTGCCAAGGGCAAAGAGGGCGGCGATGGCCATGAAGCCCTTCACCCGCCAGTCAAACTGCTTGAGGCTCAGCCGGGGGCGCTCTGTCTGCGCTCGGGGGGCCCTCTTTGCCTCGCCGATACAGAGCACGATGATGACCACCGCGATCACCCCTGGCACCATGGAGAACCAAAATATCTTCCGGTAATCGTGTGAAAAAATCCCCAAGAGGACGAGGGTGATGGCCGGCCCGATCACCGCCCCCAGGGTATCCATCGCCCGATGGAAACTGAAGGCCCTGGCCAAGTGGCTGGGCTCAACCGATTCGACAATGATCGCGTCGCGGGGGGCCGTGCGGATGCCCTTGCCCAGCCGGTCGACCAGCCGGGCGCTCAAGACCTGCGGCCATCCCCCGGCGAGGGCCATGAGCGGACGGCTGAGGGTAGAGATGGCATAGCCCGCCCCCATCAGGGCCTTCCGTTGGCCGATGCGGTCGGAGAACCAACCGGAAGAGACCTTGAGCAGGCTGGCCGTTGCCTCAGCCGCCCCCTCGATCAGACCAATCATCGACTTGTTGACCCCTAAGACATTGGCCAGAAAGAGGGGGACGAGCGGATAGATCATCTCCGAACTGACGTCCATACAGAGGCTGACCAGCCCCGTAAAAAAGACGTTCCGGCTAAAGCCAAAATAGGTTTTCGGATGTGCCATAGTTGGTTCCTTGTGGGATAGAGCGCCTTACCTCAGCTCATGCACCCGTTGGCGGCGAGCTTCGTAGTCAAAGGTGGTGTCGTGCGGTGGGGTGTGGCATTGGTGGCAGACCGAGGCCGTGGGCAGGTTGGGCAACGGGTTGTCCTTGGGCTGCTCGGCGTGCTGGCGTCCGGGGCCATGGCAGCTCTCGCAGCCGACCCCACGCCGCTTGTCGGGGAGGGAGAGGGCCGCATCGGCCTTGTCCATGCCGACACCCGTCACATGGCAGGGGAGGCAGGCCGTGTTGAACTGCTGTTTTTTGTCGACCAGGGTTTGGTAGGCGGTGGCGTGTTTGGTCTGTTGCCAGGCGGCCAGCAACGGGGCATGGCAGCGGCCACAGCTCTCGGAACCCAGGTAGGGGGAATCGACTGGCGTGATGGCCTTGGCCCTCTCCTGGCCAAGGCGGTTGAGATCACGATCGAGGCCGTCGATCAAGGCGACAATCTCCGCTTGGCGGGGGAGGGCGTCCTCCATGGAGATCAAGCGCTGGCGGTAAGAAGAGGGTTCGTTGCCCTCCCCTCCATCCCCCCCGCTGGCGAGACGCTCGATTTCCTGACGTAGCGTCTGCTCACGGTCTTTAAGCCGTTGACAGGTCGTCTGCTGATCGGCCTGCTCGCAGTGAACTTTGCTCAGTTGCCACAGCAGGCTGTCGAGGGCCGCCCGCTGCTTGGCCAAGGCCTCCTTGCTCGAATCCCCCCAACGCTTACTCCCCTGCCAGTTGACCTCCATGACCCCGATCTTCTGCCCTTGGCTCGTGGTACTGACCACGAGCGTCTTGTTGACCAACAGGGGTTCGGAGGGGAGGGTGCTGTCCCCCGCCCGGGAGTGAACAATCAGATGGATGGCGGGGTAGGTCTCGGCAAGGCGCTGGTTGTCATCGGGGGAGAGGGTAGAGAGGAGGATGAGCAGATCGGCCTCGCGGCTCGCCTTGGCCAGCAGCGGGGGCAAGACCTCTGTCCAGGGGAGGATTTTTGCCCCCGTTGCCGGCGGCAGGGCCACGTTGCCGGTGAGCCCAAGGACAAAGGCCTTGATGCCGCCAACGCTGATCATCCGGCCAGGCAGGAAGAGGGGCTTAGCCGTCGCCGCATCCACCAGGTTAGCGCTCAGCCAACTGAAGCCCCCCTCGCGAGCCAGCTCCGCCAAGAAGTCAGGCCCGGCGGCCAGGTCGTAACTGCCGATACCCACCGCCTGATAGCCCATCAGCTCATAGGCCTTGGCGATGGCCCGAGCCGCCATCTTCTCCTGATCGACCTGACCCGCACTCAGCGTCGGGGTCTTGAACAAGAGGTTGCCGGCATCCAGCGTCAAGCGGGGCCTAGTTCCCTCCTCAGCGATTTTTTGGTATTGAAACCCCTTCCGCGACAGGCCTCCCAGTTGATTGGGCTGGCAGCCACAGGGCTCAGTCTCACCTTGGACGTCGTTTGAGTAGAAGAGAACAAACTCCTGTCCAGCCGCCCGGGCAAGGCCAGCCTGACAGCATACCAAGGAGATGAAGAGCAAGACAAACCCGGCTTGTCGCATGAGGAATATCCAGGAATGAAGAAAGTTCAACTTGGTGAATTCGTTACAAGTGAACCGTGGAAACGGCTTCCAAGCCGCGATGCGAGGCAGATCCATGGTTCGGCTTCGTGGCTGCGTGGAGTGGCTCACACGGTGATGACACTGTCTGCCAGTTGCATGCTGGTGACGATATCGAGCATGTTGGTGGTCTCTCCCACCTCTTTTTTGTCCAAGAGGTGATAATGGGTCAGGCAGGCGCCACAGACCAGGATGCTTACCCCCTCGCTCACCAGTCCTTGCAAAATCGGCACGGTCTCCGCCCCCGCTGCCGTCAGGGTGACGCCGCTGTTGATGAAGACCAGACGCCAGAGCTCAGGCCTCATCTCCTTCAGGGTCTTCAAAAAATTGAGCAGCAATTTGCCCCCCAGCCCATCGTCTCCATGGCCCATTTTATCGGTGGACACCAGCACCAGGATCTTCTTTTGCCCAGATTGTCGCTGCCTGACGGCGACGGGGGCCTCTTCTGCCAAGCCGACGCCCCCAGCCCCCGCCGTCCTGGTGGCAAGCACCCGATAATCCATCCCCTGCCTCTCCATGGCAACGGCATAGCCTTGATAGGCCAGAAAACGATGGACATTCTGCCAAGCCGCCTCGTTATCAACCAAGACCGCAAGCGAGGGAGTGGTTTGCTTTTCCAGCAACTCCTTGAGTTGCAACACCGGGGCCGGGCAATCCAGCTTGCGGCAATCGAGTTCCGTGGTCATAAAGGCTCCTTTGTCATCTTGGAATTCACCACAATCCGCTCGCTGGGGGCGGCGACTACCTCGCCAACAATGGCGGCGCCGGCAATGCCCTTGGCCTGCAAGGCCTCAAGCAGGGCCCCCGCTGATGTCGCCTCCACCGCCATCAACAGCCCACCCGAGGTCTGGGGATCAAAGAGCAGGTCTTGCCAGTTTTGCGCGACGTCCGCCCCAAAATCGACAAACGAGCCGCGAAAGTTGCGGTTGTTGTAGGCCCCGGCGGGGATCAGGCCCATGTCCGCCCAGGCCAGGGCCTCCGGGTAGTGGGGGATGCTTTCAACCTGCACCCGCACCCCATAGCCGGAATCGACCACCATCTCGGCCAGATGGCCCAAGAAACCAAAACCGGTGATGTCCGTGCAGGCGTGGATCGTGAACCCCGCCATGACCAGGGCCGCCTCGCGGTTCAAACTCGCCATGGCGCGGCTCACCGTCTCCGTCAAACCAGGGGAGGCCAGACCGGCCTTCATCGCCGTGGCCACGATCCCGGTACCCAGCGGTTTGGTGAGGATCAGGGCGTCACCTGGCCGCAGGTTCCTCTTGGTCAAGATGCGTTGGGGGTGGATAACACCGGTGACCGACAGGCCATATTTGAGTTCGCCGTCTTCGACGGTATGGCCACCCACCAGGACGACGCCCGCCTCGCGCATCACCGACAGCCCCCCCTCGATGATCAAGCGCAGGATGGCGATATCCATGGTCTTGGCCGGGAAGGCGACGACATTCATCGCCGTCTTCGGTGTGCCGCCCAGGGCGTAGATGTCGCTCAGGGCGTTAGCGGCGGCAATCTGGCCAAAGCGGTAGGGATCATCGACCATGGGCGGGAAGAAATCGATGGTCTGCACCAGGGCGAGGTCGTCGGATATCCGGTAGACCCCAGCGTCATCGGCCCGTTCCAGGCCAACCAGGAGGTTGTCGTCAACCGGCAGGTCAAGGCCGCAAAGGGCACGATCGAGATCCCCCGGCGCCAGTTTGGCGGCGCAACCCGCGCCCTTGACGGTTTGGGTGAGACGGATGGTTTGTTGAGTCATAAGCGAGAAGGGGGCTTTAGGCCTGAGGGAGTTACCGGCGGCATCCTGCCCCGCCACACCAAGCGGGGCGGGACGCTCGCGCTCCCGGGGAGAGGGTCAAGTCTTGGTAATGAAGCCTGCCAAGCGGGCAATCAGCTCCTCCTTGCCCTCGCCCGTTTGGGCCGAGAACAGGAGCCGTTCGCTTGGGGCGATGCCCAGGCCGGCATCCAAGGAGGCGGCATGGGTTTGACGCTGACCACGGGTGATCTTGTCGAGCTTGGTGTAGACCAGGAGGTAGGGGGTCACGGTCTCCCGCAGCCAGTTGACCAACTCCAGGTCGAGGCCCTTCAGGGGGTGGCGGATATCGATGATCACCACCACGCAGCAGAGGGTGTCGCGGTTCTCGATATAGTCTGAAATCAGCCCTTGCCACAGGCCCTTGACCGCCTGCGGCACCTTGGCGTAGCCGTAGCCCGGCAAATCGACCAGATAGAGGGCCTTGTCCACCGTGAAGTAGTTCAAGCTCTGGGTCTTACCCGGTTTAGCGCTGACCTTGACCAGGCCCTTGCGGTTCAACAGCCGATTCATCAGGCTGGATTTGCCGACATTGGAGCGCCCGGCGAAGGCGATTTCCGGGTAGTCGGCCGGGGGGAGCTGCCTGATGGCGTGGGCGCTGGTTAAAAACTCCACCTCCGAGTAGTTGATGGGTAAGCGATCATAGGGCACCCCATCTGCGGTGTCAGCGGCCTGCTCGCATACCCCAGTATCGCTCGCAGGCCGCTTTAGCGCAGGTAAGCGAGCTGGCGAGACTCCGGCTGGGGCACCCTGCAATCGCTTACCAGTACTGGGGTAGCTCGTTGCCGTCGTGCCTACCCCGTGATCGCTTACCTTGATGGTCATCTCAGATGACCTTGTTCAACGAGTACTCGATAATCCCCTCGGCACCACTCTTCAACAGCTTGGGCACCAGGTCGCGCACCTCGTGCTCGGAGATGACTGTCTCTACCGAATACCACTCCTTCTGGTAAAGATGGGCGATGGTCGGGGCATTCATGCTCGGCAACTGAGCAATAACCCGGTCGAGGTTCTCCTTGGCGACGTTCATCTTGAGGCCGACGATGTTGTCGGCCCGCAAGGCCCCCTGCAGGAGGATGGCGATGTTCTGGATCTTCTCTCGCCGCCAGGGATCGGCCCAGGCCTGCTGATTGGCGATCAACTGGGTGTTGGAGACCAACATCTCGTGGATGATCCTGAGGCCATGGGCGCGGATGGTGGACTCCGTCTCCGTCACCTCGACGATGGCGTCGGCCAGACCGGAAACCACTTTGGCCTCGGTGGCCCCCCAGGAGAATTCGATTTCGACGTTGATCCCCTGCTCCCGGAAAAAGTTTCGGGTGTAGTTGACCAACTCGGTGGAGATCTTCTTGCCCTCCAGGTCTTTCAGTTCCTTGATCCCCGAGTTACCGGCCACCGCGACCACCCAGCGGGTCGGTTTGCGGCTGACCTTGGAGTAGATCAGGTCGGCCACCACCACGACATCGGACTCATTTTCCATGGTCCAATCGAGACCGGTGATGCCGGCGTCGATGATGCCCCGTTCGATGTAACGCGACATCTCCTGGGGACGGCAGATGGAACAGGCCAACTCGGGGTCGTCGATCTCCGGAAAGTAGTTGCGGGAGGAGAGCTTAATCTTCCACCCCGACTTTTCAAACAACTCGATGGTCGCCTTTTCCAGGCTGCCCTTGGGTATGCCTAATTTCAGCACGTTCATTTCGCGTACACCTCCGCCGGATTAAACACCCGCTCATCTTTAATGGTGAAGGACTCGCCCTCCACCCGTCGAAAAAAACAACTATGGTAGCCCTTATGACAGGCCGCCCCCCCCAGTTGCTCCACCCGGTAGACCACCGTGTCCTGATCGCAGTCGACCAGGATCTCGCGGATCAACTGCACATGCCCCGACGACTCCCCCTTGAGCCACAACTGCTGGCGCGAGCGGCTCCAGTAATGGGCCTGCCCGGTGGCCAGGGTCTTCTTCCAGGCCTCTTCATTGATGTAGGCCAGCATCAAGACTTCCCCGCTGGCGTGATCTTGGGCGATGGCCGGTAGCAGACCATCGCCTTTGGCAAAATTTAAGCTATCCATCACACTCCCCTCCAGGACGAGGGCCTTGACCTTGGCCCGATTTCCCTTGAACAAAAACTCCCTTCGCCATCCGGCCGCTACCCTATGCGGAACTCTTTTTTTTGTCAAGAACCTTCCCTTGGCCACAGTGTTGACGCATCAGTTATTCAGTCAACAAATCAACGTCCCGGCAGGAGCCAAAAATTCCTCCTGACCTCACCTCACTTACCCCCAGCCCCGGGGTTGGCAGGATTCCGCCGTTGACAAGCCCTCCGTTTCGGGCTACATACCGGGGCCATCAGGTGTCCGTTGTGACTGAAAATGGGAATCCCGTGCGAATCGGGAACGGGCCCGCCGCTGTAACCCCCTTGTTTCCAAAATCCGCTGACCACACGCGCCACTGTTTGCCAGGCAAACGGGAAGGCCGTCGGCGGGTGGGGGAAGCCAGAAGACCTGCCTGATAGCCATACGCCCTTCGTTCGTGGACAGAGCGAAGCGACTCCTTTTTTCTTTGCGGATAAACTGGGCTATCCTCAAAATATCGTTCGTATTTTGAGGAAAACTCGCCATGTCTGCCGCCACCCTCCGTAGCCTGCACCGCTGGGGCGGGATGCTGACCTCAGCCTTCCTGCTGTTCTATAGCGCCAGCGGCCTCATCTTAAATCACCGCCAGGCCTTCTCCTATTTTCAGACCAGCCACACCGAGCAGCGGGCCGTGCCCCAGAGCTCGCTTGCACCCATCAACCAATTCATCGACCAGTACCGCGAGCTGACCGGCCAGCAAGAGGCCCCCAGCGTCATCCGCATCAAGGATGGCAAGACGGTCGAATTACTCTACGGCTCGCACGGCCAGACCACCTACACCATCGATCCCAGCGCCGGCGCCATGCAGGTAGAGCGTAAGGGCCCCAGTCAACCGCTCTTTCTCTTCAATAAGCTCCACAAGGCGGCCAAGACCGGGCCGCTGTGGCTGATGGTCAGCGATGTCCTCTCTCTGGCCCTCATTCTGGCCACCCTCGCCATCCTGGCCACCATGCGTTACCGGGCCCTTGACCTCTGCCTGCTGGCGGCCGGCTGTCTGCTCTGTCTGGGGGGGGGGCTGCTTGGCTAAGCCTCCCTTCCCGTTGACCATGGCCGGCATGGCTCTGCTCCTGGTGGCCACGATCATTGCCGCCACCGGCCTCGGTTACCTGCCGATTCCTGCCGCCGAGACCCTGGCGATCATCGCCTCGCGGCTGAGTGGTCGTCTGCCGTCGGGCCTTGACCCCAGCCATCTGGCGGTAATCCTCGATGTCCGCCTGCCCCGGGTGCTGACCGCTGCCTTAGTCGGTGGGGCCCTGGCCATGGCTGGGGCCATCTTTCAGGCCATCCTCTTGAACCCCCTGGCCGATCCCTACACCCTGGGGGTCTCCTCCGGGGCCGCCTTTGGGGCCGCCTTGGCGCTGATCGTCAACCTCGCCCTGCCTGGCTGGCTTTCGGTGCCGCTCTTGGCCTTTGCCGGGGCGATGGCGGCGGTATTGGCGGTGCTGACCCTGGCCGAGGACCAGGGCCGGACGGCGACCAACTCCCTGATCCTGGCCGGGGTCATCGTTGCCGCCATCCTCTCGGCGGGCATCGGCTTCATCAAATATCTGGCCGACGAGCAGGTCTCCGCGATCATCTTCTGGCTGATGGGCAGTTTCGCCTCCCGCTCGTGGGCGGATGTCGGCCTCGTGCTCGGGGGGGTCATCCTCACCCTGGTGACTGGGGCCTTCTTTGGCCGCGACCTCAACATCATGGCCCTTGGCCAGCGCAGCGCCGACTCCCTGGGGGTCGACAGCGCCCGAACCCGCAAGACCCTCTTGCTCGTTGCCTCGTTGGTGACGGCCGTCTCGGTCTCGGTCTCCGGCATCATCGGCTTCATCGGCTTGATCATCCCCCACCTGATGCGCTTTCTGATCGGCCCGGACAACCGCAAGCTGATCCCCGCCTCCTGTCTGGCCGGGGCCACCCTGCTCTTGATCGCCGACACCATCAGCCGGGCCTTGCTGCCCCGTGAGGTGCCGGTCGGGGTACTCACCGCCCTCATTGGCGGGCCATTTTTCTGCCTGATCTTCAAGCAGAGGCAGTTGGGCCGATGAGCGCGCTTTTCGCCATCGACGGGCTGCGGGCGGGCTACGGCGGGCGCGATTGCCTGCACGAATTGTCGTTTGCCTTGGCCCCCGGCCTGTTCTACGGGCTGATCGGCCCTAACGGCTCCGGCAAGACGACCCTGCTTGACCTCATGCTCGCCAACCTGAAGCCACAGGCAGGCACGGTGTGTTTTCAGGGGCGGGAGGTCGGGCGCTACCCCCGTCGGCAACTGGCGCGC
>Ga0172371_10003703_pt1 | contig 23527 bp, 16 predicted proteins | sample Lak12m_FD_114543 | JGI IMG/M metagenome (GOLD analysis project Ga0172371, IMG submission 114543) | Freshwater microbial communities from Kabuno Bay, South-Kivu, Congo - kab_022012_12m | ecosystem: Environmental > Aquatic > Freshwater > Lake | place: Democratic Republic of the Congo: South-Kivu...
AAAAAAAGAACCTTGAAGAATCTTTTTCTTCTCAGGCGTGAGAATGTTCACGTCCTCCGCCGTCCCTCGCTCTACCCAGCCGCCTCCTCAACCCGAAGAATGAGTAATGTGGAACGGCTGGCGAGCGTCCATGCAAATGTTTTGATCCATTCAGAAGTGGCCAAAAGCGAGTATTCGCAGTATTTAGAATGCGAGAGCAATACTGGTGCAAATTCTCGTTTTCTCAGAAGAGAAATGAAGATATGCGGAAATGATAAAGACCAATGAAAACGAGGATTTTGAGGGGTCGTAGGCAGAGGGTAGGGTAATCGGATGGACTTGACGTGGCTGGGTTGCAGCTACTCAGATGATTCCGGTAGTTTGCGGTAGAGGGTGGCCAGGCTTATCTTCAGGGCATCGGCTGCCTTGTTCTTGTCGCCAGCGGACTTGGTAAGGACCTGCTGAAGGTATTCCTTCTCCTTGGAGCGCAAGAAAGCCTTTAGGGACTTGCCCTTGGTGGCGTCAGCCGTGTCGCCCTGGGGACCAGTGGCAGATTTTTTTATGGGGGTAGCCGCTATCCGGGGTGGTAATACTGCCTTGGTGATCTTGCCGTCCTTGGCGAAAGTAACAGCATGCTTGATGGCATTCTCAAGTTCCCGGACGTTGCCCGGCCATGCATAGGATTCAAGAATGCCGGCGGCTTCTGCGTCGATCGTAGGAGGGGTCTGGTCCTTGGGCGTCTCGCTTCTCAGGAAATGATAGACAAGCGGGAGTATGTCCTCGGCCCGTTCCCTGATGGGTTTAACCTCGATCGGGATGACGCTCAGGCGGTAGTACAGGTCCTCCCTGAACTTGCCCTCTTTCATGAGGTTTTCGAGCTTGGTGTTTGTAGCCGCAAGAACCCGGACGTTTATGGGAATATTCTCGTTGCTACCGACTTTTCGGATCTCTTTCTCCTGCAGGACGCGAAGCAGTTTTCCCTGGATGCTCGCCGGCATGGACCCGATCTCGTCCAGGAAGATGGTTCCCCCGTTGGCCGCCTCAAGTAGACCGTCCTTGTTCGACAGTGCGCCTGTGAATGCGCCTTTCACATGGCCGAACATCTCCGATTCGAGCAGCGGCTCGGGCAGGGCGGCGCAGTTGACGGCGAGGAAACTCTTGTCGCTTCGGCGGCTGCACGCATGTATGGCTTTTGCGACCAGCTCTTTGCCGGTTCCGCTTTCCCCCTGGATGAGAATGGTTGTATCTGTGGGGCCGACGCGCTTTATCATTTCACAGACATGCTGCATGGCCGGGCTTTCGGCGACAATGTTCTCAAGGTGGTACCGCGTCCCCAGCTGGGCCTTGAGGTCGGCATTTTCGCTTACGGCCTTGTTGTACTCGATGGCGCGTTGGACAGTGATGAGCAGTTCGTCGACCTTGAACGGTTTCGTGATGTAGTCAAAAGCACCCAGCTTCAGGGCTTCAATGGCTGTCTCGACGGACCCGTAGGCGGTCAGCATTATGACGGACATGGTGGGATACTGATCATGGGCAAGTTTCAACAACTCCATGCCATTGACGGGGCTCATCCTGATGTCTGAAAGCATCAGGTCGAATTCCTCCTGCCCGAGGCATTCTTTTGCTTTCTCGCCGCCAAGGGCTGTGGTTACCTGGTACTTCTCTGCCTTCAGGAGTGTGTTGAGGACGCTCAGGATGCTGGGCTCATCATCAACTAGTAGAATCTTTGCCATCGGCGGAACCCCATCACCTAACAGAGTCTGGAAACACGGCAGGACAACTAGGGAAAGATATTACATTCCCCACGTGGCCGAGTAAAGAGGTATTCTCAGTTTTGCGTTTTCGCAAAAGCTGGAACAGTGAGTGTCAGCCGCCGCCGACAACTTCACCCATCTTGAAGATCGGGAGGAACATGCAGAGCACGATTCCGCCGATGATGACACCGAGGAAGACCATTAGAAGTGGTTCGAGCAATGAGGTAAGGCCTGACAGCATGGTCTCTACTTCGTCATCATAGAAGTCCGCAATGCTGTCCATCATCTCGTCTATCTTACCTGTTTTCTCGCCTGCCTGCATCATTCGGACGAGCAGCACGGGGAAGACGTCCTGGTTCACCATGGCGCTGGAGAGGGGGTCGCCTTTTTCCACGGCCGTCCTGGCATCCATGATGATCTTGCCTGCGACCTTGTTACCGGTGGCGCCCGAGACGATTTCAAGGGCGTTGAGAATGGGAACACCGCTCTTGATCAGCTGGCCGAACGTACGCGCGAAACGGGCCGAGGCGACCTTCTTGTTCAGTTCGCCGAATACCGGAGCCTTCAACATGGCCTGATCAAATGAGTATGCGCCCTGGGGAGTTGCCTTCCATTTCTTGAAAGCAACGACCGCGCCCACCACCAGTGCGAGGATATAGATCCCGTACACCTTAAGGAAGCCGCTCAGATTCAGCAGCGCCTGTGTGGGACCGGGGAGCTTGGCGCCGAAGTCCGCAAACATCTCGCCGAATACCGGCACGATGAACACTATCATTCCTATGGCAATACCTATGGCGATGCACAACACGATGGTGGGGTACATCATTGCCGACTTCACCTTGCGGCGCAGCTTCGCGCTTGCCTCGAGGAAGTCCGCGAGCCGGGCTATCGTTTCGGAGAGCTGGCCACCTGTTTCACCGCCCTTGACCATGTTGGAATAGAGGTCATCAAACACGGATGGAAACCCTCGCAGGGCTTCTGAGAAAGCAGAACCATTTTCAATCTGCTTGCGAAGGGCCTGTATTACTGCCTTGAAGTTGGGGTTGTCGGCCTGTTCTTCGAGGGCGTCCAGCGATGCGACAATCGGCATGCCAGCATTCAACATGGCTGCCAGCTGGCGCGAGAAGCCGGGCAGGAGTTCATTCTGGATCTTTGAGGCGCCGGGTATCTTCTGCTTTCGTCCCTTCTGGACGCCGATCGCTGCCGGTTTTCCCGTGGCCGGTCTTGCCGGGGCTGCCTTGGCCTGGGCCGGTGCTCCACCCGCACGTACGACTGGACTCATGGTACCCCTCCTTTATTCGCCGCCGGTCACTTCTAGTGCCTGTTCAAAGCTTGTTATACCTTCGCGTACACGCTGCAGGCCGGCTTCCTTCAGGGTCAACATGCCGTTCTTCCGGGCCAGGGCCCGGAGTTCGCCGGTGTTCATGCCTTTCAGGATGCCTTCACGGATCTGCTCGTTAACCAACAGCACTTCCATCATTGCACCCCGTCCCTTGTACCCGTTGGTACACCTGGGACATCCCACCGCCTTGAACACCTTTCCACCTTCGAAGAAATTGGGTTCCACGTGATTGGCTTTGAGTATGTCAGCAGCTATTTCGGTTGGCTTCTTGCATGCCGTGCAAAGCTTGCGATAGAGTCGCTGGGCTTGGGCCATTATAAGGCATGAACCGAGCATGAATGGCTCGATGCCCATGTCGACCATACGGGTCACTGCGCCGGGTGCATCGTTGGTATGAAGTGTACTCAGCACAAGGTGACCGGTGAGGGCCGCTTTTACGGCGATCTCCGCCGTTTCACCATCACGAATCTCGCCGACGAGTACAATATCCGGGTCCTGGCGGAGGATGGACCGCAGGGCTGCGGCAAATGTCAGCCCGACTTCTGAATTGATCTGGACCTGGTTAATGCCGCCCAGCTGGTACTCTACGGGGTCTTCGCACGTGATGATGTTTACATCCGGCTTGTTCATCTCCTGCAAGCAGGAGTAGAGGGTTGTCGTCTTACCGCTGCCGGTAGGCCCGGTTACGAGAATAATGCCGTGTGGCTGGTTGACGGCATAGACAAAGCCTTCCTCGGACAGCTTATCCAAACCCATGGCTGCAATGTTGGGCAGCAGGGTAGTCTTGTCCAGCGTACGCATCACGATCTTTTCGCCGTGAACCGTGGGCAGTATGCTCACGCGCAGGTCTACTTCCTTGCCAAGGGCCTTTATGTTAAAACGGCCATCCTGCGGGATGCGGCGCTCGGCTATGTCGAGGTCAGACATGATCTTGACGCGGGAAATCACGGCATTCTGCAGATGCTTGGGCGGCCCGGGCTTCTCAACCAGCGAACCATCTATGCGGTAGCGCAGGCGAACGGACTTCTCAAACGGTTCGATGTGAATATCGCTTGCGCGGGTGCGCAGTGCTTCAACCAGCATCATGTTCACCATGCGGATGACGGGAGCCCCTTCCGCACTTTGCAGCATCTCGTCAAGGCTCTGCTGTTCCTTGTCCCCGTCCTCCACGACCTCGACGTCTCCGTCCTCCTGCATCATTTCTTCCATGTTCAGGCCTTGCGTGTCGGAGGCGAAAAGCTTGCCGATGGTTTCCGTGACTTCAAGCTCGGAGACCACCAGTGGGGTGATGGAGAGCCCGGTCAGTGTAGCCAGCTCGTCAAGCGCCATCAGGTCGAACGGGTCTCCGAGTGCAACAGTCAGGTTCTTGCCGACCTTGGCGATCGGGATGACCATGCGTTTCGTGACGACTTCTTTCGGTATCAGTTCCAGCAGTTGGGGTGGGGGACTGAAGTGCGCCAGCGTGATCGGGGGCATCTTCAGGTACTCGGAGAGCGCAAGAGTCATGTCTTCGCCCTTTACGAGTTTCTTCTCGATAAGGAACTTCTCCAGGCGAACGCCCCCTGTTGCGGCTTCCTCCTCAGCCGCCTTCAGGGCCTCGGGAGCAATCACCTTGTTTCGAAGGAGTATTTCGGAAATCTTGCCGCTGGTTGCCTTCTTTGCCATGAGACTTCCCCCACCGCAGTACAGTATTGCATTGCGTCTCGCTGAATCCAGTTGAAAATGAGGCATGCCGCCGGAAAGGGACACATGCCAGATTGACTCCTTTTCCGGCGTTCCAGTACAGTCGGGCCGGATGCGGCAGGATCCGCGGCCTCGTCTGCCGGCGATGTCTCAACGCAGGGGTGGTTGGGGTATGTGTCACGATGACCGGCTCTGCCAGGTGTAGCGCGATGAAGGGATCTACAATATACTGTATCACGGTCTTTCTCGGTGCGTTCCTGCTTTTCCAGGTTCAGCCGATGGTGTCGAAGGCCCTCCTGCCGCTCTTTGGCGGTAGCTACCTGGTGTGGGGATCCTGCATGGTGTTCTTCCAGGGAGTATTGCTCCTCGGGTACCTGTATGCGCATTACATCCAGCGCCGGCTGGGCGTGGTCGGCTATTCCCGTCTGCACTGGTTGCTTCTCCTGGTTCCGTTCCTTTTCTGTCCTTTCGATTTCGGAGCCCTTTCGGCTTACGTACCCGGTAACAATCTTGTTGTATCGGTTGTTATCCTTCTGTTGTTTTCAGTCGGCGTTCCCTTCTTTGTCCTGTCAACAACAAGCCTGGTACTGCAGAAATGGCTGGTTGCGTCTGACCTGAGGGAGAAGGAGAACCCCTATGCCCTGTATGCGGCATCGAATCTGGGTTCAATGCTCGGCCTGCTCGCGTACCCGTTCGTCTGCGAACCGTTCATACCGCCTCCGGTGCAGGGATACATGTGGTGGGCCATGTATCTCCTGTTTGTCGGCTGCCATCTATGCCTTGTACCGAAGAGGAAACCTGGATGCGCCGGGGATGACCTCATGGCAACGGTCAGCCGCCCTGAACCGGGACAGCTGCTGAAATGGTTCACGCTGGGTGCCGCGGGATGCGCCGTTCTGCTGGCGGTCACGAATGTTATCACCCTCGACGTGGCTTCCGTACCTTTCCTGTGGGTTCTCCCGCTCGGGATCTACCTTGGCACGTACGTGCTGGCGTTCAAACGGGTTGCCTGGTTCCCGACGTGGATTCGCCGGCTGATGCCGTGGTCGGTGGTCATGGGCGTGATGATCTACCTGCTAGGTCAGCTGAGGCTGACAGCGCCGCCGTGGCTTGCACTTGTCCTACACATGCTCATCCTCTTTGTGCTGTGCATTAACTGCAACGGATCACTGGTGTCTTGCAAGCCGTCTGACAACAATCACCTGACCACGTTCTACCTGATGATTTCGGCCGGCGGGTTTGCCGGGAGCGTGCTTGTGAGCTGGGTGGTTCCCGTCGCCAGTTCCACGCTCATCGAGTATATGCTGGCGCTCTTCATCGTGGTGGCCGCGGTTGACGCGCGCCCTGCTTCCGTATCGGCTGTGCGGACCGGTTCAGTCAAGGAGGTGCTTGCCGCCATCATTGCCGGCTGCCTTGCGGTTGCAGTTGACCTCACCGTGTTTCCCCGCTGTCTCGGGCGGTTCCTGGACATCAACGGTGGACAGGCCAATGTCATATTCGTCGCTCTTGCGGCGCCGCTTGCGTTCCTTCTTGTTGCGGCATTCAGGCGTCGAGCTGTGTTCGCCAGCCTCGTACTTGCCGCCGGACTCGCAATGAGCTGGACTGAAGACTTGGCCGCCGGGGCTGGCCATGTGAAGAGGCTCAGGAACTACTACGGAATATATAAGGTGTTCGATAGCAATAACATCCGGTATCTGAAGCACGGCACGACCATGCACGGAAGACAGTACATTTCCGGTCCCCTTTCGCAGGTACCGATGGCGTACTACCATCCGACGACGCCGGTCGGGCAGATCCTGCTGTCGCCATCTTTCGATTTTCGCAGGATAGGAATGGTCGGCCTGGGTACCGGCGCCGCCACGGCATACGCGAGGAAAGGCCAGGTGTTCACCGTCTATGAGCTGGACCCGGACAATCTGCCCATAGCAGCAAATAAGTTCACCTACCTGGATATCGCGGCACGGAAAGGGGCACAGGTGAAACATGTGGTTGGTGACGGACGCATTTCGATAGGCAGGGAGGAGGAAGGATCTCTTGACCTTATCATCATTGATGCTTTCAACAGCGGGGCAATACCGGTTCACCTGATGACTGTTGAGGCGTTCCGGACCTATATGCGCGCGGTCGGGAAACAAGGCGTTGTTCTGCTGCATGTGTCGAACAAGGTTCTGAACCTGATCCCTGTTGTGTACGCCAACGCCGGACTGCTGGGGCTGTACGTCTGTGAGGACACGAACGCCGGCAATCGCGATCCGGAAGCCGAAGATGCGTACTGGATGGCGATCACCGCGAACACGGACATTTACGGCGAACTAATCGGGCCGCATAGCGGCTGGTACGTGAGGCGACCGGGATCGTTCCGCTTGCCTGCTCCGTGGACGGACCAGAACAGCAACATCATGGATGCGATACTGCGCGGACCGCCGCAACCGCCCTGGATGGACGTGTCGGCATCCTCGGAGCAGATCCAATGAGTGGAGAGACGCCTGTGCAGGGGAACATTGAGGTATTGAACGACTGGAAGGTGCCGGCGGAAACACGCCTGAGAGTGTTGCGCAGTCTGAAGGGGTCGTTTCTACAGGATCTGTCTACTGTCTGCGAGGTCGACCTCCACCTTCATACCTTCTGTTCCGACGGGTACCGTTCACCGGCCGGTGTCGTGTTCGAAGCCTGGCGCCGCAGAATGAGGGCGATTGCAGTTACCGATCACGATAACTTCGACGGTTGCCGGGAGGCGGTGTCGGCGGGCAGCATCCTGGGTGTCGACGTAATACCCGGAACAGAGTTCTACACGGATCGCCCTGGCGTGGAAATCATTGCATGGTGGCCACTTACAGATGAATTCGACGCCTGGTTCAGGCGGGACGGCGGCAAGGGGGTGGTGGAGCCGATAAGATCTGCAAAACAGAAGCAACTGCGAGCAATGATGGCCAGGGTTCCCTCCTGCATGGCGAAGCGAGGGTTCGATGCGGAGATAGCGGAAGTCGATATTGACCGCTATGTACGGAACGGAGTTTCCACGAAGGGCGACATCTCCGTGATCATGTGGCAGAAGTACGGCCCGCAGCTTGCATGTCGGGGTATTGCGGTTGATGTCAAAGATTTCCAGGCGAAATATACTACGCAGGACGATGAGCTGAATGTGCCGCTGGAACTGGACATGGACTTGTCTGCCACCGCGTTTGTTCACCGTATCCTTGCATGGGGTGGTCTTCCCGGTCTGAGTCATCCCACCGAGCTGAGAAAGAAAGAAGGGCTGGGCAACGATGCGTTGTATGAACTCATCGCGAAGCTCGGAGAAGAAGGACTGCAGGCCGTCGAAGTCGACGGGTGGCGTAACGGACGTGATCCTGAAACCGGCCTTAACCAGACAGATGTATTTGTGGAGATGGTTGAACGATACAACAATGAATTTCCCGGCCGCCTGCCATTGCTGATGACCAACGGGTCGGACGATCACAATCAACCGGGCGAGGGCCTTGAGATGGGCAGCGGTCGTGATCGCAACATGAGGCCCGGGTACGGGACATACGAGCGGGTAGATGCCCTGCGCGAAAGGGCTGTCCTGCTTGCCGGCAGGCGCGGTATCGAGAGGAAATAGGCGTGTTCTTCCGGGGGGCCGGTCCCCTGGCTATCTCGATGCAAGTGTCACATCGCCTGACCAGATGGACACTTCGGAACCGTCGGCGCGACGAACCTTCAGGCTCCCGTCACGGTTGATTCCATGGTACTCAACCGGAGCGTTCTCGTTGTTTGTCCGTATGTTGACGATCGAACCGACGTGGCAATCGTGTTCTCTCCAGTGTTTCATGAGCAGGTCAACCTTCTTCTGCTCCACAAGGACCAGTGTTCGTGCCAGATGATCGAGGACGAGGGCGCGTACTCCGCTCAGGGAGTGGTTCTTTCGCGTCTCCTGCCTCATGGAAGTGGCGGAAGAACGTAGTCCGTCCGGAATATCAGTCCGGGACTGGTTCACGTTGATCCCCATGCCAAGCACGAGCTTCGGAATGTCGGAAGCAGCCTCCGCCAGTATTCCGGCTATCTTTCGCCCGCGCGACAGAACGTCATTGGGCCATTTAAGTGTTGCTTCTAAGCCACGTGCAATCAACATGTTACAAATGGCAATCGCGCCCGAGAGTGTTACCCATGGCAACATGTCGGGCGCGAACCTTTCTCCATCCAGTACCACGCTGACCAGCAATGCCTTTCCCTGTGGTGCCGACCAGGTCCTGGCGAACCGTCCGTGTCCGGCTGTCTGGAACTGTGCCTGGACGACATCGCCATGGTTCAACATATTCAGGTTCAGGAGCGCCCATGAGTTGGTAGAGTCCAGTTTCCTGAAAAGGTGCAGTGCGGCTCCACCCATACCGCCTTGCATCGTGCTGTGGTCCGGAACGGGGCACGTGAACTGAGAACGGCTGTCTCCTGTTGTGAACGGACGGTTCATGTTCGATTCTACCGGTTCGGGTTTGTCCGACGTGTGTCTGCGTTACATAGTCTTTTGCCAACATTGTTCTTGAAATGATACAGGCAATTCCAGCATTATTACTCAACACTTGGGTCCGTGGTGGGCCCTTGGCAAAGGAGCCGAAGGGAGACAATATGCGGAAAGTACTAGTGGTGGCAACAGTGGTCATGCTTGTTGCCGGTATGGCGATGGCCCAGGGATACGGTATGCAGGTTGGTGAATCTGCTGCTGCAGCTGCACAGGGAGCAATCAGGGTTTCCGCGGGAGCAAATGTGGGCGGCGACATGATGTTCTACGGTGCGCGCGCTGCCTATGCCCCGGTACAGGGGTTGCAGGTGTTCGTGCAGGGCGGCCTTGCCGATTCTGACGATTTGGACAGTAGTGCCACGAGTATCGGCGGTGGCGCAATGTACGCCCTGCCTCTCCAGATGCCTGTGGATCTGGCTGTACGCGGCGCTATCGACAAACCGCTCTTCGATGACATCGAAATACCTACCTACGACTACTATGGCTACTCTGTGGGCGGCGGGACAATGAGCGTCGATGTCCTGGTGATGTCTGCCCTTGCGCTGGCCAGCAAGAGCCTGGACCAGGTTGCCGGTTTGACCGTTTACGCGGGCGTCGGTTTCGCAAGGGTCAGCGTCAGTGTTGGAGATGTTGACGAGTCTGACACCAACCTGGAACTCGTTGGCGGTGCGATATACAACGTAACCGAGCAGCTCTCTGTGTTCGGTGAAGTTGACTACGTCGATGACCCGTTCTTCGGTGGCGGCGTGCGGTTCGATATCTGAGCCGATACTACAGTCTGTAAAGCAAATGCCCCGCCGGGAACGGCGGGGCATTTGCTTTTTTTGCATTCACCACACGAACCGGCTGATATCGCGCCGGGTCTGTAGAACACGATCCTTGAGCTCACTTGACGGGTATGTCTCAAGGAATTCACGGCACAACCTGTCGGCCAGGGGGTATTCCTTTGCCTCAACTGCAATCTGTGTCATTTCGTAGAGTGCGTTGTCTGCGTCAGGATGGTTGCCGTAGTCGGTGAGTATGCGCCGCAGGTCGGCGATCGCCCCCGGCTGGTCATTCTGCCTGCGACGTCGTATTCCTGCAGAGGCCTGGAGTGAGAGGATGGCGGTGTTGGTCTCGGCCGGGTATTCCTTCAGCTGAGCGGAGTACTCCTCGATTGCCGTAGTGTAATTCTTTGCCACGGTTTCGTAGTGCTGGCCTCGTTCGTAGTGTTGTTCACAAGAGGGGAGCCTCTGTATCTTGAGAATGTCGTCGTGTTTTGCCCTGCGGGCGGCATTGGTCTTAATACGATCAGCCACGCTTCCGGCCCCGATCGTGCTCAGGAAACGCGTTGTCATGTTGCGACCGGTGTCACCAGCCATCTTCCGCAATGCCGCGCCCACGGGAATGACGGGCTTCAGGAGAGTGCCCTCAATCTGGCACTCCGTCTGGATGTCACCGTTGCGCTGCCTGACGAGGAACTCCCACGCGCTGAACGACATGGCCAGGTATGTAGCACTTCGGCTTTCGGCATTCCTCCGTATCTCAAGACCATGAACTGAGACCGAGCACAGACCTGATAACCGTCCGTTGCGTGCGCATGCGTCGAGCTGCAAGCCGACGGTTCCCCGGTCTACCGAGAAAGGGGCCTTCGCCTCGAGGACCGGGTTGAAGCCGGGTAGAGAAAGCGCCGCAACGCTTAAGGTGAGGTCGACCGGGATTTCGTCTGCCTTCTCGGCGGCAGGGTCAAGACGACCCTCTGCCCTCAGTACTGCGGAACTGCCATCCCCGACCTGCAGGTTTGCGGCTGCGAGCAGGCCGTACGGCAAACCGTCGCCCTTGCGTTCTTTCCGCCCGAGTGTACGGCACCTTACATGGACATTGGTCAGAGTGATTGACAGAGGAGGTGCGTCTGTTGACGCGACCGTAACTGCAATGGTCGCGTTGGTCAGAAGGACAAATGGCGGGTGTCCGAGGTCAAGTTGCCTTCGCAGTTCCTGCCATTGGTCCTGCGGTGCGGCCGGCGTCGCTGGCTGTGGAGGACCAGCAGTGATACGCGCCCTGAGGCCATCGACGGCGACTGCTCTCATTGACAAACGACCGCACAGGAAAGGCAACCAGCGGAAACGGACGAGGCACTGGTCAAGCTCCACACGCTCAATTCCTGGTGCCGATACGGTCAAGCCGGACACCATGACACTGTGGAGGCCTATCCCGAGACCGGCGCGCGCGCATGACAGCGTTGTGCCGGATTGCTGTTTGCCGACCAGACGGCAGATACCGTGCGCTATCAGCGGGTTGAGGGGTGACCAGTAGCCGGCGAGGAGCCACAACATGGCCCAGGCGGCGATCAGGACTGTGGCGGTCCTGCGGACCACTTGAGGCCGGATTCTAGGAATCTTTGACATACTTCAGTGTCTTGGCCTCGATACGCTCCATCTTCTTGAGGAGTGCGCTGTGGGGGTAGGCCTGTCGGAACTCGACGGCGAGGTCATACGCCCGCTTGTAGTCCTTGAGCTCTTCGTCGCATAGTACGGCTGCCTCGTACATGGCCTTGTCGGCAAGCTCGCTGGCTGGAAACTGCTTTGCCAGGTTCAGGTAGTCGGCTATGGCCTCCTCATACTTCTCGCAATTGGCAACAACGCCGGCCCGGTTGAAGAGACAGTCATCGGTAACATCACTGGTGGTATATGTTGCGATGACCCGCGCATACTGTCTTTCTGCCTCTCCGGGATTTCGTATGTACTTCTGGAAGACCTGGCCTGCCCTGAACAGGGCCTGAGGAGCGGTTCCGGACTGCGGGTACGTGTCTGCGCAGGCAATCCAGCTCTTTACCGCCCGGCCCCATTGCTTCTTCTGTGCGTAGATTTCGCCGCGCAGTGCAAGGCTGTCCGGAGCGACCTTGGAGGAACCGAACCTTTCCATGACGAGCATCGTGCAGACGAGTGCATGCGATAGGGCCTCGTCGTTATTGATCTTGATGTACTGGTCGCAGGCCTTCAGCAGCGCTGTTGCGGCCTTTTCGCTCCCGACCTGGGCAGCATACTCACGGTACAGTTCGGCCGCCCTGGATCGCAATGCTGACTGGAAGTCGTCGTCATCGATCACCTCGGCCTCTGTGTCAAGTTCCTCGGCTACCTTCAGCAGGTCATCCTGGTCCGCAGACAGGAACGCAGCAGGCATGAGACATACCAGCGCTGCAGTGATTGACAGGAGAACTCTATTCTTCGATGACATGGTTTTCCTCCAGGAGGTCTGATGAAAGAAGGTCGCTGTCTATCGCGGCCTGGTTGTGGAAGCAGGGCCGTCCTGTCGGTTCCGTTCGGCTTTCAGGAGCAACGCGGCAATTTCCGCGTGTCCCGCTGCCGCCGCAAGGTCGGCAGGGCTTTCTCCTTTGCGGCTCTTCAGGCCCGGGATGGATCCGGATTTGATGAGGAACTCAACGACATCCTTGTGTCCGCATTGGGCCGCACGATGCAGAGGAACGTACCCCTGTGGACTCGGCCTGTTCAGTTCGGCACCGTCCTGCACAAGTTCCCGGACGAGATCGATGTCTCCTCCTGTTGCCGCGCAGAAAAGTGCTCCGTGTTTGCCGAAGAGCCAGTTGACTTCCTGTGTCCGCTCAGGGTTTGCGGTGGAGATCATCTTTCGCGGTGTCATGCGGTACCAACCAGCTCAATGTATGAACGAACTAGTTCAACTGTACGCGGACGAAGACGAAGTAGGCAAGCACGATAACTGCCAGAAGGTACATTACCCAGCTCACCTGACGCCCCCGGCCGCAGACCAGCTTGACTACGGGATAGCTCAGGAATCCAAGGGACAGGCCGTCAGCTATGGAATAGGTGAGGGGGATGCCGATGGCTATCAGGAACGCCGGGAATGCCTCGGAGAAATCATCCCAGTCGATCCTGGTGACGTTCTTCAACATCAGCGCTCCCACAACGACAAGGGCGCACGCGGTGACGGGGGGATAGTTGCCGATCATGCCGATCACCGGGCTGAAAAAGAGGGCGAGCAGGAAAAGAATGCCGACCACAATGCTGGTCAGGCCGGTCCTGCCGCCATATGCGACCCCCGCGGCGCTTTCGATGTAGCTGGTTACGGTGCTTGTACCGACGCAGGCGCCAAGGACGGTCCCGACAGCGTCAACGAGGAACACCCTCTCTGCCTTCTGAATACGGTTTCCGTGCACAAAGCCGGCCTGCTCGGCGACGCCCACCAGTGTCCCCATGGTGTCAAAGATGTCCATGAAGAGGAACACTATGATGTATGGTATGACTGCCGGTGTTACGGCGGTTACGATGTCCATGCTTAAGACCGCGTTCTCCCGGATCACCGGCAACCCCAATACACCGCGGTACTCCAGCTTGCCGAAGCAGATCGCGGCAACGGCAGACGCTAGAATTCCCCAGAGAATTGCGCCCCTTGCTCTTCTTGCCTGTAGCCCGCCTGCTACCGAAAGCCCGACAAGGAAGACAACCACATCGATTACAGCATTGGACTTCAGAGCGGCGGTGTTTAGACCGATACTGGTCGGAGGTTGCCCGACGATCAATCCACCGTGCTGCAACCCGATGAAAGCTATGAAGAGACCAATCCCCACCGCCATGCCGCACCTGAGACTGGTGCTAACGGCGTTCAGTATTGTCTGTCTCACCTGCAGCAGTGAGATGAGTACGAAGAGGACTCCTGCCAGGAAGACCACTCCGAGTGCGGTCTGCCAGCCGTTGGTGATACCCATGGCGGTGAGGGCCATCACTGTTGAGACAAAGAAGAAGTTCTCTCCCATGCCGGGTGCGAGTGCGATCGGGTAGTTGGCGTATAGTCCCATGAGGATCGTGGTCAGTGCAGTTGCGACGCAAGTGGCCAGTAGAACGGCATTCGGGTCTATGCCTGTGGGCTTCCCTGCAAAGTCCGTTGCCATCACGGCCGGCTGGATAAACACGATGTAAGCCATTGTCAGGAAAGTTGTTACACCTGCCATGACTTCGGTTCGAACTGTTGTCTGGTTTTCCTGCAGCCTGAACAACTTCAGCATGGTTACCTCGTTTCACCGCCGTTTGGCGGCCTTGATAGTATTGTCTATGTCCGTCAGGGTGAATCTGTCAACCAAGTTGGTGAAAGATTTCCCTGCCTTGTCGTAGAACCAGAACTGGGGCAGGGACTTTATGCCGTGTTTCTGTGCCGCCGGGCTGTCCCATGCACCGATGTTCACCTGTACCAGCTCGATCTTCTTTTCCTCAGAGAGCCGTACAATGTAGTTGTCCGGTTGCTGCAGCGGGCGCAGCTCGGGGCAGAAGAAGTGCACAACTGTTATCGAGCCCGGCTTGATTTGTTCCTCGATGTTCATGTTTACCGCGGGCGCCTCGTCGGCGGGGGCAGTGCTGGCAATCTGCATTGCGCGGGCGAAGTCCAGACCGATTTCGATCATGGACATCTCAGAACCGGACACCAGTACTTCTTTGCCACCCTCCTCAAAGATGAACTTCGGCTTCTGATATCCCTTGAACTTCACGTTCTCCATTCTTTTCTTTGCCCGTGGTTTGGCATTCACGGTTGTTACGGGGTCCATTGCGAGCGACTCGATCTTTGCAAGAGATTCCTTGAAGGCCTGCCCATCGGCGGTTTTCATGTGGATGCAACCCGCATTGAATTTCTCAAACGTACCACTGACGGATGTGCCGTCTTTCAGTGTCAGCTTGTCGGCACTGTATGCAGGGGAAACCAGGATGAAAACTGTCGCCACGAGAGCCGGGAAGACTGCGCCGCGGGCATGAAAAGGTTGCATCGATGCCTCCGTTGCTGATGAACTTGTGAAAAGGGCTCTATGCGATACGATACGGAAGCTCTTTTTGCCAGATCAACACGATATTTGCACATATCGTTCTCCAGGTGGGCCCCGGAAGATGCGACGACTAGCCCGCATGTTGCACGAGTCCTCGTGCAACATGCGCCCGCCCAGTGGGCTTCGACGCCCCGCGCGAAAGCGCGGCTTGCTCAGGGTTAGCCTTTCGGCGCGTCGAAGGGTTACCTTGAGCAAGGTGCGGAAGCACCGTTCATGGCGAGCTTTCACGGCGACCCGCGCCGAAACTGTGGCGGCAGAACCAGCTGCCGCCAAAGCGCTTACGCGGGCTGGTATGGTGCGCTTGTCCACGGGTTGTTGCGGATACGAAAGCGGAAAAGCAGGTGCGCATCCGGCCCTGCGTAGGCAACGCCGACACGCGGAGACGCTACAATCTCGCCCGGCCGCAAGTGTATGCCGCGGTCCTCTATCCAGATGCTGTTACCGGTGAGGTCCGTTCGGTCGTGTTTGACGGCTATGCCCATCGCCTGTGCAGCTGCCCCGGGTCCTGCCGTCAGTGACCTGTCGAGACAGCGCTTGCCGCGTCGCCGCAGCATTACCTCGAGACCGTCTGCCGGTTGCAGTGCCCTGACCAGTATGGCGTGTGGAACACCGGGCGAATTTGTCACGACGTTGAACATGGCGTGGAGTCCGTAGCACAGGTAGACATAGGCCGTCCCTCCCCTGCAGAACATTGTTTCAGTGCGTCGAGTTCGGCGATTGTTGAACGCGTGTGATGCCCTGTCTTCGGGGCCCGCGTAAGCCTCGGTTTCAACTATCATGCCTGCAGTAAGAACGGGCCGGCTCCGTGCCCGTGAACGAGGAAGGCTAGTGACAAGGAACTTGCCAAGAAGAGACCTGCTGACCTGGACAACATCGTCGCGCAGGTAGAATGCCCGTGGGAGTTTCCGGCCAGGCCTGCTAGAAGCGGATGTGGAGGCCGTAGAGATACTTGTTGCCCGAATCGAATCGTTCAATTCCCATATTCAGGGTCACGCGGTCGGTCAGGAAGAACTCGAGGCCGGTATTGAACCCTGAAGCCTGCCCCTCGCTGAGATGATCCGCGTCAATGGTCGAATACACCGCACTGAGAAACAAGCCTATCGAATCCGGCCAGTACAACTTGCTGCCGTCCAGTTCGTTGATGATATGGATAGTAAGTGCACCGTAGGTCTCCTTGAAGGAAATAGACTTGCTCATGAAACCCACTTTGCCCTCGGTGTACTGGAGCGTTGCGTTGACACGGAAGACGTCCTCCATCGTGCCCGGTGCGAAGAGCTCGGTATCCAGGAGGCTCAGGAGAATACCGCCGCCACCCTCATTGCTGCCATTGTCCGTCGCGTACCCGACCTGATGCTTGCCGTCCATAAGTATGCCGTATCCCGTCAACCAGGGCAGGATGTCATACCCGAGATAACCCGCCGTACGCCGCGATTCCATGAACATGGGCGTATCGTACATGACGACACCACGTCTGCGGGCTTGAAGGTAGACACCGCAACTCCAACGGCTCAGGTCCGGCGCCGGAAGGAGATAGGCGCCGCTGTTCTGATTGCCTGCAATTGGCGAGGCGTATAGGTCGGTCAGAGCACCCAGCATGACCAGAAGGGCGCACAGTGTAGACAAACTTGTTTTCATGCGGCGTATGCTAGAAAGACGGCGCCGACAGATGCAAGCACATATTTGGCTGCGAATGACGGTTCGCGGTTGAAAACGCGTGTGGCACGTGCTAATCGTCATCGAAAGCAGGCATCGAGGAATCAGACAATGCTCAATCGTATCGCAGTACTCGTGGCAGTTTCGATAGTTGCAGGTGGATGCTTCCCGCAGGGGGCGCCTGACAGGTTCCAGAAGATTACCAGTATCCAGGAGGCGTTGAAGGCAGGCGACCAGGCAAGGTATGTCAGCCTTTTTGATCAGCAGCTCAAGGAGTTTCCGCCGGAACTGGTGAATCTGAAGGGACTGCTGAAGCTCGGGCTCCGCAGGAACCCGTTGGAGTCCATTCCGGCAACGATAGGTTCGATGGCCAGCCTTGTGTGGCTGGACCTCGGTCAGGAACAGCTGTCGGACCTGCCTGATGCCGTGGCGAACCTGGACAAGCTGAACACCCTGTATCTCAACGACAACAAGCTCGATCAAGTGCCGGTGTGTGTGACCAGACTCAAGTCCCTGCTGTACCTGAACATGGACAGGAATGGAGTGACATCGGTGCCAGCCGCCGTCGCCAATCTGGGCCAGTTGAGGTGGTTGCGCCTTAACGGAAACAAGGTCAGGGAACTGCCGCAGGAAATGGAAAACCTGAAGGAACTGCGGCGTCTGTACCTTGAGAACAACAAGTTGGAAACTTTTCCTGCTGTCGTGCTGAAGATGAAGTTGTTGACGGATCTTGTTCTGTCCGGGAACAGCATCACCGAAGTTCCGGAAGGGATTTCCGAACTGGTCGCTCTTGAGAACCTTGACCTTGCGCACACCGGGGTAACGAAGCTGCCCCAGACCGTTATGCAGCTTAAGAACATGAAACGTCTCTGCGTTACAGGCGCGCCGATCCCTGATGCCGAACTCAAACGTATCGAGTCAGCATTGCCTGACTGTTACGTTGTGTATTGACGCGTTGCCCGGCTGTCCATCCCGGAATCTCCGGTGGTGCTTCCTCGTCGATTGTCTATGGGCGTCTGTTTGGGTTGGCCGGTTGTCTGTCGGTGAACACCCGATCATTGCGGCTAGCCCGTGCGATCTCGCCAATACCTTTGCTTTCAGGGCTAATTACGCCATGGCACAGGGTCTGCTATCCTCATGTAGCAGTGGGGTAAAACATGAAAAGGGCCAGGAAAGACATGGCAGAAACGCACGATTTTGAGCGCCGGTTGACGGCTGAGGCGCTTCACAGTCTCAACCAGATAGCGGTCTTGTCTTTCATTTCCAGGGGAGTCTTCCGTGTTCCACCGCGGCAACGCTGGGTGATTGAGTGGGCCGGTGTGGACGGCTATCGCAACTAGTCTTCAGGAAACGCCCGTGTTGGCCGCATCGTGCATCTGTCTGAGTATGCTCTCTGCTGCCGCACGGGGATCCGGTTCCTGTGTGATAGGTCGACCGACGACCAGGAATGTGGCGCCGCCCCGTACCGCGACATCAGGAGTGGCTATTCGTTTCTGATCTCCGGCTGCCGAGCCTGACGGGCGGATGCCCGGCGTGACAAGGACAGCAGCAGGACCAAACGTATCCCGGAAGAGCCTGACCTCGAGCGCGGAGCAGACAAGCCCGTTTGCCCCGGCTTCCATTGCCAGTCTGCCCATCTCCATCGTGTGCTCGGCGACGGAACGGGTGATGCCCTGCTGTTGCAGATCGTTTTCATTGAGGCTGGTAAGCGTTGTAACAGCTACTACCGCGGGTGCATCGGGCCCTGCTTCGGCCGCTGCTTTCGCGGCGGCCCGGATCATGGCGCTGCCGCCGGAAGCGTGAATCGTCAGCATGGAGACGCGGTGGTGAATGGCGCTGCGCACGGCCTGTGCGACGGTGTTGGGTATATCGTGGAGTTTGAGATCGAGAAAGATGTTCTTCCCCTTGTTGTGGAGATAGTCGAGCGCTCTTGGCCCTTCCCGCGTGAACAGTTCAAGGCCGACCTTGAACCACCGGACGGAGAGAGGCATGGCGTCGACTATTCTCGGGATGTGTATTGCTTCCGGCAGGTCGAGGGCGACGACAAGTTCAGGTTTCAAGATTATACCTCCATATGTTCGTCGGAGCCTTGTGGTGTGAACTGCATAGTTCTCATTGTTACATGTTGGAGGGACCGGGTCAAGGCGCAGGCCCCCCTTGCGGGGGGGTATAATTTATTTCAAAAAAATGCTCAAACGTGTTGACGAGCTCCGGGAAGGCTGATACATTTACGGAGTTCTTTTGATGGGAAGTCGCGCTTGGTACGGATAGTTCGGGTTATCCTGACTCTCACGACCGCAACAAAACCCGCAGAAATTGCGAGAGGGGCGGCTTTGTCCCATTGTGTTCTTTGACAACCGAAGAGCTCACGAGCACTGCTTCGAATCGGAAGCGGTGTGATTTGTTAGCGCTTGTGTCAGGGTCACATTCGTCTGCGACAACAAACTCTTCCTTCGGGAAGAGCTGTTATCGTTTTTTACGGAGAGTTTGATTCTGGCTCAGAACGAACGCTGGCAGCGTGGATTAGGCATGCAAGTCGAACGAGAATCGGACTTATAGCAATATAAGACCGAGGACAGTGGCGAAAGGGTGCGTAGCACGTGGGCAATCTACCTCCTGGTTCGGGACAACCTCGCGAAAGCGGGGCTAATACCGGATATGGTCGGGCCGCGCATGCGGCATGGATCAAAGGCGGGGATCCGCAAGGATCTGTCGCCGGGAGAGGAGCCCGCGTCCCATCAGCTAGTTGGTGAGGTAACGGCCCACCAAGGCTTACGGGTAGCTGGTCTGAGAGGATGGTCAGCCACACTGGGACTGAGACACTGCCCAGACTCCTACGGGAGGCTGCAGTCGAGGATCATTTGCAATGGGCGCAAGCCTGACAGTGCGACGCTGCGTGGAGGATGAAGGCCTTCGGGTTGTAAACTCCTGTCATTCGGGAACAAGAGGTCCGGTGCTAATACCACCGGGCATTGATAGTACCGGAAGAGGAAGCCACGGCTAACTCTGTGCCAGCAGCCGCGGTAATACAGAGGTGGCGAGCGTTGTTCGGATTTACTGGGCGTAAAGGGTGCGTAGGTGGCCACGTATGTCGGATGTGAAATCCCACGGCTCAACCGTGGAACTGCATCCGAAACTGCGAGGCTTGAGTGCAGGAGAGGAGAGCGGAATTCTTGGTGTAGCGGTGAAATGCGTTGATATCAAGAAGAACACCGGTGGCGAAGGCGGCTCTCTGGAATGCTACTGACACTGAGGCACGAAAGCTGGGGGAGCAAACAGGATTAGATACCCTGGTAGTCCCAGCCCTAAACGGTGCGCACTTGGTGTGGGGAGAATTGACCCTTCCTGTACCGAAGCTGACGCGGTAAGTGCGCCGCCTGGGGAGTACGGTCGCAAGATTAAAACTCAAAGAAATTGACGGGGGCCCGCACAAGCGGAGGAGCATGTGGCTCAATTCGATGCAACGCGAAGAACCTTACCAGGGCTTGACATGTAACTGCAGGCCCCGCGAAAGCGGGGCGGCCTTCGAGGGTGTTACACAGGTGCTGCATGGCTGTCGTCAGTTCGTGCCGTGAGGTGTTGGGTTAAGTCCCGCAACGAACGCAACCCCTGTGTCCAGTTGCCACTGCCGGTGATGAATCGGCAAGCACTCCGGACAGACTGCCCGTATACACGGGAGGAAGGTGGGGACGACGTCAAGTCAGTATGGCCCTTACGTCCTGGGCCGCACACGTGCTACAATGGTCGGTACAGAGGGAAGCGAAACCGTGAGGCGGAGCAAATCCCCTAAAACCGGCCCCAGTTCGGATTGAAGTCTGCAACTCGACTTCATGAAGCCGGATTCGCTAGTAATGGCGCATCAGCTACGGCGCCGTGAATACGTTCCCGGGCCTTGTACACACCGCCCGTCACATCATGAAAGCCGTCTGCACCCGAAGTCGCCGTGCGAACCCGCAAGGGTAGCAAGTGCCCAAGGTGTGGGTGGTGATTGGGATGAAGTCGTAACAAGGTAGCCGTAGGGGAACCTGCGGCTGGATCACCTCCTTTCTAAGGAGAAGGATTCCTGCGAGAGCAGGATATCCCAGGTCATATCATCAAGCGGGGCAACCTGCGAAGATGACTTATTACGTACCCGACACTAGTGCGCAAGTCACACCGTTTCCGTTTCGAAGAGTGTATTGTGATTCCAGCAGTGGAACGCAGGCGTGAGCTCTTTCGCTCAGTGGACAGTATCGGTGACCATCCTGCAGCCCGTTTGACGGAGCTGGAATGGGGCCTTGCCAGGTGGTGCGGCCTTCGACGTTAATGGGGGCATAGCTCAGTTGGTAGAGCACGAGCTTTGCAAGCTCGGGGTCGCCGGTTCGAACCCGGTTGCCTCCACCAGCCTTCGCGACGTGAGTCGCGAGAAGCAGAAGGCGGGCATCCCGCAAGGGTCGCTCGCCGGCTACGGCTTGGCATGCCATGGAGTGTAGGATGTCGGGCGTGTAGCTCAGTTGGTTAGAGCGTGTCCCTGATAAGGACAAGGTCCCTGGTTCGACTCCAGGCACGCCCACCAACGGCGTGTGTTGTCCGCTGAGAGCGAATTTCGATCACTAACAGCGAAAGCTGTTTTTTGATATTCCCGCGAAAGCGGGAGGTTGTTCTTTGACAATTGCATAGAGAGGGGTAAGCAACGAAACCGAGAAACCGAGTTTCTTGGTCAAACGCAAAAGGGCGCACAACGGATGCCTTGGCATCAGCTGGCGACGAAGGACGTGGTAAGCTGCGATAAGCCTCGGGGAGCGGCAAACACGCTTTGATCCGGGGATTTCCGAATGGGGCAACCCATCCCGCGTTATGGCGGGATACTGCAGCCTGAATTCATAGGGTTGTGGAGCGAGACCAGGTGAAGTGAAACATCTCAGTAACCTGAGGAAAAGAAAACGATTGGAATTCCGTAAGTAGCGGCGAGCGAAAGCGGATCAGCCTAAACCATCCGGCTTGCCGGGTGGGGTTGCGGGACCTCGATGTGGTATCTTGATGGATAGCCGAACGGCATGGAAAGGCCGGCCATAGACGGTGACAGCCCGGTAAGTGAAATCCTGAAGGAGCCTAGAGGTATCCCAAGTAGAGCGGGACACGTGAAAACCAGCTCGAATCCGGGGGGGCCACCTCCCAAGGCTAAATACAAGCTGATGACCGATAGTGAACTAGTACCGCGAGGGAAAGGTGAAAAGAACCGCTGTTAGCGGAGTGAAATAGGACCTGAAATTGTGTGCCTACAAGCTATGGTAGTGACGCCGCAAGGTGTTATGACCGTTTGCCTTTTGCATAATGAGTCCGCGAGTTATCGTGTGCGGCAAGGTTAATCCCTTATGGGGAGAAGCCGAAGCGAAAGCGAGTGCGAAGTGCGCGATTTAGTCGCATGCGGCAGACCCGAAGCCCAGTGAGCTACCCATGGACAGGCCGAAGCCGCCGTAACAGGCTGTGGAGGGCCGAACTAGTGGATGTTGAAAAATCCTTGGATGATCTGTGGGTAGGAGCGAAAGACTTACCAAACTGGGTGATAGCTGGTTCTCTTCGAAATTGCTTTAGGGCAAGCCTGTACGAATGCACGTAACGGGGGTAGAGCACTGAATGGACAAGGGTCCCCACCGGGATACCAACGCCAGTCAAACTCCGAATACCGTTGCAGGCACGTATGGAGTGAGACTGTGGGGGATAAGCTTCATAGTCGAGAGGGAAACAGCCCAGACCGCCAGCTAAGGCCCCTAAAACTGGTTAAGTGACTAAGGATGTGGGATTGCTAAGACAGCCAGGATGTTGGCTTAGAGGCAGCCATCATTTAAACAAAGCGTAACAGCTGACTGGTCGAGTGATCTTGCGCCGAAAACTATCGGGACTAAACCAGTTGCCGAAGCTGCGGATTGAGGCGCCCGAAAGGGTGCCACAGTGATAGAAGAGCGTTCTATGCTGGTCGAAGCGTGAGGGTAACCGAGCGTGGACGGCATGGAAGTGATTATGCGGACATGAGTAACGAAAAGCAGGGTGGAAATCCCTGCCGCCGTAATCCCAAGGTTTCCTGGGGAAGGTTCGTCCGCCCAGGGTTAGTCGGATCCTAAGCCAAGGCTGAAAGGCGTAGGCGATGGACAACAGGTTCAATATTCCTGTACTACCGGGATGGCGTTCGAGCAATGGAGTGAAGCAGGAGGCTGGATCAGCCGTCCATTGGATGTGACGGTCCAAGCCCGTAGGGCGTTCCGGCAGGAAAATCCGCCGGGACATATGCCTGAAAGGTGACGGGACGTGGAGTCTTCGGATGAAGCGGATTGATCAATGCCATGCTGCCAGGAAAAACTCCTAGCAAGCCATTCAGGTATCCGTACCAAAACCGACACAGGTGGGATGGTAGAATATACCAAGGCGCGCGAGAGAAACCTCGTTAAGGAACTCGGCCATCTAGCCCCGTAACTTCGGAAGAAGGGGTCCTTCTGAGGGTGAACCTGACTTTACCGTTTGGGGAGCCCGCGGAAGGCGCAGTGAATGGGCCCAGGCGACTGTTTATCAAAAACACAGCACTCTGCTAACTCGCAAGAGGACGTATAGAGTGTGACACGTGACCAATGCCGAAAGGTTAAGGTGAGGGGTCATTCCCGCGCAAGCGGGAGGCAGCTCCGACCCGAAGCCCCGGTGAATGTCGGCCGTAACTATAACGGTCCTAAGGTAGCGAAATTCCTTGTCGGGTAAGTTCCGACCTGCACGAATCGTGTAACGATCTGGGCGCTGTCTCAACGAGGATCTCGGTGAAGTTGTAA
>Ga0172371_10003704_pt1 | contig 23526 bp, 16 predicted proteins | sample Lak12m_FD_114543 | JGI IMG/M metagenome (GOLD analysis project Ga0172371, IMG submission 114543) | Freshwater microbial communities from Kabuno Bay, South-Kivu, Congo - kab_022012_12m | ecosystem: Environmental > Aquatic > Freshwater > Lake | place: Democratic Republic of the Congo: South-Kivu...
GGGTCTCCACCACGTAAGGCAGAATCTCCACTTTCAGACCCATCTGGGCCACCTTAAATCCCAACTGATAATCGTCGGCCAGGAAATCGGCCAGGGGAATTAGGCCGCCGATGGCCGCGAGGGCCTGGCGGGTCAGGGCCATGGCGGCCCCCAGGGCGAAACGGATCCCCTCCACCGATTCGGCCACGGCCACCGACGGGATAAAATCCCCCGCGATGGTCAGGGCCTCCAGGGCGGCCCCCAGGGTGCGGCTGCGGCCGGCCCGGTACGGGCAGCTCACCAGCCCCACCCCCGGCTGCCGGAAGGCTGCGGCCACCTGGGCGAGATAGTCTGGTCCCACTTTCACATCCCCATCGGCGATCACCAGGAGGTCATACTCGGCCCGGGGCATAAGCTGACGCAGGGTGCTGATCTTGGGGTTGAGACCCAGGTCCTCCGGGCAGATGACCACCTCCAGGCGGCAGCCGGGATGGGCTCGCTGCAATTCCACCAGGAGACCCACCACCGGATGGTCGGGGTCCCGCACCCCGAAAAGCACCTGGAAGGGCTGATAATTCTGGACCAGGAAGCTCTCCAGGCATTCCCGGGGTTCCAAACCCTTGAGGGGCTTGAACACGGTGATGCCGGGGCCGGTGGGGGGCAGTGGGGCAGGAGGAGGGGGGCGAAAAAACCGCCCCAGGGAAACCAGGGCCAGGAATTGGTAGGACCAGGCTGCCGCCAGAAGGAAAAAAACCAGATAAGCCATGGCGCCCATCAGATTGCCGGTCGCAGCGGGGTCAGACCCTCACAGGTGAGCCGCTCGCGGGTATGAGTCAACCGCCCCGGATTGTCGGATCAATATACCATCTTTCGGAAAAAAAGACACCAGATACCGGAACTTGGCCCTTTAATCCTTGCCATTGATGAAACGCATCTTATCTTAAAGTGAGTTTTTCAGTGACCGGCCCAGGCTCTCATTCTACGCTCCCGCCGGGGCGCAGTGGCGGCCGGCCCGGAAAACAGACACCAAACCCCGAACCGAAGGAGACCACCGATGGGAGAAATAAACTGGCGGGATAACTGGAACTCGGCCCTGGAAGAGGCCAAAAAGGAAGACCGCCGCGTGCTGCTGGAACTGTATATGGACGGGTGCCCCCATTGCATGCGCCTGCACAATGAGACCCATGCCGATGCGGGAGTGATCCAGGCGGTCAATTCCGGGTATATTCCGGTGCGCCTGGAGGGGCGCAGCCATATGGATATCGTCAGACAATTCAACGTCACCGGCGCGCCCACCACCTTAATCTTTGGGGCCGACGGCAAAGAACTGCACCGTTTCCCCGGTTTTTACGCCCCGGGGGAATATCTCAAGCAACTGGAGCAAGCCGCCTGACGGCCTCAAGCTTCGCCGGGACTGGTTTTCCCTTAGATTCCCCTGAATCCCCCTTGGCCCAAGGAGGACTTCACTATCCCCCCTTGGAAAAGGGGGGGATATTTCGTCCATGGCGTGAACCATTTGTGGTGCATGGACGTTTAGGCAATGTTGGTGTGGAAAACCCACCCTGCGTCAGCTCCCCTGGGTTGTCCGGCCCGCCGGCGACCGGTCCCGGTTTTTCGTAGGAAGCGCGCCGCGCCCCATTACTCTGCTGGGACTTCCTCAGGAGGCGCGGGCGCGAGCCCCCGGCAACCGGCCCGGGCCCCGGGGAGCTGGACGCCACCTTCTTTTAATTCATTTTTGAAGCGGATTTCCTGCTCCATCCCGGCCATTCTGAATTGCCAATCCAGAAAATTTCTTATAGTATAGGGAGGCAGGATTTACCGGGGGCTCCAGAGCGAAGACCAATGCCACACCAAAGGGGATACATGAGGTTACGCATCAAATATGGACTCACGGCCTTTGTGGTTCTGGCGGTTTTCCTGATGGCGGCTGGAGGGGCGGCGGGCGAAGAGGAAGATTCCGAGGTTTCCGCCCGCTCCTTTGTCATTATGGACGCCAAAACCGGCAAGATTCTCTTATCCCTCAACCCCCAGCTTTTTTTACCTCCGGCCAGCACCCTCAAGGTCATGACCGCCATGTCGGTGATGGAGCACCTGCAGATAGACGACAAGGTGAGCGTCAGCCAGTATGCTGCGTCGGCCCCGCCCTCCAAGATCGGCATTAAACCGGGAGAGACTTACACGGTGAGGGACTTGCTCTACGCCCTCCTGCTGAAGTCGGGCAATGACGCCGCCCGGGCCCTGGCGGAAAAGGTGAGCGGCAGTGAGGAGGCCTTCGCCCGGAAGCTCACCCGGGAAGTGCGCCAGTGGGGGGCTTATCGCACCACCCTGGCCACCGCCAACGGCCTGCCGGCGGACAACCAGTTCTCCACCGCCCAGGACCTGGCCCTGATGTTCCGGCGGGCCATGCAGAATCCGGAGCTGGCCAAAATTATGGCCGCCAAATACTACACCATCCAGGGCGACCGGGAACTGCGGAATCACAACCGCTTCCTGTTCACCACCCCCCTGGCGGTGGCGGGGAAAACCGGCTACACCCGGGCCTCCAAGCACACCTACGTGGGAATGTTTAGAAACGGCGACCATGAAATCATCATCGCCATGATGGGGAGCGCCAAGAAGTGGGCCGATCTGCGGCCCTTGATTGAAAAGGGCTTCGAACTGGAGGGCGCCCCCATCGCCAAATTGCCGCCCGCAGAAGAAAAACTCTGGTTTGCCAGGGGCAGTAAAGGGAAGGCTAAAAGGCTGGTCGCCAGGCGGTCCGGTAAGACGTCGCGTTACAAGGTGGTGATGGGTTCTGCGGGGTCGATGACGACCAAGAAAAAAGCGGTCATCAAGAGAAAAACCAGGAACCGGCAGCGCTAGTCCCGAGCTCTCGGGGTGTTTGGGGCCATGTCAGCCAAGGGCTTATTCAACAAGGTGAAGAACCGCCCCACCCGGCGGAAATTCGTGGTTTCCACCATCTGCAAGGATGAAAACCTCTTTGAAACCGCGGTCTTTGAAACCAATTTTTTTTATCTGCCCCGGCGCTGGCGCGAGCCGGACCTGGCGGTGCAGACGCACACCAAAGACGATGCCTGGGACCTGCACTACCGCCTGACGGCCCGCCTCACCCAGGAATACCCCGGCCGTCTCCTCCAGGAATATCGCCAAACATCCCTGGCCACGCCCTCCCGGGATTAAGGAGTCCTCCCGCCCCGGATGTCGGCATCTTCCCGTCGACAAACGCCCTTCCTGGTGCTGACTATCGCCGTGATTGGGGGGAAGTCGCCCCCAGTAAAAATACTTGAGATAGAAAATAAGGCCACGTTGGGACCTCTGCTAAACCCCGGTGGGGGACAGCCCACCGTGGCGGTCCACCCCTTTCCCTGCGGTTTTGCCATGATGGTCAAGGAAACATGGCGGTCCCTCCTTAAGGAAGCAAGAGGCAATCTTTTCCCCTCTTCCCCTCGACCTTATAGCCGGTCCCGGCCCTGGATGTCGCAAACCATGACCACCAGGTCGCTGCTCTTGCCGGACGGGTCCTTGACCAGGTCTTCGAACACCGCTTTCACGGAAAACCCGGCCTTCTTAAAGGCGGTAAAAGCTGCCAGGGCCTGGAGGTGAATCTCGGCCACCAGTTTTTCCAGGCCGTATTCTCCGGCCAGTTCCACAATCTCGTTGATCAACAGCGTACCCAGGCCCCGGCCCTGGTAGTCCTTGGCCACCACCACCCGCACATTGCCCAGATGGCGCTTCCAGCCCACCTTGCGCATGTGGAGGCTGGCGTCTCCCACGATCCGGCCATCGACTTCCGCCACCAGGGGAAAAACCCGCTGATAATCGATGTGGCTCACCCAGCGATCGATTACCGCCGGGTTCCGCACATCGTTGCGCAGGAAGCTCAATTCCGTTTCATCGAGACCCTGGAAGAATTTCAGGAGCATCTCCCGGTCCTCCTTGACCAAAGGCCGCAACTTTACCCTGGTGCCGTCTTTCAGCACCCCCTCTTTGTAGTACGCCATGACCTGGTCCCCCTTTGGTGGAACAGCAATGGGACTGACTGCTAACCGCTTTTCCTAAACCCCCTGTGCCAGTCGCTCCGCCAGGAACGGGGGCAGACCGGCGGCCAGGATACGCCGTTGGGCCCCGGCTATATCATAAGGGGTGGACTTGAACTGAATAGATAACTCCTGGTCGTCAAAGATGGCGTAGGCCGCTTCCGGGTTGCCGTCCCGGGGCTGCCCCACGCTGCCGGGGTTGATCAGATAGTGTTCCTCCGGGGATAATTTCATTTGGTCGGCTGAAACCGGGCGCAGGGCGACTTTGCCCCGAACATCCCGGTACCAGAGGGCTCGCCGGTGGGTATGGCCGAAAAAGCACACCCGCAGATCAGAACGCTGACGCAAATGGTTCAGCACCCGCTTGCCCTGGAAGTGGTAAGCGATATACGTGTCGGTGCTGGTGGGGGTGCCGTGGCAGGCCAGAAACGAGCCGGGGCGCTCCTGGACCAAGGGCAGATCCCGGAGGAATTGCAAGAATTCCGGCCGGATTTGCTCCCGGCCCCACCTCAGGGCCTCATAAGCGATGATATTGAAACTTTGTCCCCGCTCCGGATCCAGGAACGCCAGGTCATGGTTTCCCGCCAGACTCCAGACCAACCGTCCCTGGAGCAATTCCAGGCACTCATTGGGACTGGCGTTGTAACCCACCAGGTCGCCCAGGTTCAAAATGGCCTCTACCCCCTCCAGGTCGATTTGGGCCAGCACCCTTTCCAGGGCTTCCAGGTTGCTGTGAATATCGGCGATAACGGCCAAGCGCATGATCAATCGTCGGCTTTCAGTTTGCGGGGCTGAGGAGCGCGACCCCCTCTCCTCCTATTCTTGACTAAATATCCAAATAATCAACGTATTTTTTCAGGACAGCTCGAAAACTTTCCATCTTCCTTGGGGGGAGCCTGGTGTGGGACCTTGACCCCTTGCCTTGACTTTTCCGGGGATTTTGTTACTTTTGGGCACCATGGAACCCGGCGACATTGTCGAATTCTTCGAAGAAAAGCGCATCATCTGCGGCATCGTCCTGGAACTGAAAGGCGAGCGTCTCCATGTGCTTACCCAGAACAGCCGGGAAACGACCCTGACCCCCAAGCGCATCCTCCACGTGGGTCCCCGCCTGCCCGCCGCCCTGCCCCGGAAGGAGTTGCTGAACCAATTGGAGGAAACCGCCAGGAGGCGGGAGACGTTAAAAGGGGACATCAAGCTGGAGGACCTGTGGGAACTGCTGGAGGCCGAACATCAGGCCGTGTCGGTGGCCGAGATGGCCGACCTCTGGTTCGGCCAGACCACGCCTGACCAGGTCGCGGCCACCGGCCGGAGACTCCGGGAGGACCACTTTCTTTTCAAACAGAAAGACAACCTGGCCCTGCCTAATCCTCCGGACGTGGTGGAACAACTGCAAGAGCGGCATTTTCGGGAGTTGGCCCGCCTCCGGGAAACCGAAGAGATCGCCGCCTGGCTGGAGAAGGTTTGGGCCGGGCAGGCGGTCCCGGCCGGGCCCTGGTATGACCGGGTGGTGGCACTGCTGAAGGGGATGGCGGTGTGGGGGGCCGAGGCGCCGGATTACGCCCAGGGGAAGGCGTGCCTGGAAAAGGCCCGCCTCAGCCCTGTGGAGGCCCCCTTTCGCCTGTTGGTGCGCCTGGGGGTGTTTCAGGAAGATGAAGACCTGGACCTCTACCGCCTGGAGGTCCCCCGAGAATTTTCCCCGGAAGCCCTGAACCTGGCCCGACAACTGGCCCGGACCCCTCCTCCGGATCTCTACGCGGCCCACCGGCGGGACCTGACCCACCTGGAGGTCATGACCATTGACGGAGAGCGCACCCGAGACTTCGACGACGCCTTGAGCCTGGAAGAGGCGCCGGAGGGCTGGCGGTTGGGGATTCACATCGCCGACGTCTCGGCCCCGGTCTTGCCTCATACCCCCCTGGACCTGGAGGCCCAGGACCGGGGCACTTCCATCTACCTGCCGGAGCGGCGCCTGCCCATGCTGCCCGAGGAACTTTCCGAAGACGTCCTGAGTCTGCTGGCCCACCAGGAACGGCTGACCTTGAGTTTTCTGGTAACTCTGAGTTCCGACGCGGAAATCAAGGATTGGGTGATCGTCCCCAGCCGCATCAGGGTCAGGCGCCGCCTGACCTACCATGAAGTGGAGGATCTCCTGGCCCAGGACCGGCAGCTCGCCGCCCTGGCCCGCCTGACCCGTCGTCTCAAGGAACGGCGGCTGGCCCGGGGCGGGCATGAGCTTAAGTTGCCGGAGGTCTGGGTCACTTTTACCAACCATGGCGAGGTCCAGGTGATTGTCGAAGACCAGGAGACCGCCAGCCGCCAGTCGGTGGCCGAGGCGATGGTGCTGGCCAATTCCCTGGCCGCCCAATTTCTGGCGGATCAGGGGGCCGCCGCCATCTATCGGGGACAACCCGAGCCCCGGGAGCCCATCAAATCCACTTCGGACAAGGGCCTCCTGGATCTCTGGCAGGACCGCCGCCGTCTGAGCCGGGTGGTCATGGACCTGTCCCCCTCGCCCCATTGGGGGCTGGGGCTGCCCTGCTATACCTTTGCCACCTCGCCCATCCGCCGCTATCTCGACCTGGTCATCCACCGCCAGCTCCTGGCGGTCGTCAGCGATCAGCCGCCGGTTTACCGGGCCGAGGATCTGGAGCGGATTTTGACCGTCATTGAGCCGGCCATGCGCCGGGCCGGTCAACTGAAAACCCGGCGTCTGCGCTACTGGCTCCTGAAGTATCTCAGCTCCCGGGTCGGCCAGAAGCTGGAGGCCCTGGTCCTGGAGAGCCTCCCCTACCGCCATCGCCTCATCCTCCCCAATATCCTCCTGGAGTTCTTCATGGCGACCCCGGCCACCGTCAAGCTGTCCCCGGGAGATACCGTCCTGGTGCGCCTGGACCGGGTCAATCCCCGGGAGGACCAGATCAAGGTTTCCCTGGCCTAGTCAGAGGAGGAATTTTCCCCGTTGGGATGATAAGCGAGAAGCGGTGGGGACGGTGAACAGGCGCCCAGGAGAAGGCAAAACCTTAACAGGTGGGCAATATGGGGATCAAGCGGCTCATTGGCATAGCAGTGGGAGCGTCGGCGGGATTTCTAATCGGCTATCTTGGCAGTTGTGCGGGAGGCTCCGCTTGAAGGCTGACCTCCAATCCCTGGTCAGGGATGATTGTGGGGGCGCTGCTGGGATTCCTGGCAACCCGGGATTAGCCGGACCAAGTTTCGCCTGTTGCAGGTAAATCCGGGCCTGAGGTTAGATCATGCAGATCAGTTTTCACGGGGCCGCGCAGACGGTAACCGGTTCGCAGCATTTGCTCACGGTAAACGGGAGAAAAATCCTCCTGGACTGCGGCCTGTATCAGGGGAAGCGGGAGGAGTCCCGGCAGCGGAACCGGACCTTTCCTTTTGAGGCCGCCGCTATTGATGCGGTGGTGTTGTCTCACGCCCACATCGATCACTCGGGCAACATCCCTAACCTGGTAAAACAGGGGTTCAGGGGCAGGATTGTCTGCACCGCGGCCACGGCTGACCTCTGCGGCGCCATGCTCCTGGACAGCGGCCATATCCAGGAAGAAGACGTGGCGTATGTCAATCGGCAGCGGCGGAAGTGGGGCGAGCCGCCGGTGGAGCCCATCTACACCCAGGAAGACGCAGCCGAGTCTCTTCAGTATTTTGAGGGGATTTTCTATGAGCAGCCTTACGAGCTGAGGCCGGGGATCACGGTGACCCTGTACGATGCCGGGCATATGCTCGGTTCGGCCATCGTTGCCCTGGAATGCCGGGACCCGGCCGACGGGTCCAGCCGGCGCCTGGTCTTTACCGGCGACCTGGGCCGGCCGCAGTCGCCGATTTTGCGCGACCCCGCCTGCCTTTCCCAGGCCGACATCCTGCTCATCGAGAGCACCTATGGCAGCCGGACCCACCCGCCCCTGGAAGAATCCGCGGCGGCCCTTCAAGAGACTATCCGACGCACCAGCCGACGGGGGGGCAAGGTCATCATTCCGGCCTTTGCCGTGGAGCGGACCCAGCTTCTGGTATATCTCCTGAACAAACTCTATCACCAGGGAGGCCTGCCGGAGATCCCCATTTATGTGGACAGTCCCCTCGCGCTCAATGTCACCGAGGTTTTCCGTCAGCATCCTGAGTGCTTCAACGACGAGACCCGCAACTATCTCCGCCATGAAGACCCGGAAAACGATATTTTCGGCTTCCGGCAGTTGCGCTACATCCGGGACGTGGAACAATCCAAGCGGCTGCACACCTTCCAGGGTCCCTGTGTGATCATCAGTGCGTCCGGCATGGCCGAGGCCGGGCGCATCCAACACCATTTAAAGAACAATATTGAGGACTCCCGGAACACGGTCCTGATCGTCGGCTGGCAGGCCCCCAACACCCTGGGGCGCCGCCTGGCGGAGCAGGCGCCGGTGGTCAAAATCTTTGGGAAGGAATACAGCCTGGAGGCCGAAGTGGTCAGGCTGAACGGCTTCAGCGGGCATGCCGATCTGCCGGGTCTCTTGAGTTGGGCCAGGAATTTTGCCAAGCCTCCGGACCAGACCTTCATCGTGCACGGCGACCTGGAAGCGGCCCAGGAGTTAGCCGCCCGGATGCGCAATGATCTGGGGTACCAGAAAGTGACGATCCCCTCTCTGCATCAAACGGTGAATATCTGAACATTTCCCCCCCCCCGGCCCACACTACCCGGCGGCGCTGAACCGGGAGGGGTTCGGCCTGCGAATCAAAGTTCTCCGGCCGCCGGGAGATTGACTGGGGCGAATCCTGAGGAGAATAGTCTTTTCGGGAGTTTTTTGGTAATATACTGCCCACGGGAACAGGTTGCCCCCCCAAAAGGACCCCTTTGGGGGTCAACCTCGGCAGACAGGATCACCGGCGCCGATCTTGAACCGGGGCCGTCGTGACAGGAGAACATATCGCTCAGAGGCCATAAGCCCCCAAGAGGTCAACGATGGAAAAGCTCAAGGATAAAATCAGGTACGGCTGGGTAGTCGCAATTCTGGCAGGGGTTTTCCTGATAAGCGGGTGCGCCGCGCCCCCAATCGCGCCGCCGGCCGCCCCTCTCGCCAAGCCCGCCCCGCAGAAATGGATAATCGATACGGATGTGGCTATCGACGACTGGCCGGCGATGTTTTTTATGCTCAACCATCCCCAGGTTGAAGTTATCGGCATCACCGTCACCGGCTGCGGCGAGACCCATGCCGAGCCGGGGGTGCAAAATACCATGAACCTGTGCCTCCTGGCGGGACAGGGTCATGTCCCCGCGGCCGCCGCCCACCCGGAACCCCTGGACGGTTATCATATTTACCCCACCCCCTGGCGCACCATGGCGAACACCCTTTCCGGAATCCCCATCGCCCAACATCAGGGACCCAAAACCACCATGAACGCCCTGGAATTAATGAGCCACCTGTTGCGCAATTCCCCGGAGAAGGTGAATATTCTCTCCCTGGGCCCCCTGACCAACATCAGCGAGGTTTTTGAAAAGGAACCGGACCTGATGGACAAGGTGGGGAAGCTGGTCATCATGGGCGGGGCCGTGCGGGTCAAAGGCAATATCATCGTCCCGGGTTTTACGGACCATCTCAAGAATAAGGTGGCGGAATGGAATATCTATATCGACCCGGTGGCCGCCCAGAAGGTTTTCCGGTCCCGGGTGCCCAAGGTATTGGTGCCCCTGGACGCCACCAACAAGGTCCAGGTTACTCCCGCCTTCGTGGAAAACTTCAAAAAACAGAGCAAAAGCCCGGAATCCAGGTTCATGTGCCAGGTCTTCGCTAAAGAGACTGAGTTCATCAAATCGGGGGAATTCTTTTTCTGGGACCCCCTGGCCGCGGCAGTGGGAGTGGAAGAGGATTTAGGAAAATTTGAACGCCTGAAGGTGGACGTCATCGTGCTGTACACCGACGCCCCCCCCTTGCACAGAGAGGCCCTGGGGTTTTCCAAAAAATTGAAGCATGGGGCGCCCCGGCGGAACTTTGATTACCACCACACCGGCCGGACCATCATTGCGGATACCGGCGGCGTGACCAAGGTGTGCGTGGATGTCGACGGCGAAAAGTTTAAAGAACGCTATATCCGGGTGATCAACAGAGAGGAGAAACCTGCGCCGGCGCCGCGTTGACCAATCATGCTGAGCAGCGGGAGAAGGTTATAGGGGCGGCCAAAAGGTCCTGCCTCTGGTCCCCACCCCCTTACCGGGTTGGCGAGGGTGAGGGGAAGAGGGGCTGAGAAAACTGTTGTCAACGCCTATACATCAGGCGGGGGTGGAAACGCCGGCTCGCTCCGCAGGATGATCCCCGCGTCCGTCAAGACGACAGAAACGGCAGGCGGAACCACAGGAGGAAGCCGTTCAGGCCCAGGACGGCGCCTAAAACCGCGGCGATGAGAGCCACCCCAAAGATAAACCGGGATTGGGCCAGGATGGACACGGTGGCCAGGACAATGGCGATCTGCAACAAGACCTCGGCGTAATCAAAATAGGGGTCCCGACTGCTGGCGATATCCCGTTCCCCTTCCAGCCGGCGGGCTTCTTTTTCGATTTCCTGGCGCTCCCGCCCGTAGCGCTCCTCCTGGCTGGCCATTTCCTTCAACAAGGTTGCGTAGCGCTGCCTGACTTCCGGCTTCAGGTTCTCTTTTTCCAGGAGATCGAGCTCCAGGCGCAGCTTCTGGCCCCGATAAAAATGCTCCCGGCCGGCCTTGGCCTGGAAGTAAGCCCACTGGTCTGACGCCTGCTGCTGGGCCAGGATCATTTCTTTCATGGCGTTGTTCCCGCCCAGGGAACAGATGGCCAGGATGACCGCAAAAATGGCGGTGGTGAGGGCGACCCGCCGGGTAAAGGTCTGGTTCTTGATTTCTTCCAGTTCCTCGGGGTTGGGCAATTCAATGTCCGCCATACCGGGTTCCCATCAACTCCTTATCTTACCGAGATTTTCATGCCGTCCGTGAGGACCCCGTCCAGCCCCAGTTCATGGCCCCAGGCATCGTAGACTTTGCGCCCGGCGGCGATCTCCTCCAGTCGGCCGGCGCTGATCAAGGCGTGTTTCACCTGCATCCCCGGAACCAGGTCCACCGGTTTCTCGTTCACATATACCCGCATATCAGTCCTCAGCTTTGATCCGGCCCTCCACCTGGGGGGCGATGGTTTTCCGGGCCTTAATGGCGTTGATCACCAGTTCCCGCAGCCAGGTGCCGGGATCATTATAAGCGAGCTTGCTGCTGGTCAGGGCGCCTCCCACGCTGCTGTAATCGCTGGCGCTTTTCAAGGCCTCGCCGAAGGCGGTATAGCCGTCCCCCCCGGCCACCAGATAATCATTGGTGGCTACCACGTATTCTTTCCCGGGCTCCCAGGGCCGGCCCCCGACGGTGAGGTCCTTGACCCGGGAGCCCGCCGGGGCCTTGCGGCTGTAAGTAAAAGTGAGACCCGAGACCTGGGGGAAGCTCCCCGACGGCTCTTCCAGGCGGGAAACGCCGTGTTCCAGGGCCTGCTTGAGTTGGGTCCCGGTCAGGCTGATGGCCACCAGATAGTTGTCAAACGGCAGCGCGTCGTAAATACTTTTCACGGTGATCCTGCCCCGGGGGATACCGGTTCTGATGGCGCCGCCGTTGATGAGCGCAACTTCGGCCCCGGCCGTCTCCCGCATGATGTCGGCCACGAAGTTGCCCAGGTTGGTTTCCCGTTCCCGGACGTGCTGCCCCTCCAGGTCCACCGCGGCTTCGCCGACGGCCCGGTTCAGCAGGGCCTTGGTTTGCAGGTCATAGCGGTCTACAATTTCCTGGACCCGGCGGTTGGGGGGGCCAATGGCCGGGCTGATCTCCTCCAAGGACCCTTCGAACCCCACGATCTTCTTATCTTCAATCCGGAGGGTCAACACCCCCAGGGCCTTGGCGTGTTCCCAGGCCTGGACGATAATGGTCCGGCCCACCTGTTCGGGCTGGAGAATCTTGGTGTGGGAGTGGCCCCCCACGATGACGTCAATGGCCGGGACCCGGGCGGCCAGTTCCCGGTCCGCCTGATAGCCGCAGTGAGACAGGACCAGGATGATATCGGCCCGCCGTTTTAATTCCCCGAGACACCGCTGCACCGCGCTCTCCGGGGTGCTGAAGGTCAGGCCCGCCACATTCCGGGGGTGGGTGGCCACGGGGGTTTCCTGGGTGACCACCCCGATGATGGCGATGCGGACCCCCGAGAGATTTTTGATGACGTAGGGTTTGAGGCCCGGCAGCCCCTTGACGTTGGCTCCCAGGATGGGGAAGCGGGCCTGAGCCATCCTTTTTTTCAAGACCTGGGGGCCGAAATCGAACTCATGGTTGCCCACCACCATGGCGTTGAATTTCATGGCGTTCATGACGTCGATGGTGGATTTCCCCCGGAAAAGATTGGCCCAGGCGTTCCCCTGTATCATATCCCCTGCAGACAATAATAAGGACGGCTGTTTTCCCCGGGCCCGGTCCACGGCTCCGGCCAGATAGGCGATGCCCCCCAGGGGCGAGGCGCTGCCGGTGGGTTGATACGGTTCGGCAAAGCCATGAAAATCATTGACATACAAAATTTTCAGGTCCACCTGACCGGCGTAACCCCAGGGCGCCAGGATGACCCACCAGAGGAGGCAGACAAGCACGATGCGCAAATGTTTCATGTGTGCTATTTTAAATGAAGAGACACACGACGCAAGTAAAACTTCCCGGCGGGTTTGAGACATTTCCCCCCTTTTCATTGCCAAAGATGGCAAGGACCCTATCTAAGAAGATACTCTATTACCGAGGAGAGTCAGTCCCATGAATCATTCCAAATTCCCCCTCCTGCGAGTGACAGGCCTGGCTGTCATGCTCATCTTCCTGGCCGGCTGCCCCGGGGACAAGCCGGAAAAACCCAAAGAACCGGTGGGAGGCCCGGCCGCGCTGGACTTGCCGCCCCTGAAGCCCCAGGCCTTTGCCGATCTGCCGCCCCAGGAGCCTCTGGCCGTGACGCCGGCCCTGAAAGATCGGGCCGCGACCGTGGATAAGGCCGTCAATTACCCGGAGGTCATGAAGTGGCTGGATATTAAGCTCTCCCCGGCTCAGACAGACTGCCTCAACCGCCAGAAGTTCCTCCTGATTCCCAAACGGGTCACCGGATTGGCGGATATAAGCGATTGGGAGTTTGATGAAATGTTGGGAGTCTTCGACTTTGTGGGAGGGCCCGCCAACCCCCAGGAGCGGGGGCCCCATAATGCCCGCCTGGTCAACCCCGATGTGCTCCTGCACGCCTTTCACAAGTATATGGAAAATTCCCTGGAAGACCTGGAAAAGACCAGCCTGGCCCCGCAGGTCCGCCAGTTGGTCCAGCATCTCCAGACCCAGGCCTTTGCCTTTCAGAAACTATCCCGGGGCGACCTGGCCCGGCATTACGAACTCATCGCCGCCCAAATGACCATTCCCCTGATTATGCTCCAAAACGCCCGCTGGCCGGTGGAGGAGGGGGAATCAAGACCCTTGCCCGAGCCGGCGGCAGGGGAAAAACCCGACCGGGACGATTCCCTGGAAAACGCTCTCAGCTTGCTGAACCAGTACCAGGCTAACTTTTCCCCGGAAATGTTGAAAAAGCTCAAGGCTGAGATTAGATATATCTACGAAGCCAAAGAATCTGTCACCACCAAGGCAAGCTCCCCGCTGTTCGGCCATTACGACGAGAATTACAATGTGGACTACACCCAGTTCACCCCCCGGAGCCATTACACCAAGTCCTCCCTGCTGCGGGCCTACTTTCGGGCCATGATGTATTTAGGCAGAAACTATTATAACTTGAAGAACTCCAACGGCATGATTGACGCCCTGCTGCTGGCCCACCTCATGGCGGCGCCGGACGGCCAGGGACGCCGGGCGCTGGAGGACTGGCAGCGGATCATGGAAATCACCGGTTTTTACGTGGGCTTGCCCGATGATGTCAGTTACCCGGAGTGGCGGGATTTTATCGTGTCGTTGACGGGAAACGAGAAGTTCACTCCCGGCGACGCCCTTTCCCCTGACCTCCAGAAGAAAATTACGGCCAGACTCAAAGAACTGAAACCGCCGGTCACCGCCCTGACCGGCGGCCAACAGGTGGAGGTTGACAAGGTCAACTTTCGTATCTTTGGCCAGCGCTTCACCTTCGACGCTTGGATCTTGAGTCATCTGACCGCCAAGCACCCCATGGACTCCCCCCCTCTGCCCTCCACCCCCTCGGCCATCTTTGTCCCGGCGGCCATGGGCAACCCCTGGGCCCGGAGTTTCATCCCGACTTTCCTCAAGCAGGAAATGCCCGACATCTCCCCGGAACAGATGAAGTTGTTCGAGGAAAAATTTCAGAAGGTGAGCGGGGCCCTGGCCGCGGTGGACGAACCGGCCTGGTTCAGCTCCATCGGCTGGGTCTGGCTCAAGCTGCTGGGCACCCTGAACGCCCCTTCCGCCGGCGGCTACCCCCTTTACATGCAGGGCAAAGTTTTCCCTATCAAGCAATTGGAGACCTTCCTGGGGTCCTACACCGAACTGAAACATGACACCCTGCTCTATGCCAAGCAGAGTTACGCCGAGCTCGGCGACGGGGAAGACGAGGGGAAACCGCCGCCGGCGCCCAAGGGATTTGTCGAGCCCAATCTGGCCTTCTGGCAGACGCTGCAGCGGCTGGTGGCGTATACCGACGCCGGTTTTCGGAAATATAATCTGTTTCCCCTGGAGTTGGAAGAATACGGCCGGCTCCAGGAATTCAAAAAGCAGGTGGAGTTTTACACCGCCATGGCCGTCAAAGAGCTGCGGGGCCAGCCCCTGACCGAAAAAGAATACGAAAAAATCCGCACCGCCTCCCTGTCTTACCTGGCGCAGCCTTTTTCCGGCGCCAGCCAGTTGAACAATACGCGTTCCGGCCTGATTGCCGACGTCCACACGGACCTGTTTAAGAACCAAGTGCTCTACGAAGCCACCGGCGACCCCTACCTCATGCTGGTCCTGGTGGGCAACGAGGGCCGGACGCGTCTGGCCGTGGGCGTGGCTTTCGATCACTACGAATTCACCGGACCGCTCACCAGCCGCTATACGGATGCCGACTGGCAGGCCCGGGTGTATGGCACGCCCAGACAGTCACCGGCCAAAAATTTCTGGTATGGAGACCTGCTGGTCAAATAAATGATGAAGTTTGCCGCGCTCTGCTTGGCTGTTTGTCAGCTGTTCTGCGGCTGCGGTCCCGCAAAGTCGGATTCCCCGGGGTGTTTCCCGCCCCTGTGCGCCGATGCGGGGCTTTTTCTCCGGGCCGCCCAGCAGGCCCGGAGCCGGCCCTTTGACCAAAAAATCACCGGCCTGACCGTCCCCCACCACCTGTTGGCCGTGGACCTGATGGCCGAGGCTTTTCACCGCCTCCGAACCCAGCGCTACCAGCGGATCGTTCTCCTGAGCCCGGATCATTTCAAGCGCGGCCGCACCCCATTCTCGGTCACCCGGAAAGACTTCCGGACGGTGCTCGGCCAGGTGCCCACGGATCAGGCCGCCGTCTCCCAACTCCTGGCCAACCCCCTGGTGTCGGTCTCGGAACTCTTCTCCCACGAGCACGGCGTCCAGGCGCTCCTGCCTTTCGTGGCTCATTCTTTCCCCGGGGTAAAACTGGTGGCCTTGGCCATCCATCCCCGGGCGCAGCCTACGGATTGGGATTCCCTGGCCCTCTCCCTCACCCCCCTGATCAGCCCCGATACCCTGCTGATTCAGAGCGCCGACTTCTCCCATTATCTTCCCCGGGCTTGCGCCCAGGCCAGGGATCAGGAAACTTTACGGATTTTGAGCGGCGGCGACCCCGCGGCGGTGATCCGTCTGAACGAACCGGGCCATCTGGACTGCCGGGCGGCCCAGTACCTGCAGCTTCGCCTCCAAAGAGAGGTTTTCGGCGCCCGGCCCATGGTCATGGCCCAGAAGAACTCCCAGGACTACACCACCGAAACCCTGGACAAGACCACCAGTTATCTCGTGCAGTTTTACAGCCGGGAGCCTCTCGTGGTGGAAGGCGGCGAAACCTGGTTCTTTGGGGGGGATACGTTTTTCGGCCGCTATCTCGCCGCCGCCCTGGCCAAAAAAGAAAGGCGGGAGGCCCTGGTTGCAGAGATCCTGAAGCTTACCCGGGGAGCCCCGCTCATCGTGAATCTGGAGGGAGTGGTGCGGGGAAAGTGTCCTCGGGAACCTGATCCCTATAAACTGTGCATGGAGGCGGAACTCACCCTGGAAGTCCTCAAAGGCATAAACACCAGGGCGGTGAGTCTGGCCAATAATCATTCCCATGATTATGGCGAGGCGCCTTACCGGAACATGCGACAGCTTCTTACCTCCCATGGCATTGCCGTGCTGGAACACCGGGACATCGCCGACCTGGGCCGGTTCCGGCTGACGGCCTTTACCGAGGTGGACAACAGCCGCAAGCCCCTGGCCGCCCGCCTGGGGGAAACGGACCTGGAGCGCCTGGACCGGGTTAAGCCTGACAAGCCCCTCTTCGCCCTGATCCACTGGGGACCGGAATACGCCGGGGGTCCCACGCCCCGGGAAAACCTGGTGGCGGCCCGCCTGGAGGCCAAAGGAGTGGAGCTGCTCATCGGCAGTCACTCCCACCGGGCCTGCGGGCTCACGGCCGCCAAAAATTTCTGCCAGGTGTTTTCCCTGGGAAACTTCATCTTTGACCAGCGCCGCCCGGAAGCCTCCGGGGCCCTCCTGGAATTGACCTTTTTTCCGTCGGGGGCGTATTTTTTGCGGCTCCACCCCCTGGGGAATCTTTACGCCCGGATGTTCCCGGCGGCTGAGTAAAGCCGCGGCCGGGTTTCCCCGGCTTTCCCGAACCATAAGCCTTTTGCGGGCCTGGCCTTTCCCGACTCCCTTCCTTGAAAGAGAAGATAGCCTGTGTTATGATTTAACGATTTTGGAACGGTCTTTAAGGAGTTGGCGCAGGTGCGTTATTGGATCCTGACCATCGGGTGCCTGATCTTCATCCTGGGCGCGGGAAGCGCCGGAGCAGCTATGGAGATGGAGCTGTTCCAGCACGAGCGCTTCGAGGGGGGGCCCTGGCGAATCCGGGCCGACACGGTCACCTATGACGGCGCCAACCGTATCTATACCGCCCAGGGCGAGGTGGAAATCCGCCAGGGAGAGCGCCGCCTCACGGCGGACGAGGTGGAGGTGGACGAAGCCACCAAAATCGCCCGGGTTAAGGGCAACGTTGTCCTAGTTTTGGGAGAAGACATCTTCACCGGCCAGGAAGGGCAATTCAACCTGGCCACCCGCTGCGGCGAAATGAAGGGGGCGAGGCTCTTCCTGAAAAAAAACCACTTTCACGTGGACAGCCCCTTGATGCGCAAGACCGGGGAACACACATATTACGCCGAAGAGGCCAGGGTAACCACCTGTGACGCCGACCGGCCGGTGTGGAGCTTTTCAGCCCAAGACCTCTCGGTGGTCCTGGAGGGTTATGCCACCGGCCGGCACGGGGTGTTCAGGCTGGCCGGGATCCCGGTGCTCTACCTGCCGGGGGCCGTGCTGCCGCTGATGACCACCCGGCAAAGCGGCTTTTTAATGCCCGCCTATGGGCAGCACCGGGCGGGGGGCTCGGTGGTGGAAGTCCCCTTTTATTGGGCCATCAACAACCATTCCGATTTTACCTTCTACCAGACCTATTTTTCCAACCGGGGTTACATGCAGGGAGGCGAGTACCGCCGCCGGGGATACGGCGAGGCCGCGGCCAATTTAAGGTTTTTCTACCTCAATGACAATTATGTCCGGAACACCACCAACCGCCGTTACTGGGCCGTGGGGATGATCAACCAGCCCCTGGGAGACTGGGAGGCTCGGGGCACCCTGGACCGGGTCAGCGATCCCAATTACCTGGCAGACTTTAATTTCGGCTACATGGGCCTCAATCGCTATTCCCGAGACCTGCTCACGGAGTTCGGCCGGGACCTGGAGCAAGAAGAGGTGAACACCCGGGTTTCCAACTTTTTGCTGGCCCGCAATTTCTCGGTGGCCAACTTCACCCTCTACACCCGCTATTATGAAAAACTGATCAACCAGGACCCCAACCTGTTCAACCGGGTCCCCGGGGTTTCCCTCTCTTCGGTGCCCCTGTCTTTGGGCGGGCTGCCCGTCTATTTGGGGCTGGAGTCGTCCTACCACTATTTTTGCCAAAACCACGGCATGACCGGGGACCGGCTGGATGTCCGCCCCCATCTTCTTCTCCAAGGGCAACCGTTGCCGGGCCTGTCATTCGGTTCCCAGGTGGGGTTCCGGGAGACGATGTTCCGGGTGGACCACAGCGTCCCCGACGGCCTGCCGGAGAAGGTAATTCCCCGGCAATTGTTCGACTCTCGCGTGGGCCTGTCCGGGGCCCTGGCCCGGGACTACGGGCGCGGCAGTGCCTCCAGCTATTTTTTCCGACACATCGTGCGCCCCGAGGCGGCCTACTGGAATGTCCCCCAGTTTAATCCCCGGCGCTATCCCCGATTCGACCCCCTGGACCAGGGCTGGGTGGCCCGGGTCAACCGCAACCTGCCCGTGCGGGAGGGGGATGACCCCATCGGCGGCGTCAATGCCCTGACCTACGGGTTATCCAACAACCTTATCTGGCGCAACCAGAACCAGCAAGGACAGACTACGGTGCGGGATTTGTTGTGGCTGCGTCTGAGCCAGAGCGCCTTTTTCAATAAATCCAGCATGGCCCTGGATGGCAGTCCCGTGGAGCACCATCTTTTTTCCGATTTTTGGGGGGAAATGCAATTCTTCCCCGTGCGCCAACTCGCCTTGGGGACCAACGTGGGAATCTCCCCTTACCAGGAGGGATTCGAGCGGGCCGATTTTAAGGTGACCATTCTGGATAATAAAAGACAGAATTATATCAATGTGAATTATGTCTTCGTCAAGGATTTCGCCAAACAGATCAATGTCGAGACCTATCTCAATCTTCTGCGCTCCGTGAAGACCTGGGTCACCTACGGGCATACCTTCGAGACGAACAATAAACTGGAAAGAAGGTATGGGGTGGTGCTGCAACGCCAGTGTTGGGGCGTGGTCCTGTCGTACACCGACCGGCCGAATGACCAGCGGATCGGTTTTACCTTGTTCCTGCCGGGGTTGGGGGAGAAGTTTAAGCGATCCCCGGTCCGGTTCCCGGATGAGAGCAAAAATCAAGTGGGTCCCGATATGTTTTAAATATAACCAGGAAAAAGCCGTTGAGGAGGTTAGCTGATTCATGAAGCTGGCAATAATCGGCGCAGGGTATGTGGGTCTGGTGACCGCGGCCTGCTTTGCCGAAATGGGTAACGAAGTTATCTGTGTGGATGCGGATGCGGCCAAGGTGGAAGCCCTGGAGCAGGGGCGGATTCCCATCTATGAACCGGGGCTGGAAAATTACGTGAAAAACAATTATCAGGAAAATCGCCTGTCCTTCACCACCGAGTTGGGGCCGGCCATCCAAAAGAGCCTGGTCTGCTTCATTGCGGTGGGCACCCCCCAGGACCGGGACGGGTCCGCCGACCTGTCCATGGTGCTGCAAGTAGCCCGGGAAATCGGCCGCCACATGAACGGTTATAAGGTGATTGTGGAAAAATCCACCGTGCCGGTGGGCACGGCCCGACAGGTGGAGCAGGTCATCCGGGAAGAGCTGGCGGCCCGGAGAGAAGTCTTTCAATTCGACGTGGTTTCCAACCCGGAGTTCCTCAAGGAAGGCACCGCCATCGACGATTTCATGAAGCCGGACCGCATCGTGGTGGGATGCGACGAGGTGCGGGTGGCGGAACTGATGAAGGAGTTGTACGCCCCGTTTGTGCGCACCAACCATCCCATCATTATCATGGACGTGGTGTCCGCCGAACTTACCAAGTACGCCGCCAACGCCTTCTTGGCCGCCAAGATCTCCTTTATCAATGAAATCGCCAACATCTGCAGCCTGACCGGCGCCGACGTCGCCATGGTGCGCCGGGGAATCGGGTCCGACCCCCGCATCGGCCCCCTGTTTCTGTTTCCGGGTCTGGGGTACGGCGGCTCCTGTTTCCCCAAGGATATGCAGGCCTTGATCCATACGGCCAAATCCCTCAACTACCCCCCCCGACTGCTGGAAGCCGCGGAGGCCGTCAACCAGGACCAGCGCCGGCTCTTCGTGGAGGCCATCCGCGCTCACTTCCGGGGCGACTTGCAGGCGCGGGTGTTCGCCGTCTGGGGACTGTCCTTCAAGCCCCAAACCGATGACATCCGGGAGGCCCCGGCCCTGACCGTTGTCTCCTCCTTGCTGGAAGCCGGGGCCCGGGTGCAGGCCTATGATCCGGAGGCCATGCCCGCCACCCGACAGCACTTCGGGGACCATCCGGACATCACCTATGCCCCCTCCGGCTATGAGGCCCTGACTGGGGCTGACGCCCTGATTATCTGCACCGAGTGGACCAAATTCCGGGAGCCTGATTTCGACCGGATGAAATCCTTGTTGAAGGCCCCGGTGATTTTTGACGGCCGCAACCTGTACAACCCGGCCAAGCTGGCCAACCTGGGATTCACCTATTTCCATATCGGCCAGAAGGTTTAATTTTAAGTTGCGCTCATACAGGTAAGTTATCATTTTTCTGCAGGAGCGGACCTGCGTGTCCGCCCCGAAGAGGGCGCACACCTGGTGGTGAGTTTCATAATTTGAGTTTCATAATTAAGGTGACGCCAAAAAAAGCAGTTTTTTACCCCCCTTTCCTAAAGGGGGGTAAGGGGGGATTTATAAGCGTCTAAAATCCCCCTTTGTCAACGGGGGACTTAAGCCGGCCGAGTGGAGCTTGCGGTACTAATTTCATGTCCAGCTCATTAAGATACGGACCACTAAGTGCGCTACAAGAGTTTGGCGCGTAAGACGCGCCGCGCCCTACGGGTCTTTTTATTTTCTCTGGGTGGGCCGTATGGCCCATGAAAACTGCTCTGAGTATCAATGACGGCCGGCAGGGACAGCCGCCCCATCCCAGCCGGGAAAGAAGGACCTGAGTATGTGCCCCAAAGCGCCGGATTGGCGGGAAATTCCGGGGGAAATCCTCCGAACCCTGGACCTGGAGGGATTCTCCCGCCTCCGGGTCCTGGTGGCCGGGGATTTCATGCTGGATGAATATCTCTGGGGCAAGGTGGAGCGCATCTCCCCGGAGGCGCCGGTGGCGGTGGTGGAGGTGGAACGGGAGACCCGCACCCTGGGGGGCGCCGGCAACGTGGTCAACAACCTGGTGGCCCTGGGGGCCCAGGTGGAGGTCCTGGGCCTGGTGGGAGAGGATAACCCCGGCCACCTGCTGAAACAGGAGATGCTCCGGCTGGGGGTGTCGGTGGCGGGGCTGTTTACCGACCGGGAGCGCCGCACCTCCCGGAAGACCAGGGTCATCGGCGCCGCCCAGCAGGTGGTGCGCATCGACCGGGAAAGCCGCACCCCGGCCCCGCCGGCCTTCGAGGCCGCCGCTCGGGATTTCCTGGTGGCTCGCGGGTCCGGGATCCACGCCCTAGTGCTGTCCGATTACGCCAAGGGCGTCCTCACCCATGGGGTGCTCCAGGAACTGATCGCCCACGGCAGCCGCCATGGCTATCCCGTGGTGGTGGACCCCAAAGGGGCGGACTACTCCCCTTACGCCGGGGCCACGGTGATCACCCCCAACCGCAAGGAAGCCGAACTGGCCACGGGGTATTCTCTGGCCCGGCGCCAGGATCTGGTGCGGGCGGGGACAAGTTTGCGGGAGAGCCTTGCCCTGCAATACCTGCTCATCACGTTGGGGGCGGAAGGCATGCTGCTGTTCGGCGAGGCCCGGCCGCCTTTCGCCATCCCCACTCGGGCCCGGGAAGTCTTTGACGTGTCCGGGGCCGGGGATACGGTGGCGGCCCTCATGGCCCTGGGGCTGGCCCAATGGGGCGATCCGGTCCTGGCGGCCACCCTGGCCAATATCGGGGCCGGGGTGGTGGTGGGCAAGGTGGGCACCGCCCCCATCTTTCGGGCCGAACTGGCCCGGGAGCTGGGCCGGGGCGGGACCCGGCTGGAAGAAAAGATCCGGACGCCGGCGGAATTAAAGCTCCTGGTGCCCCAACTCCAGGCCCGGGGCCAAAAGGTGGTGTTCACCAACGGCTGCTTCGACCTCCTCCACCACGGCCACATCAAGTTTCTGGAGGCCTCCCGGCGCCTGGGGGACGTGCTGGTGGTGGCGGTGGACTCCGACGCCTCGGTCCGGCAGGTGAAAGGCAAGGGCCGGCCGGTCCTGGGGGAGGCCGACCGCCTCCGCATCCTGGCGGCCCTGGCCGCGGTGGATTACGTCACGGTGTTCACCAGCGGCCAGTTGCCCGAGCTTCTGGCCGGGCTCCGGCCCGATATCCTGAGCAAGGGGAGCAATTACCCGGCCGAGCAAGTGGCCGGCCGGGAGATCGTGGCGGGCTACGGCGGCCGGGTGGCCCTGGTGCCGGTCACCGAGCCCGTGTCGGTCACCGGCCTTATCCAACAGATCAAGAATTGCGGCTGAGGGGGATTTGCCAGGTGGGCTGAAGGCGGTTTCACTCGCGGGGGCCCACCCATGAGCGCGCCAAAAGCTGGCGAATATCCGGATCCGTCCTGGGTGACCATAAAATTAGACCCCCAAGAGCTTCCGCAGGGCCATTGCCGGAGACCCAGGGGTTTAGCTATGAGCGTTCTTATTTAACCATTCATTTCATATTATTTGCCATTTTCTTCCACACAACCTCTGATACTATCTGATGTCCAGTTTTAGAAAAGTGCATCGGGTCACCGAATCTATACAGAGACTTAGTATCCAACTTATCAGCCTTGATTTTTTGAATAAATACCGGATACAAATCCACCAGGTCGATTCCTTCTTCTTGGGCTATCCTGGCAAACATCCTTTGGGGTCTCAACACCTCTAACTCTGGGGATTCCGGGCGTAATTGGTATTCGTAGGGACACAGGAAAAATACGCCCCACTTGCCGTTCCCCTGTAAAAGCCGGTTAATTTTCCGGAGTTCCCTGGCCATATATTCAGAAGCACCGGCTTCTTGATAAAGTCCCAAATCTGCCAGAAAATAGCCCTTGCTGGAATCCACTACATAATTTCTCATTAAGAGATATGTACGGGAATATGCAGGCAATATGGCGCTTAACCCAAGGTAAATTAACGCTTTTTTCATAACCCGCATATAGGGATTTTGAAATACAGTATTAAAATATTCTTTATTATTTTTATTGATTGTGGTTATATCAGTGCGCGAATCATAATCAATATCATTTAAGCAGAGGAGGATGATTGCGCCTGGAAAATCATACCCCTTACATATTAAAGTTTCTAGTAAATTATAATAATCGTCAAGATTATATCCAATGGCTGCTGCATTTACTATTTTAAATGTATTAGTTTTTCTCTGTAATATTGAAGATAAAATAAATTCGTCCTCAACTCCAATCCCAAAAGCAACTGAGTCGCCCAAAATTAATATTTTAGGTAAAGTGTCTTCATTTATAATTTTACGTAATGTCGTATCTATTCTA
>Ga0172371_10003705_pt1 | contig 23524 bp, 13 predicted proteins | sample Lak12m_FD_114543 | JGI IMG/M metagenome (GOLD analysis project Ga0172371, IMG submission 114543) | Freshwater microbial communities from Kabuno Bay, South-Kivu, Congo - kab_022012_12m | ecosystem: Environmental > Aquatic > Freshwater > Lake | place: Democratic Republic of the Congo: South-Kivu...
CGCATACCATGCTCATCGAGCACGCAGAAAACAGGGACGATCTCTGTGCCAGTCCATGCCGCCAGCGCATAAGCAGCTTTGGAAACAGGGACAGGAAGCCCGAAAAAATCCACAAAGACACCGCCCTCTTCCGGCAGCGTATTCTGATCCATCAGCAGGGCCACCCTGCATCCTTCCTTCAGCAGTTTGGTCAGGGTCCTGAGTGCGCCGTCACGCTTTACAATTCCCTGCCCCGTATTTCCCCTCAATCGCCGCAGTATCCAGTCCACGAATACATTGTCAAGAGACGCGGCAACACTCACAGGCGCATTACCCCGCTGGGACATTCCCAGCCCCATTGTCTCCCAGTTGCCGAAGTGGCCGGACACTACGATAAGAGGCGCCTTGTCAAAATAATTCCGGAATGACGGATCAAACCTTAAATAGGCCGGAATCCTTTTCCCGCTGAAAATGCTGAACCAGAACAGATCAAGTATAAGAAGGGCAAACGTCTGGAAAGACTCCCGGGCTATGGCCTGTTTCCGGTCAGCCGTAAGGGATGCGCCAAATGCAACATCAAGATTTGCCAGCGCTATCCGCCTTAACTTGCCCGACAGCGCGAAGCTTGCGTTCCCCAGTCCCCTGGCGAGACCGACCAGCCATGTCCTGGGAAGAAAAGGTATGAAAAGCATGCCGAGACATACCAGTACAGCTTCTCCAACTTTCCTGATTTGTCGCAACATTTTCATGATCCCGGGTGATGGCCTGCCATCCGCAGCTCGATCCCTCAATCAGCGGACAAGAGCGAAAATGGCTTGCCATTCGTAGCTCAAGTCCGCGCCAGTGGACGAAGAGCGAAGAATGGTGAGCCGCGCCGGAATCGAACCGGCGACCCGCACATTAAAAGTGTGCTGCTCTACCAGCTGAGCTAGCGGCCCATAAATGACCCGGAAATCTAGGCAAAACATCGAGGCATGTCAAACTTGAACGCTGTCTGAAATCAAAAAACCAGCCGCATCAACAAGGCTTCCTGCCCTGCTTTTCGAGGCAGGAAAGAACATCAACTGCAGCACGGGCCTCCGCTTCCTGCTTGTTCCGGCCTTTCCCCATGCCAACGCTCCCGTCTGCAAGCTCAACTTCAACAGTGAACAGCACGGCATGAGGCGGCCCCTCTTTGCTGACTATCCGGTAATGCGGACTGTTCTTCCACTTTTTCTGTGAATACTCCTGCAGCTTTCCCTTCGGATTCCCTGCCCACACATCGCCACTAAGCTTGCCGAGCATTGGCACAAACAGCTTGCTGAAAATCTTAAGGACAGCCTTCATGCCGCCGTCAAGATAGGCCGCACCTATGATTGATTCCATGGCATCCGCCAGGTTGGACGCCCTTTTCCGTCCACCCGAATGCTCCTCGCCCTTACCCATCTTTATGAATGCGCCGAGATTCACGGACCTGGCAAGTTCCGCCAGCACCTGCCCGTTGGTCGTCTGGCTGCGAAACGACGTGAGGCCACCTTCATCGCACTCATCGTACTTCTCGTACAGATGTGCGGCCATCACGAACCCCAGGACGGCATCCCCCAGGAACTCCATTCTCTGGTTATCACTTGTTATACCGCTGTTCTCGAACCTGAACGAACGATGCATCAGCGCCGTTTCAAGCATACTGGTCTTCCGGAAACTGTAGCCTATATTCTTTTCAATCTCCTTGTATGGATTCTTCCTGCGTCCGAACGACAGCATTTTCTCCTCCTCTCTTTATGCCCTGGGATGGAACTTCTCGTGCACGGATTTCAGCCGGCCCTGGTCAACATGAGTGTATATCTGGGTTGTTGCGATATCGACATGCCCCAGCATCTCCTGGATCACCCGCAGCGGGGCCCCGTTCGCCAGCAGATGGCTGGCAAATGAATGCCTGAGCGTATGCGGCGAAACCCGCCTTGTCACACCGGCTTTACCCGCATAAGCCTTCACCAGTTTCCATATCCCTTTTCTCGAAAAATTCTTTCCCCGGCAGGTAAGAAAAACATGCCTCTCCGGCCGCTCCCCGGCAAATGCCGGCCTTGCAGTCTCAAGATATCGCTGCAGGCAGGCTTTCGCCTTTTCCCCAAAGGGCACGACCCTGACCTTGTTGCCCTTTCCCGTGCACCTGATATACCCCTCGTCAAAATGAATGTCGTCTATTTTCAGGTCGGCAGCCTCCGAAACCCTCATACCTGTCGCATACATCAGTTCAAGCAGGGCCTTGTCCCGGACCGACTGACGGCCGTCACCCTGGGGCGCATCAAGCATGCGCTCAACCTCTCGAAGAGTCATCACCTCCGGCAGTACCTTCCAGAGTTTCGGCGAATCCATAACGTCGGCAACATTCTGGACCAGCAATGACTCCTGCTGTAGATACCGGAAGAATATTTTCACCGCCACAAGCCGGCGCGATATCGAGTTAACCCTTAAACCGCGGTCTTTCTCCGCCATCAGGTAATCAAGGAGATGTTTTCTTGTAACTCCATTAAAGGATTTTATCCCTTTACCCTCAAGGAAACGGACAAACCTTGCCAGATCATCCGCATAAGCCGCCCGGGTATTGGCGCTTAATCCCCGCTCGAGGGAAAGATAATCAAGAAACTGTTCAATAAGTGCATTCATTATTTGCAACTATTCAGGAGTCAGGAGTCAGAATTCAGAATAGCCTGCGAATAAGCCGCCGGTAACCTGCTAATCTCCATCAACAGTTCCATCAACTCGGGAACATCGCCGCAGTCGAGGTCACGAGCAAGAATCAAACTGCCAAACCACCAAATCTTCGAATGTCTTCGCCGATTCTCTCATTCTGACTCCTGAATTCTGACTTCCGACTTCTAGCCATAAAATCATTTACATTCTGGCGGCAAAGCCCTGGCTGCTTCCTCTTTCGCCGGAACTTCATTAGCCTGGAACCCGGCCTCTGCTATGGCAAACTCGATGTTCTTAATGGCAGTAACCAGGCTTTCGTATTGCAGGATCACGAGCCGCCTCTGAAAATCAACCCCTATTGATCCAGGCTTGACACCGACCTGCCTGCCTACAGCATTGGCGATAATCTTCGCACATGCATCGTTCTTAAGGTCGGGCACCTTTATTTCCACAGTCCGGAGGTCCGATTGCCGGCAGGAAGAAACAGCTGTCAACAAAACAAGACTTACCATGAATACGCGCCATTTCATGCCAAAAAACAATACAAAACCGATTCCACGAAGTACAGATATATGTGGTACATCCGAAGGCATTCAGGACTTTTGTTGCCCATTGCCCTACTGAGGTCGCTTGATCTTTCGGTTAAGCGCTGATAGTATTCCTGCTCCATTGTGATTCCTCATTCAATTACAGAAAGGAAGAGAAATGAACAGTGACCAGATAAAAAGCGGCTGGGAAAAAGCTCCTCACCGCAGTCTCCTGAGGGCAACCGGTATCCGTTCCGAGGATTTCAAGAAGCCTTTCATCGGCGTCTGTAATTCTTTTACACAGATCATTCCGGGCCATGTCCACCTCGACAAAGTCGGCAGGTACATAAAAGCACAGATAACCAGGGCCGGCGGAGTTCCCATAGAATTCAACACAATAGGTATCTGCGACGGTATAGCCATGGGACATTCGGGAATGAAATATTCCCTCCCCAGTCGTGAACTTATCGCGGACTGTGTTGAGTCCATGGTCAAGGCTCACTGTTTCGACGCCCTGATCTGCATACCTAACTGCGATAAGATTGTGCCCGGCATGCTCATGGGAGCCCTGCGCACCAATATTCCGACCCTGGTCGTCAGTGGCGGACCGATGGCCGCCGGCAAAATGCCTGACGGCAGGGCAATTGACCTTATCAGCGTTTTCGAGGGGGTCGCCTCGCACCGCGGGGGAAAGATAAGCGATGCGGAACTTCAAACGATAGAGGAAAAAGCCTGCCCCGGATGCGGATCCTGCTCCGGAATGTTCACGGCCAATTCCATGAATTGCCTCTGCGAGGCGCTTGGCGTCGCCCTGCCGGGCAACGGCACTGTTCTCGCCATCGACCCGCACCGTAAGAAAATCTACAGGCAGGCCGCCAGGAGAATCGTCGAAATGGCACTAGCAGGCAAACCATTACCCAGGGAAATTGTCACGGAACAGTCGCTTGATAATGCATTCGCGCTGGACATGGCAATGGGCGGAAGCACAAACACCGTTCTCCATGCCCTCGCCATAGCCCATGAAGCCGGAATCAAGTATGACCTTGACCGGATAAACGGCATATCAAACAAGTGCCCCAACATCTGCAAAGTGGCGCCTTCCTCCAAGTACCATGTCGAGGACGTTGACCGCGCTGGCGGAGTTAGCGCCATAATGCGGCGGATTGCCGACATACCGGGCCTGATAAACAAAGACTGCCCCTCTGTTTCAGGAAAAACCACCTGGCAGAACATAGCCCGGGCAAAGGTCAAAGATGAAGAGGTAATTCGACCGCTCAACAATCCCTATTCTGCAGACGGCGGCCTGACCATCCTGCGCGGCAACCTCGCGGAGAAAGGTGCAGTCGTCAAGAAGGCCGGCGTCGCACCCAATATGCTGAAATTCGAAGGAAAGGCCGTAATATTTGACTCCCAGGAAGACGCGTGCAAGGGAATCCTCGAGGGACGCGTGAAGGCAGGACACGTCGTTGTCATCCGCTACGAAGGCCCTAGGGGAGGCCCCGGCATGCAGGAAATGCTGGCACCTACATCCTACATCATGGGAAAGGGCCTCGGAGAAAGCGTGGCGCTGATAACCGACGGACGTTTCTCGGGCGGCACTCGCGGAGCCTGCATCGGCCACATTTCCCCGGAAGCCGCGGAAGGCGGCCTCATAGGTCTTCTTAAGGACGGAGATCAAATACGAATCGATATACCCGGCCACAGAATCGACGCCGATCTCTCAAAAGAAGAGATCGACCGGCGCCGGGCACAATTCAAACCATTCACACCAAGGATCAACACCGGTTACCTGAAGCGATATTCTCAAATCGTCCAGAATGCAGGCACCGGAGCGATAGTAGAGTAAATCACGTGGCGGACAAGGGTGAAGGCCATCTCGTTTAAAACTGTCGGCTGCAGGCTCAACCAGGCTGAAACTGCACAGATGGCTGCATCCTTTCGGTCTGCCGGCTGGAAAATCGTCCCCTTCGGAGATCCCTGCGACGCCTGCGTCATACATACCTGTGCAGTCACCGTAAACGCAGAACGGGACTGCCTCCGGCTGGCCCGTTCAGTCAAGCGCATGAACAGGAACACCACGGTCATCCTTGCAGGCTGTGCCGCAGAAGTTGAAGGAGAACAATTGCTGAAAAAATGCGGCGCGGACATGATTGCCGGGCAGAGGGCAAAATTCCACCTGCCCCGGCTTCTGCAATCTCCACCCGGCAGCAGGAACTCCCTGCAAGAACTGCCTTTGTTCAACTCAACGCGGGCGCTTATCAGGGTCCAGGACGGATGTGATTTCTGCTGTTCCTACTGCATTGTGCCGGCCGCACGCGGCCGGCCCGTCAGCCGTCCTTTCAAGGAAATCGTTGACGAGGCCAGGGCTCTCGCCGGCCAGGGATTCAAGGAGGTCATTCTGACGGGCGCAAACCTGGGCTGTTACAGCGACGGCACCTTGAAAATCACCAGCCTGCTGGAAAGGCTGGAAAAGATCCCTGGAATATCCAGGATCAGGCTCAGTTCCATCGAAATTTCAACGGTTGAACGGGAAATTATAAACTATATGGCCGGTTCAGGAAAACTCTGCCGGAGCATCCATATACCCTTGCAGAGCGGTGACAATAATATACTGCGCCTGATGGGACGCCATTACACCGCCGAACAGTACCGTAACCTGATAGATTATGCTGTGGCCAGGATTCCATTGCTCGGGCTCGGCACGGATATAATCACAGGCTTCCCCGGCGAAACAGAAGAAGCGTTTAATAACACGAAGCAACTGATCATTGATTTTCCATTCAGTAATCTGCATGTCTTCACCTACAGCAGGCGTCCCGGAACGAAGGCCGCATCAATGCCTGGCCAGGTTAACCGGGGGGAAGGGAAACAAAGATCCAAAGAACTGATTGAAATCGGCAGGGAAAAGAAAAAGGCATTTGCGTCACATTTCCTTGGCAGAAAGGTTTCCGTCCTTGTAGAAACGGTGAAAAACAATACTGGACACGGCTGGACAGAAGAATATATCGAAGCCTGCGTGTCACAACCCGCCCTGACCTCAAACGAGATTATCGACTTTATCCCCTCCTCCTGCCTCGACGGCATTCTTCGTTGAAGACCGAATACATATTCTCATCTGTTTTGACTTGCGTAAGTTTCTGATATAGTGTGCAATACGACAGATTTCCCAAGGAGAACCTTAATGCGATGGTCTCAAACAATGATTCCAACACTGCGGGACAATCCGCAGGAAGCCGAAATCGAAAGCCATAAGCTCATGCTTCGAGCTGGATTGCTGCGGAAGCTTGCCGGAGGACTTTACACATTCCTCCCGCTTGGCCTCCGCGTATTGCGCAAGGTTGAAAATATTGTGCGCGAGGAAATGAACCGGGCCGGCGCCCTTGAGGTCCTCATGCCGGCGGTTCAGCCCCGCGAAATATGGGACACTTCCGGCCGGTACAAAACCATGACGAATGTGCTGTTCCATGTTTTTGACAGGCAAAAACGCGAAATGGTCCTTGGCCCGACGCACGAGGAGGTCATGACTAACCTTATCGCAAGGGAATTCAGTTCCTATCGCCAGATGCCGAAAACATTCTACCAGATCCAGACAAAGTTCAGGGATGAGATCAGGCCCAGGTTCGGCCTGATGCGCGCAAAGGAATTCATCATGAAAGACGCTTACAGCTTCGATACAGGCCTGACCGAAGCTGATACGAGCTACCAGGCAATGTATGATGCATACGTCCGCATCTTCCGGCGTTGCGGCCTGCAGGCAAGATCCGTTGAAGCCGACACCGGCGCAATAGGCGGCAATTGGTCCCATGAATTCATGGTCATGGCCGATTCAGGCGAAGACGGTATAGTCGAATGCGAGGCTTGCTCGTATGCGGCAAACCTTGAAAAGGCCGAACGGGCCCTGCCCGTTGCAAAGCCTTTTCCAGACAGTCTCAACATGCCCGATGAGGTTGCTACCCCGCGCATGCGGACAATCGATGAAGTCTCCGGCTTCCTGAAATGCGATCCGGCACGCCTGATTAAAACCCTTATTTACCTGATCAACGGCAATCCCATGGCTTTCCTTGTGGCAGGCGACCGGGAGATAAACGAGCATAAGATTGCCCGTTTCCTGGAAACATCACAAGTTGTCCTCGCGGATGACGCCACAATCCAGAAGGCTACCGGCGCTCCGGTAGGATTTGCAGGCCCAGTGAGGCTGAAGATACCTGTTTATGCCGACATCGGCCTTCGTGGATACTCGGGCGCAGTAACAGGCGCAAACAAGGCAGATACCCACCTGCTTAACGTTGACCTTGCAAGAGACGCCAACATCCAGGCCTATATGGATCTTTCTATTGTCAGGGATGGCGACAAATGCCCAAAATGCCAGGGCACTCTGAGGGAGAAAAGAGGCATAGAAGTAGGCCATGTCTTCAAGCTTGGAACAAAGTATTCCGAGAAATTCTCAGCCCTCTATCTTGACGAGAAGGGAGAAAAGAAGCCGATTGTAATGGGCTGTTACGGAATAGGAGTTACAAGGACCCTCCAGGCCATTATTGAACAGAGCCACGATGCCAGGGGGATTATCTGGCCCGTTACCGTGGCGCCATACACAGCCGTTATCGTGGTCCCAAACACGAATCACAGCGACAGCTTAAAGGCCGCCGAAACCCTGATGGCCAGCCTTGAACAGAAGGGTATTGACGTGATACTTGATGACAGGGACGAAAGACCCGGTGTAAAGTTCAACGATGCGGACCTGCTGGGCTTCCCTGTCCGGATAGTGGTAAGCGAGCGTTCCCTTGCGAAGAACAGCATCGAGATCAAGCTCCGTACCGCAGAAAAGGCTGACATTGTTCCTCTGGCACAGGGAGAAAGCAGAATACTGGAAATCGTCCAGAAATTAAAGGAGCCGGCCGGAAAATGATCATCGTACTCAAAGCTCATTCGTCAGCAAAAGAAGTCAGGCTGGTGGAAAAAGCCGTCAGGGAACTGGGTTATCAGCCCCACACCATTCATGGCGAAGTCCGCAATGTTGTGGCGGCAGTTGGCGACGAAACATCCCACAAAAGCCTGGAGATCCTCGAGAACCTCGATTGTGTTGAACGGGTAATTCCCATTCAAAAACGTTACAAGCTGGTCAGCCGGGAAGCCCAGCCTGAAACCACCGAGGTACGTGTCGGCCCGGTGACAATCGGCAACGGCTCTTTCCATGTAATAGCCGGTCCATGTTCCGTGGAAAGCATGGAACAGATGCTCTCAATAGCAAAAGCCGCAAAGGCCGCCGGCGCAACACTTCTCAGGGGCGGAATTTTCAAACCTCGCACCTCGCCATACGACTTCCAGGGACTGGGAGCGGAAGGATTGGCCATTCTGCGGGCTGTCAAGAAAAGCGTTAATCTACCCATTGTGTCCGAAATCACAAGGCAGACAGACCTGGAAATCATGGTTGATGTGGTTGATGTTCTCCAGATCGGCGCCCGCAACGCAATGAACTATTCCCTCCTTGAAGCAGTCGCCAAATCAGGAAAACCAGTCCTGCTGAAACGCGGCCTGGCGTCTACCATAGAAGAATGGCTCCTGGCGGCTGAATACATAGCAAAGAATGGGAATCCCAACATCATTCTCTGCGAACGGGGAATCAGGACATATGAACAGGCCACCCGCAACACTCTTGATATCAGTGCCGTGGCTATCGCCAAACTGGAATGCAGTCTGCCAGTAGTCGTGGACCCCAGCCATGCCGCCGGGCGCTGCGACCTGATCCCCGCCCTTTCCAAGGCGGCGATTGCTGCAGGGGCTGACGGATTGATGATTGAAGTGCACCAGCATCCCGAAGATGCTTTAAGCGACTCCGCACAACAGCTGACTCCGCCCAGCTTTGCCCGGCTGATGAAGTCGCTTCTGCCTTTTATCAGGGCTGCCGGAATGAAGATTGGAAAAGTAAATAAATAACGCCGAAAGGAGGCCGCAGATGACCAAAAGAGACCTGGTCGTACGCATATCGAAGGAAACCAGTATTATTCAGCAGGATGTATTTGCTGTCATCCAGAAGACACTGGACTATATCGTCGAGTCGCTGGTCAAGGGCGAAAACGTCGAATTCCGTGATTTCGGGGTTTTCGAAGTTTGCACACGCAAGCCGCGTATCGGCAGGAACCCGAACAAGCCGCAAAACACCGTTCAGATTCCAGCGCGCAAGATCGTCAAGTTCAAGGCCGGAAAAATCATGAAAGCCCATGTTCTCCAGTCATAAATCCGTCTCCGGCAATCGAACGGCAGATTGAACACGGCAAACAAAAGCGCAGGAGAGAAATGAGCCAGGGCGATTCTTCATTCAACCCTCCCCGAGGCATGCGGGACTTTTACCCCGAGGACATGGCCGTAAGAAACACCATATTCGGTGCATGGACTGCCGCGGCAAACCGCTTCGGGTTCCAGCAATACGACGCCTGCGTTGTGGAATCACTTGACCTTCTGAAACGCAAATCCGGCGAAGAGATTGTGGACCAGATATACACTTTCACCGACAAAAGCAACAGGGAGCTTGCCCTTCGGGCGGAAATGACCCCAACCCTGGCACGAATGGTTGCGGCCCGGCACGGATCTTTGAGCTTTCCCCTCAAGTGGTTCACTATCGCCCAGTGTTTCCGTTACGAACGCATGACCAAGGGAAGAAAACGGGAACATTACCAGTGGAACCTCGATATTATCGGCGAACCTGCCGTATCAGCAGAAGCCGAGGTAATAGCCACCGCCATAAACGCGCTTGGGCTCCTGGGCCTTGGTCTAGATGATTTCCGTGTTCACTTCAACAGCAGGACAATCCTCTCCCTTCTCCTCGACAGCGCCGGCATCCCGGCAGAGCACCACCAGCAGACTTTCCTGGCATTGGACAAGAGGGGCAAGATAAGCGACGCGGAAATCGAGTCACTCCTGGTATCATCCGGGCTCAACAGGGAGAATATCGACAAGATCCTCGGCCTTGCAGAAATATCAACACTTGAAAAGGTTTTCGAAAAGCTCGGCACAGATCCTGCCCCATGCCGGCAGATCATCAGGTTTACAGAACTGCTGGATGCATATGGCATAAAGGCTTCAACCGCATTTGATATATCCGTCATAAGGGGGCTTTCATATTACACCGGCATAGTTTTCGAATGCTTCGACACCGGCAGGAACTTCCGTGCAATATTTGGCGGGGGACGCTACGACAACCTCATGACCGACATAGGAGGCTCTTCCGCCACAGGCGTCGGCCTGGGATTCGGCGACGTGGTAATCGCCGAAATACTGGCAGAAAAGGGTAAAGTATCAGCCGCAACCCAGTCGGAAATCACTGCTATCGGGTTCATGGAAGACAATCAAGCAATAACAGCCATCTCTATAGCCTCGGCACTGAGGCGCAAGGGCACCAGCGTCGATCTCGCAACCCGACCTGAGAAGCCAAAGGCCTTCTTTTCAAGGACAGGTAAGGCTGGATTCAAACAGGCAATCTATATCGGTCCCGATGATGTCAATTCCGGCACAGTGCGGATCAAGAACCTCTCGACGCGAACCGAAGAGACAGTCTCAATCGCCGGCCTTTGCGGCCTCGAACTCTAGAGCGTTTTAAATAAATCTGTACAACTTATCGTCACCCTCACCTAACCTCTCCCCTTAAGGGAGAGGAATCCCGTCTTCCTCCTCGCCCCTTGGGGGAGAGGAATCAGGTGAGGGGTGTTGCTTGCGCAATATTCGGGCTAACTTTTTTCCTCAGCTCTTTGGCACTTCTGCATTCGGCTTGTCATGGTGTTTGGGAAGCTCGATCCTGATATGCAGCTCCCTCAACTGCTTCGCCGACACATCGTTGGGAGCATTCATCAGCAAATCCTGGGCACGCTGGTTCATCGGGAAAGCTATCACTTCCCTGATATTCTCCTCGTGCGAAAGCATCATGACAATCCGGTCAATCCCGGGAGCTATGCCGCCGTGCGGCGGCGCCCCCAGCCGGAATGCCTGGATAAGCGCGCCAAAATTCTTGTCGACTGATTCCCGGGAATATCCCGCTATCTCAAAAGCCTTGTACATTATCTCCGGCTGGTGGTTCCTTATTGCCCCGCTGCCGAGCTCATAACCATTGCAGACAATGTCGTACTGATAGGCGAAGACAGTCAATGGATCCTTCTCCTGCAAAGTCTTCAAGCCGCCCTGCGGCATTGAGAATGGATTATGGGAAAACATAACAGTCTTGGATTCTTCATCAAATTCATACATGGGAAAGTCCACGATCCAGCAGAACCTGTAACAGTCCTTCTCAACACGGTCCAGGTCCCTGCCAAGCTTGAGCCGGAGGTCACCGGCAATCCGGTTTGCTTCCTTCGCCTTTTCGCCGACGAAGAACACAACATCACCCTCGCTGGTCCCGCAAAGTTTTCCCAGGAACGCCAGGTCTTCCTGGGAAAGGAACTTCGCCAGCGGCCCTTTCACTGCCCCACCCTCGTAAGCAAGGTAAGCGAGCCCCTTTGAACCTATCGACTGGGCATACTCCACAAGCTTGTCAAAGAAGCTCCTCGGCTTACCGGCAATGGCCTTAACAGGTATTGCCCTTATAACCCCGCCATGCTCCACAATCGACCGGAACGCGTTGAATTTGGAAGCCTTGAAGAGCTCCGAAACGTCTACAATCTCTATCGGAATCCTCAGGTCAGGTTTGTCCGAACCGTACTTCACCATGGCCTCGGAATACGGAATTCTTCTGAAAGGTGTTTCATCCATCTTCCAGTTTGAGAACTTTTTAAAGACACCATGCAGTACGGACTCAACAACTTTGAATATATCGTCCTGCGTAACAAAGGACATTTCAATATCAAGCTGATGGTGCTCTCCGGGAGACCGGTCGGCTCGAGCATCTTCGTCCCTGAAACAGGACGCAATCTGGAAATATTTATCAAAGCCCGAAAGCATCAAAAGCTGCTTGAACTGCTGAGGGGACTGAGGAAGTGCATAAAATTTACCGGGATGCACCCTGCTTGGCACAAGATAATCCCGTGCGCCTTCCGGTGAACTGCTCGTCAGTATCGGAGTCTGGAACTCGGCAAAACCGTGCTCGTCTGTCATCCGGCGGCGGATATCGCTGATTACCCGGGATCTCAGCATGATGTTACGGTGCATTCTTTCCCGCCGCAGGTCCAGGAAACGATAACGGAGCCTCAGATCTTCTGGGCCATCCTCCTCCCCTGCGAGATACAGGGGTAGCGGATCAGCTTCACTCTCTACGACTATCGTCTCCGCGAGCAGTTCGATTTCACCGGTCGGCATTTCCGGGTTGATCGTATCCTCGGTCCGGAGTTCAACCAGCCCGCTCACCGTGACTACACTTTCAGGCCTTAGTTTCTGGCAGATTTCAAAGAAGGAATTTGCCGGCTGGACAACCACCTGGGTTATTCCGTAATGATCACGCAAATCGATAAAAAGCAGACTGCCGTGATCTCTCTTGCGGAATAACCAGCCCGAAAGTTTTGCCGGCGATGACGCGTGCTCACGCCGCAATTCCCCGCAGTTATGTGTTCTGTATAAATGCATAAAATCCCCTGTCCCGGAACCCTTACTCGGTAATAACAACGGGGGTACCGCAGGGAAGAAGGATGAAAAGCTCCTCTACGTCGGAGTTTTTCATCCTGACGCATCCCATGCTCTCGGCCTTCCCGATAGAAGCATCATCCCACGTTCCATGGATTCCATAGCCCCTTACGTCTGGAGTGTTTCCCGTGGCCTTCAGGCTCATCCACCTGGTCCCCAGAATATTCTCTTTATCTCCGAATGGTATACGCTTGCCTCCCGGTTTGTCCCACGGCGGCTCAGGTATCTTCTTGTCTACAATAAATGTACCGACGGGAGTTTTGCCCATCTTACCCGTTCCAACGGGATACCTTTTAAAGAACTCGCCATTCATATTAAGAACAAGGTCAATACGCGACTTGCTTACCTCAATAGAAAACTGCGCCTTGAGCACCAGGAACCTGTCGCCCAGCCGGATACTGTTCGCATCCGTCAGCATATTGCTCTTTTCTATAAGTTCCCTGGTTGTCCCGAACTTTTTGGCTATCTTTTCTATAGAATCACCTCTTTGCACCACATATTCCTGCTTTTCCGGCATTGGCTCGGGGGTCATTACAAGCTGACAATTGATTCGCCCAAGGCGCCGCTCCAGGTCTTCCCTGACCCTGGCATCAACCGGTTTCTTCAAAATGTCCAGGTACTTTTTGCGGGCCTGCACCAGCGATTTTCCGTCTTCAAGAGCTATAGCCTCCTGCAATGCGGACGTAAGATTTGTGACAGGTAATAACAGGGGCGCTGCAGGTGCAACCCGGTTGGTTCTGGCTGCCGGAGATGCAGGAACCGGAGTGGCCGGAACATCCTTCTTAGCCCCCTCCGTAACCTTAACAGGCTCTTTTGGGACCGTCACTTTGCCCGTAGAGACACAAGACCAATGCGCCTTCTCCCCGCCTATCCCTGTCTTGTTTCCTGCCTTGTGCCACCGGAAAGCAATGACTCCCGCAATCACAACCAGAATGAGCAATGCCACCGGCCTGCGACTCGGGTATTTAAAGTCTCCAATTTCCTGCATTCCCATTAAAATCCATCCTGCCTGTTAATTGCCTTATTCCTCACGGAATGACCCATAAATATTGATGGGCGCATTCACGTCATGCGCCCATCAATCTTGCTATACCCCGTAAAAAATGTGCACAAGAAGCCCGAAGGGCCAGATTCCAGAAAACTAATTCGCCGCCACCACAATTGTGCCGGCACTCGAAGGAGCAATGCCATAAACTACAGAGTTAGCTCCATCTTCCGACCAGGTCCCCTGCAACACATACTGGGTGTTTGCTTCCGTAATCGAATAAGTAGTGGTACTCTGGTTATCGTATGAAGATTCACTGACAGAGTATAACACATTGGAGGCACTTCCTATCGTGAAAACATCGTTGGTGGACACACCCGTCGTTACCGTAGTTCCCTTCACATCAGTGACCGCCACTGCATGAACAAGGCCGACAAAGCTGGCACTATTGCCGTTTCCCGAATTTTCACCCGAGAAGGTCATCTGCGACTCCACCATCGTGGCACCTGCGGGATACTGCAGCGTCGTTGGATCCGCGGAGCTCACTACTCCAGGCGAACCAACCGACCCGGTAAAATGCGAACCGTTATTATCCCAAACCTCCACCGCATTGCCCGACTGTGCTATAACGAACTGAGTAATTGTAGCATCAGAAGCTACCAAAGCCCCCCCCGACTTGGCCGTATAAACGCCGGAAAAATTAACGTTAGCACCGGCTCCCTGGCTGGTATTAAAACCGTTATCAACGGACTCCCACTCACAGCCCGCAAGCACCGCCGCTATGCCCAGAACGGCACCGGCCATCAACATCGGTGTAATCGTCTTCATCTCTTATAACCTCTCCTTGTTTCGGCCTGTCTATGGACTAAAACTCCATCAACATCTACTTAAGGGAAGCACTATACCTTCGAAGAAAAGTGGTGTCAAGGTCAAGGTAACACGCCCAGCAGAACAACCCTGTAGAAGCGCGAGGGAGCTGTATCAGCCCCAAGATCGATGTATGACGATGTCGTTCCGGTGGCTGTCACGGTTGCCAGTGTAACCCAGGGATTTGCAGTAGAAAGAAGGGATGGAGTTGTGTACTGGACCGCGTACGTTACACCTGCTATCGAATTCCACGTCAGATGAGCCGGGCTGTTGACCGTAATGCCCATCACAATATCATTTGCCTGCAGATCCTGCACAACAACATCCCAGGTGCCTGCCCCGCCAATGCTGCTGAAGCCTGAAGGAATTCCATTGCCCGTGATCACCCTGTAATCTCCTGAAACAACAAGCTCAAACCCGAATCGGCCTGCACTGTTGGTAACACTGGCAAGCGAATTCGTCGCGAACCTCGCAAAGAGATAAATCAACCCGTTGTTGGTATAAGATCCGGAAACAACACCACCCTGAATAATGGCCACATCGTCAATATACCAGCCGCCTGCATGACCCACAGCATCCGACTGCAGGCTGAATTTCAGGAACAGATTTGTTTCATTTGCGACCTGATCAAGCGGCACAACAACTTTCCTCCATTCACCCGCGGTATTATATGCATTATTACGGTTTGCAAGGATCGGTATCGTAGGCCGTGGCGGGGTCAGCCCCTCCTGGCGGTTTCGAATATCCGCGGGAGTTGACGGACGCACAACCTCAACGTTCACAACATCATGGCTGTCTGCGAGATCAAGCCATTCAAAGAACGTCAGGAAGAACCTGTTCGTGTTCGCCGATGTCGAGTTCACTGTCGGCAGGCGCAATCCAAATACCGGGGAATACAAATCCATGCTAGCATTATCAGGATAATACCCGTTCAGCCTTGTCCCCATGCACCATCTCCCGCTATGAGCGGTTGGCGGAGCCGCATTTGATGTCAGATTTTCTGAATGCGGCACACCAAGTTCCCATACATCGCGCGGATCATAAGGATTCTGGCCGGCAAATCTGTGATACCACAAATTCTTATCGTCTGCCGAGTAAGCTGTATACCCCACATCATAATAAACAGCACCATATGGAGATTTATGGCCTTCAAAAGGAACAACTATATTATAAGGAAGCATACCACCAAAAGCATATGATCCATATTCCAGCGATTCAAATTCAGCAACAGTTGCCCTCGAAAAGCCCATAAACTGGGCATTCACGCCGCCGATCATCAGGAAAGAGTAAGGCAGTTTCTCTGCAATACCGTTTGTATTGTTAAAAGCAGTCTCAGGAATCAGGGCATTCACCCTCGGATCGCGGCCGGCCGCCGACCCGCCAAGCTCAAGCTCAAGCTTATCTTCAAGACCGTCGCTATCCGTGTCGGTTCCACCAGGAAGCGTGCCGGTTCGACCTCCGAAAATATTCATTGTGCCGGAAGAACAGGCAAATGCCCTGGGGCTTGGACCTGCAGACCTTTCCCCGTTCGGGCTGATACACAGCCACTTTGCAACAGGAGGATCAAATCCGGCTCCGGGCATGAATGTATCGATAACCCACGTATCATTGAAATACTTCTTATTATCCGTTCCTCCAAACATACAGGCAAACCCGGCAAAATTACCCATCGTCATTCCGCCCCTGGGCGGTGGAATCTCATTATCAGCAAGGGTCACCTTGACCCATGTCTCCGCAACCCCGTTAGAAGTAGTTCCAAGGAACCACAAGTCATTCAACGGAACATTATTACTGCTGAATCCGCCAAAAACGACTATACCGCCAGGCACGTTCGCCATCCCATGCCCCCATCGCCCCGGGGGTTTAACAGGGAAATTAGTGCATTGCGTCCAGCCTGCCATCGGTGCAGGTGAATACCATGTATCAGACATGGCCTGCAGTTCATTTACACCGCCAAACAGAATATATTCGGATCCGGTGAAGCAGGCTGCTGTTGACTTACGCCGGTGCGGAAATGGCACAAAGGGAGGAGGAACTGGGGATATCCAGTTACCTGCACCCCTGGTAGCGCCACAGAACAGGTAAGGAGGAGTCTTTATCCTGATGTCCAGTCTTTCGCCTTGAAGTTTGAGTCTACCGCCATCAATCGCATACGTACCGGCAGAATCAATCACTCCAAGCATTACAAAGCCCATATTATTGCCATGTTCAAAAGTGCCGCTAATATTAGAACGCAGCATTTCCAGGACCTGCGTGGTTACATTAACGACCACGCGGGATGGCATATAAACTACTTCGCCGGTATCAATATTTGTCTCTGCCACGCTGGGCGGAATGAAGCCCAATGTGCTTGCACCTTGAGCTGAAGCATATCCCCACGCAGCAGACCTCCGCTTCCTGGGCCCCAGCACTTTCGACCCCAGCACCGGGTCACCATAAGACGCGGCAGAACTCAAATTGGCATGCCTGGCATTATTTCCAGCAGTTGTACTGTTGATCGCCCTCAATTCGCCATAGATTCTAAAACAAACCGGCAGCTCACTTGTATTTATACAGCTCATGGTAACAGTTGCACTGATGCTTGAAAGCGTGCCAAGGTCAAAGCGACTATTGAGTACCTGCGGGAAATTGATGCCTGTATATCCATTTGTAACGCCAACACCGGCTACATGCGGACCAATAAAGACTGTATCAAGAACATCCCTGTCTGCCGTATAGCCCACAGAATTGTCATAAGCCCCGGCAGTTGACTCCCACTGGCTTTCACTGCCGCATAGCCAGGCAAAATGGAGTATTATATTGGTATTGTCGTCAGGGTGGTAATAGCGAGCCAGCACATACCCGGGAATACCGTTTTCTTCAACAAAGCCGCCAAACCCGCCGCCTCCGATCACGTGCTGCTGGTCCCACCCGCACAGTACAAAGATTTCGCTCCAGTTGTTCCTGGTCGCAGTAGGAGGAGAAGGATTGCCCTCAGCATCGACCTCATCATCAGCTGCTTCCCACGTCATGCTCTCCGATGGCACAATTCCATTATAGAATTGATATCCTGCAGGCCCGCCGGGACGAGGCCGGCGAGTAGGAAACTTGGGATCATATGTGTCCTGCGCGTAGCTTTTCTGAACAACAACCAATTCAGAATCTCCACTTGCCATACCAGGAATGATCCCCCTGTTGATCCAGTTGGTTGCTGTCGGATTAGGCTGCCTTGTCTCCCAGGCTTCATCAAAATGCCGCACCCCGTCTCTTCCGCCGAAAACCATGCTTGCCGAGGTGGCAATCAGTGCCTGTTTAGCTTCCGTCAGGCCAGCTCCGGAAGTAGACGCCCTCCCGACATATGTACCCGCAGCATCATCACCGACCTTATACCCAACAGACGCATAGCCGCCACCCCATCGCGGGGCGGGATAATTCGGATCAATTCTATTTGTAGAATCCTGCACCCATAGCGGATAGACTTCACCTTTTGGCAGAACCATATGCCACATATCATTGAGGGCCTTGTCATACTGGTTTACATTTGCCGAAGTCGCACCGGTATCAACTTCGGCAGGTATTGAAGGATCAGCGCCTCCGTCTCTAAGGCCATCATTATCCGTATCCTGGTTCAAAGGATTGGATGCAAATGCCTTGATCTCCTCCGCATCCTCCAGTCCATCGCCATCGGTGTCGACCTTCCATGGGTCCGTACTGCCCTGAATGGCATATCTATCGGCATTCGGATTCTGATTGAAGCGCACGGCGTATTCGCACCAGTTCATCACGCCATCGTTATCCAGGTCCCCGAACAATCCCAGCCCGTAACCGCTGAACCTGTCATAAATCCCGTTTGTAAACGCCGGGTCTGGCGACCTTATCGGGTCAACAGGATGCAGGCCGTGCATAACCTCCCACCCGTCAGGCAGTCCGTCTCCATCAGTGTCAGGATTGAATGGATCAGTTGAGAAATCCCAGATCACGTCATCGAACATTGTGGCCTGCGAGGCATACGGATCATTCGCCCGTGCCACGTTCCGAAGCGCCACGCCGCCGCCGGCATCATAGAGTATAAACCTGTCGAGAGAATTGCCTGCCGATAATCCGCTGAACCGTATGAAGTGCCAGCCGACATCAAGGAAAATGTTTGTCACCACAACAGGCGCGCCTGAATTAGTATCTATGAGGGTCGTATTGTACGTCCAGGTGTTGTTCTGGCCGCCACTATTTGTCGCCGTCAACCAGTCCCCGTAATCAATACTGACCCACACCTGATCCTGTGTTGACACAACAGCTGACGGATGTGAGTGCCGGAGTTCGAATACATAATTTGTACCCCAGTCGTTGGTGATATTAATCAGGTATCCCATTGTATCCACATCAGACCAGCGGTCGGGAGCTTCCACCCTGTCCGGCGCATTGCTTCCAAATATAGTTCCATTCCAGGTGTAATACCCAGCAGGGAAGTTGTAAGAAAGAGGTGCGAATGGATAGTAACCCGCTACACTTGTGCCGAATGTCCAGTTATCTACCGGTGTTATGTTACTCTCCATTTCCACAACAACGATTCCGTCACGTTCCTCATAAATCACGAATTGCTGCTGCTGCCTGGCAAATTCCGACGGGTGATGCCCGAATTGCGCATCCCTTACCATGAATTCCTCGAGGTTCGAGAGTCCGTCGTTGTCAGAATCAGCCCTGTCATCATTAGGATTACTGGGATCAAGCCTGGTCGGCCTTATTCCAAACGGATTACTGGCGCTTCCAAGAAGGTATGGATCCTCAACTTCGAAACCATCCGGCAGGCCTCCTCCGTCAGTATCCCAGTCTGTAGGCCCATCAACAAGCCCATCGTTGTCCATATCGCCGCCATTCCAGTTCGGGAAGAAACCGCCATTATGCCGGGCATAATTCATCTCCGTATCCCATACTTCCTGCCCGTCGCTCAACCCGTCGTCGTCTGTGTCCCAGACAAGCGGCTGGGTGTGGTATGTATGGACTTCCAGGCCGTCTATGAGTCCGTCGAAATCAGAATCGGTGTTGGTTGGAGATGTGCCCCACTGCCATTCTTCTATGTTCACCAATCCGTCATTATCGAGGTCGGAAGCAGCGTCGCGGTTATCGGTAGGATTGAGGCCCCAGTCAATCTCCCAGCCGTCAGGTATTCCATCACCATCGGTATCGGGATTTCCGGGATTGCACCATTTATTGCTGTCCCCGGAAGCGGTCTTTGCGTATCCCAGGAATTCCCTGATGTTACTCAGGCCATCATGGTCGGGATCATTATCCTGTGCACCGGCTTCAATTGGATTTAACTCGCCGACACCCATAAACTTAAACTCAAACCCGTCCCACATCCCGTCGTTCTCAGTGTCAACGACAGTAGGATAAGTATCCCCGTTGACCATATCATCCCTGGTGTGGAAATTGTTCACAATAATGTCATGATATCCGTATGCAGTAACTCCAAAATCCATTACAGGGGCGCTGTAATCACCTGCACGCCAGACAAGGTTTGTTACACGGAACATGTCCCCAGCGACTGAAACATACATATTCCCGGATGCTATGCGGTTTGTATTAAACGCATTAGTGCCTGCAAGGAATGACCCGGCAAACCTGACTTTAACGCTGGTATCGTTCGGCGTACAGCCTGCCCACAGAGTGCTCAGTGAAAGCCTGTTGGTCTTACCGTCAAAACCCAGTTCATCCCCGTCCCTCATGCCGTCGTGATCGGTATCAGGGTCAAACAGGAGCATTCTCATGTTATGGAGCTCATACTGTTTGAATTCCAAAAGATTGCTCAACCCGTCTTGGTCCGGATCATCGCTGCCGGAGTATGTGAAGATATTGGTATAACTCTCTATTTCAAGCGAGTCGCCCACCCCGTCATAATCACGGTCTGAATCATAGAGCACGACCCTGAGACTGTTTACAGTGTTTGAATACACGTATACAGGCTGTCGGGGCGATTGCCTGTACCCTTCTTTCATAACAGTGATGTAGTGATTCCCGACATTCAATGCTTTCAGAGTAACCGGGGTTGTCAAAGTGGTCGAACTTATGTCGTTAGAGGCGATAATACTGCCGTCAACAAGAACAGCAGCGCCGACAACAGAATTGTCAAAAGTATCGACAGTCTCAACCGAAAGGATGCTTGTCGAACCCCACATTTCGCCGGACGAGAACCTGACTATGCATCTGTCATTCTTCGGCGCATCAACAAGCTTGGGAGAAACCCATCTGTTGGTTGTATCGGGACGCAACACTACTTCATGTTCTCCGGCAAGAACACTAATCACGACCGGTATCAAGGGAGAACTCGCCGTCCTCAAGCCGGTATTGCGACTGTCAATATAAATGGGAATCGCAATGTCGTCGGCATATACATATATCTTACCGGAAAACGCATTCGTCTCAACCTTGATAATTGTTTCCTCGGCATCCCTTACTGTCAGCTCCATTCGGGAGATATAAGGCATGTTTGAGGCAGAAGGTAAATAAAGGATGTGGGCGCCCTCATCTACATCGCTCATAATCGAAGGCCTGCCTGCTGCCCCCTGATTATCAACGTTATTCGTCTCCCAGTCAGGGAAAGTTGTGGCAATTAAATTCGTAGTCAGGTAAGGAACCCAGGCCAGCCCCGCAGCGTTTGTCACGCCGTTCCACATGGTATAATTCGTTAACGGCTGATCAAGATATACCGGCAGATTCTCAGAGGGCATCAACACACCTACAGACCCCCTGGATATACCCCTCTCAAGTTCAAAATCGCAGTTTGTCGAACTGTTGGCCACTGTCAAATCGACAAACCCGTTAACAGGATCAACTCGACGTATATTATTGACACCGGGATTAATTTGCCTTCCAAAAGCGGTATAGTATGGAATGCTTACATCATAAAGCACCCCGTTCCAGAATTCCGCTTTATAACCGGGATGTGCTGCCTTGAGATGATACTTGCCCTGGGCAAGCCCGTCCATCTGGTAATAGCCGTCTGCTGCAGTGCGCGCCACACCCATTATCTTGCCGGGCAATACATACTTATGAGATCCAATAGTATTGGTTACGCCGCCGCGACCTATGGCATAAACAACCGCATTATTGAGAGGCTCGCCGCTTTCCTCTCGCACATGACCTGATATGCGAGTCGCCGAATATATCATCACATCATCAACCCACCACCCGCGGAACGCATTATTAATGCCATCATATGTGTCAAACAGGAAACGAACGGTCACGCTTCCCGATCCTGCATATTTCGACAGATCCGCTGTTCTTCGCACCCAGCCTTCGCTCACGCCGGAAACTCCAATACGAACCGCCTCCCAGTTCGCGCCATTGTCAACGCTGGCCTCAACCATGCATTTGTCCTTCTGGGCTTCAGTTTCGTAATATTCATTCCATGAGATATAGAGGTTAATCATTCCGGCAGCCGAGAAGGCCGGCGGACTCATGTAGGAAACAACCCTGTCTCCATTTGCGTCATAAGTGGCACTCAGATTTGTTCCCGCAACACCCGGCGACGCCGAAGCATCGCGCGCGCACCTCATTGAACGATTCGTGGTGTGCGTGTCGATATATATTGGCGCGGACGCAGACGGTGGATCAGGGTCGGTCGACGTAAGATGCCACATATTGATTGCCGGCGAATAATTAGTCCAACCTGCCGGGAAACCACTCTCGAAATTCACGTTGGTAATAATATTTACGAGCTTTGGCGCCGTCAGGGGATTATTGTACCCGATCTGATACGTGTCGCCGTCACTGACTCCATCCCCATTGCTGTCAGCCCTGACAGGATTAGAGCCTGTAACATTAGCTTCGAACCCGTCTTCCAGCCCGTCATTATCAGTATCAGCCGAGCCGAGGCTCGTCCCGACAACATAGAGCTCGTTAGAATCCGAGATGCCGTCGCCATCACTGTCCGTGCGGCTGACAGAACCGCCCTGCAGGTATTTATCAAGAAAAGTCACTCCATCCAGCAGGTTAGTCGCGTCAGACGGATTTCCTGGATCCAGTCCGTTCATCATCTCCCATCCGTCCGGAATTCCATCTCTATCGCTGTCCGGATTCGTCGGGTCAAGCGCCCAGTTCGAATAAGCGCTCCTTGCATTGGTAATAGTTGTAAAATCAAGAACCCAGTGATGACCCTGCCAGTAACTAAACTCTTCAATATTCATCAATCCGTCACCATCAAGGTCATCATACCGCCCTTGATTCCCGGCATAGTAGACACCACTGGTCTGAGACATGTCAGACACCCCGTTGTCAAACGGATTCAAGTAAAGGAAGTTGGTACTTGCATCTATGCCGGGGAAGACATTCGTGAATATTTCGTTAGTATGGGCCGGAAGAGAATAAACCAGACTTGTACCGGCATAGTAGTACTGACCTGTATTGATATTCGAATAATAGAATTCCCAGCCGTCCCACATCCCGTCACCATCAGTATCCGGGTTCGAAGGCGAGGTTGGAATAGGCCTGAGCCCGCGCGCGGCAAGTACGTTGCTTATGGAAAGCTCTTCCTGGGCAGTCAGCCAATCCGCATCCTGGTCCCCCTCTAGGGAGTAAGGTCCTGCGAGAAGGATTTTGTTATTACTATCCCAGAGACCGGACTGGTTTCTCGTCCGAACCCCGAAATACCAGTTCTGGTTTGCCGCCAAACCGGTATATGTATATTGCGAAATGTCCGTGCCCGCAAGCGTTGGGGCACTCGCGAAAACAGCTGCAATAGTTGCCGGATCAGATGCGAGCGGAATATTCGTGGAAGACGCAGGCCACCCGCCAAAACGATACACATAGTACTCAATAACTTCAGGTGAGATCACCCTTGCCCAGGTTAAATCAACCGTATTGGATGCGGTCCCTGTCGCGGTGGATATACCACGGAACGGCGCCGGTTCCACAGAGCCGA
>Ga0172371_10003706_pt1 | contig 23519 bp, 23 predicted proteins | sample Lak12m_FD_114543 | JGI IMG/M metagenome (GOLD analysis project Ga0172371, IMG submission 114543) | Freshwater microbial communities from Kabuno Bay, South-Kivu, Congo - kab_022012_12m | ecosystem: Environmental > Aquatic > Freshwater > Lake | place: Democratic Republic of the Congo: South-Kivu...
TGGGTTGTTGGGTTGTCAACCCGACAGCATGGGCAGGATGGCATCCTAACCTACTTACGCTCTTTTCCGTGAAATTCCGTGTCCTTCCGTGGCTTAAAGTCAGCAACTAATATAGAGGTGAAATAATACGGGTATAGATATTGGGTCACGAAAAATCGAGAAGAACTCTGTGCCGCTCTGTGAAAAGAGAACTCTATGAAATGCTAGATATTCAACCAACTCGTGGCGGCTTTGGGTAAGTCAGCCAGTGGACTGCTGCGCTGTGTGCATGTAGGCAGCGATTCGAGGAAAGTGCGTCCATAACGTTTGGAGATCAGACGCTTGTCAAAAATGACCACCACGCCGCGGTCTTGCTGCGTGCGGATCAGACGCCCGAAGCCTTGCCGGAAGCGCAGGATCGCTTCGGGGATCGAATATTGGGAAAAGGCATCTTCATAGGTCTCAGAGCGCGCCGCGATGATTGGATCGGAAGGCACTCCAAAGGGCAGCTTAGCGATCACCAGCACGGATAACGCTTCTCCGGGCACATCGATACCCTCCCAGAATGAGCTGGTGCCTAAAAGCACGGCGCGTTCATTGTTTCGGAAAGATTCAAGCAGCGCGTGTCGCGAAGCCCCATCTCCTTGCTCAAATACCATGATGCCTTCTCTAGCGAGTGGAGAAGTGATCGCTTGCGAGGTGCGTTTGAGTTGATCATAAGAAGTGAACAGAACCAAAGTACGTCCACCTGTGGCTAGACACAAGTTCGTCAGACCGGAATTGATGGCGCGCTGATGCCCATTACGATCGCTTGGTTCAGGGATATCATTCACCAGATAAAGCAAAGTGGCATTCTCATAATCAAAAGGAGAACCAACGGCTAGTTCATCAGCTTCGTCAGCTTTCAATCGGCTGCGTAGATATTCAAATTCACCTGCCGTAGTCAGTGTGGCTGAGGTTAGGATGACTGCTTTCTTCTCATACCATAGATAGCGTTCCATCAAATTACCAATATAAAGCGGAGCAGCATGTAGGGAGGGATGATAGTTATTCGGTTGGATCTCCGCCCAATAGATCTGCTCTTCAACTGGTTTAAAGACCAGCCTTTCAACTTGTTCATTAAATTCCTGCAAAGTGCGATAAATATTGGTCAAACTGCCATATAACTCTTCATCCTCTTCAGTCAGACGATCGAGGACATCCGCCAATGCCTTAGCGATATTAGCAAGCGTATCGACCAAAGGTTTCAGGGTCTGCTGAGTCTCTTCCCATGCGCTCTCCACCTGCATCCATGCAGGTTGAACACGCGTTGATTCAAGAATGCGTACTTGTTGCGAATATCTACCCACGCCTCTTCCATCACGTTGGTCAGTAAGAAAGTCGTTGATCGTAGCAAAAAAATCACGACTGATATTCTCCAGTCGGAATGCCAACGTAGTAGCTTGATCAACATACTGATTCAAGGCAGCGTGGTCGGAGGGTGAAAGCACGTTCTCAGTGGCATTCATCATCCAACCAAATACGCCAGAGTTTTTGCCACCTAGTGTGCGCAAGGTGCGTTCTAAAAAGCGGTAATTGATCTCAAAACTGAGCGCATCGGTGGTGGCGTCTTCGATATGATGTGCTTCGTCAATAATCAGATATTCATAATCTGGTAAAACCCGGTTGCCCGTTGCTACATCTGCTAATAATAGCGCGTGATTGACGATCAGGATATGTGCGCTGTGCGCTGCCTGACGTACGCGGTAGAACGGGCATATCCCGCCTGTGCGTTTTAAGCAGTTAGCAGTCGTACAACCCTCATCCTCTGCAGATAGACGCGACCAAACCGATGCTTCCACCACACCATTGAGATTGATCTCAGATCGATCTCCTGTGGTCGTCGTTTGCAACCAGACAAGTACTTTACCCAAGACGCGCATCTCTTCGGGTGTCTCTGGACCATGGCGTCGCATACTTTCCAGCCTTCTTGGGCAGAGATAATTGTTTCGCCCTTTGACAATTGTAGCTCGCAATTCTTCAATGCCAAGCGCTGCGCGCAAGTCAGGGATATCCTTATTGATCAATTGATCTTGCAAGTTGATCGTATTGGTCGAGATAACCACACGCTGGTTATTTTTCGTTGCAAAGATCGCTGCTGGGATCAGGTATGCCATGCTCTTACCCGTGCCTGTGCCAGCTTCGACCAGCAAATGATGTTCCTCAGAAAGCGCTTTACCAACCGCGCGCAACATTTCAACCTGTTGACTGCGGAATTCAAAATATGGGAAATGCTTCGCAAACGCGCCACCTGGCTCAAGTAGTGCGGAGACTTCCTCAATATCCAGTGGTGTTGGTTCATGAACCAGCTTCAAGGGTGGCGCGGTTTTGATCTCATGATCTGAGAAAATCGGACCATCATAGCGAAATTTCACCACATCAGGTGAAATCAATTCAGATGTGCGTTCTCGTAATACTAGGCGAAAAGGATAATAGCCATGCCAATCGATACCCTCTCCTAAGCGCACAATTTCGGTTAACAGATGTAAGGGGAGTTTAAGCGTTTCTTCGTAAAGTTTTAAATAGACTGCTCGAGTAGTATGCGCATCATCGAGCGCCCGATGGCTAATCGGCGCTGGTATCCCCAATGAATAAGCCAACGATCCTAACCCATAACGACTAGAGGTCGGCAACAGCACAGAAGCCATTTCGTAGGTGTCCATCAATTGATTATCACGCAAGATATTCAAACGATGAATGAAAGCCATGTCAAAATCTATATTTTGCCCTAGAACAGAAGCATCACCAACAAATTCCTGTAACTCCTGAACAATTTCCTGAATATGTGGCGCTCGAAAGACCATTTGATCTGTAATCCCAGTCAATTGTGTGATTGCAGGTGGAATGCGACAACCAGGATTAATCAGCGAGTTCCATTCTGCTTCAATCCGGTTACCATTAAAACGCACAGCACCAATCTCGATAATTGAATCCTCACGAGGTGAAAGACCAGTAGTTTCGATATCAAGTGCAACGATGGTTTCCATGTTCAAGATTATACCTTGAACTTGGGGTTTATCTTTCTAAAAATGGAATATTCAAAAAAGAAATACTTCGTTTTTTACAAAATATGTAAATCTTATTTGAAGTAAATATCGTCGTTTCTGGAAAAAACCGCGATTTTTATTAAGAAATGTCAACTATTAATATTAGAAATCTTTTCTTTGTTTGACAACAGAACTTGTTTGCCAATTTACTTAAAAGTGGTAAAATCATTCCCAATGGATTTACAAGAAATCTTGAACAGCCGCCAGGCGGGTGTGCTAGCGCTTCGAGTAAGCCGCGCAGTACCACCACGCCTTGGTTTTTTTCTAGCAGATAAGATCGCGAAAATGATTGCAAAAAGGCAAGATCTGCCATTAGTGCAAGCTATCCGTTCAAACCAATGGATCGTTCGTGGAAAACCAACGGATTCAAAATTGTTAGATCAAGCAGTTGTCGAGACGCTAAGTTTTTTAGGACGGTCTTTTTATGAGATCTTCCATAACCTAAATGATCTAAAAGGTATAGAAGCGCTGATGGACGAGAGTCCAATTTTGGAGCACATCATCCAACGAAGTCAAGAGGGAAAACATGGTTTGCTTGTTCTTGGTGTGCACATGGGTAATTTTGACCTTATCATGCAGTCGGCTGCTCAACGCGGTTTAAATGCCTTGGCATTATCGCTGCCACAAAATACAGAAGCAATCGAATGGCAGCATCAATACCGGCGAAGCGCTGGCTTGGAGATAATGCCTACTTCCCCATCAAGCCTGCGTATCGCTATTGAGCGTTTGAAAAATGGTGGAACAGTGCTTACAGGGATAGACCATCCACTCGCTGAAGCAAAATATAAACCGCACTTATTTGGATATCCTGCAAATATTCCTGTACATTATATTCAACTTGTCCTCAAAGCTGATGTCCCCGTAATCTTGTTGGCTTCGGTAAAAGACCTAGCTGGTAAATATCAAATCTTTTCGTCTAACGAGATCACTTTTGTACATTATGCGGATCGTCATGAACAAATTATCCTAAACGCAGAGACGGTCCTTGCTTACGCTGAACGTTTTATTCAACCATATCCTGAGCAATGGGTAGTGGTACAGCCTATCTGGCCCGATGCCGTCAAGCGGATGCCTTGATTCTATGACACACCAGGCTAAAGAGAAAGGGAATCAATGAAAGATATCAAATCACATACTCGAATTATCGATAGTATCACAGGACCTCATGAGAAGAAGCTATTGGTCTGGATGGCGGAACATTTACCGAGCTGGGTTACTCCTAATATGATGACCGGTTTAGGTGTTTTTGGGGCAATGATCATCTTCCTAGGTTATGTTCTCTGCAATATTCACCCGGCATTTTTATGGCTGGCTAGTTTCGGCTTCTTTGTCAATTGGTTTGGCGATAGTCTCGACGGTACCATCGCACGTGTCCGAAATATCCAACGTCCAAAATTTGGTTTCTTTATAGATCACACAGTGGATTCCTTTAACATTATCCTACTCTTCTTGGGAATTGGGTTCTCACCCTTTGTGCACTTTTCCTTAGCAATGATAGCTCTAATAGGGTATATGCAGTTATCCATTCTGGTCTATATTCGCACTGCTGTGAAAGGGGAATTCAAGATTTCTTATGGTTTACTTGGCGCCACGGAAGCGCGCATTCTCGCAATTATGGCAAATACACTGGTCTTCTTCCTTGGAAACCCAGAATTTATCCTTTATGGATATACCCTAAGCGCTTATGATCTGTTCGCGTTATTTGTAGCAATCCTATTATTCAGCATGTTCTTCGCTTCTAGTTTCACACAAGCACATGAAATAGCTGAAATGGAAGAGAAGAACCGAAAGTGATTGATTCTACGCATGGATACAGCGCAATTTGATGATCAGGGTCAGCTTGATTTACCAGTTGTGGATACCGGTGAGAACGGTCTCTTTACGCGTGGTGAATTTGAAGCGATCACTTCGTTACGACAAATGGAATTTATCACTTCTGAGGAAATCGCTCGTGAAGCTGTGCTGGAGATCATTGGGAGTAATACCGGAAAAGATGTAATCGCGGCGATAGATGGCGCAGTGATGAATCCAACCTATCATGCAGGTTATTTACGACATCAGGCATTAGCAGAACTCGAACAGCTTGAAAAGGAAACACAAAAATATAGCGTAGCATTAGGACAATTGGGATCATCACAGCTTTCAAAATTACTCTGGGAAACGGAATTGCTGCGTATGCAATACATCACACTGCACAAAGTGTTAACGCAGACTCCAGAACAAATATCTGATGCGCTCTTCCAACGCGTTCAGAAAGACAAGAATATACGCAACACGATCACTTCGATCGGTGTCCCGATCCTTACACAGCATGGGCTCTTGCGCGGTCCCTTTATCCGTATTCCAGAAGTCCCTGGAGAGAACGAGGTACCTATCTCGGCAGGTGATTTAGATCGCTGGGCAAAGAAAGGATGGGTCGATCTGCGTCCTGCTAATATGGAACACTGGCAAGCACGATTTCAACTTATGGAACAATCCCGAAAGATGTTAACCGGAAAGGGCTCCGCTGCTGTCACTCGTCAAGCCTATCTCTTCGATGATATCCGCAGCGGAACAATCGTTGGCTGGATATTCAACAATGAGGAAGGTGGTTATCGAATAAAGTAATATCGTTCGATGATTTCGATTATATTCTTTAATTCAACTCATATGGAGAACTTTTATGATGATAAAAGACTTTGGTACTACCCAAGATGTTCAAATCACTGTTTTGGTCGATAATCGCGCCGATTTGTTAACACCTTCCACCGACGAGGTTAATCGCTTCACCAATTACCCATTATTAGCGGAACATGGCTTTTCGGTTCTGATTGACCTGTTGAAAGAGAAAAAGCGTATTCTCTGGGATGCGGGTATGACACGGGTTGCCTTTCTAGAGAACACCAAACACATGGCTATTGACTTAAGCAAAATTGACATGATCGCCATCAGCCACGGTCACAGCGACCATACCGCTGCGGTAAATGATGTGCTCAAAGCAGCCGTAAAACTTCCTCCACTAAAGAATTGGAAAAGAGGAACCTCGGTCAGCGAAATCGATATCTACTCACAACCACATCTTGTCCCTTTGGTGGCTCATCCAGCGATTTTCCGAGAACGCTGGAAAATTTCAGAAGATGGTATTCGTACTGGTCCAAACTTACCGCCCTCGCGCAAGGAATGGGAAGCTTCGGGAGCAGATATCATCTTATCCGAAGCGCCTTATCAACTATCACCAGGTTGTTGGACGACTGGGGAAGTGCCTAGAAACAGCTTCGAAAGCGCTGGAGTAGGTTCTGAGCGATTTTATCGAGAAGGCGAGCAATTCCAACAAGACCTGCTCGAAGATGATCAAGCGATCGTTTTCAATGTGAAAGGCAAAGGTTTAGTGGTGCTTTCAGGTTGTGCACATTCTGGAATTGTTAATACCGTGCAATATGCACAGGAGATTAGTGGTGTTGAGCGTGTCTATGCTGTATTGGGCGGCTTTCACCTAGCGCCAGCGGGTCAAGAGGATATCGAGCGTACGATCAAATTCTTCGAAAAGCTCAACCCACATTTAATATCCCCTTCGCACTGCACCGGATTCAATGCCATCCGACAGTTTGCCAACCGCATGCCGGATGCGTTTGTGCTGGGCTTGGTCGGATCGATGTTTAGGTTTTAATCTTTTCATATATGAAAACACGAACACCCACATTGCAAGAAGCGGAAGAGTTGGTCTCGTTTCTTCCACAGCTTTATGTGGAGGGGTTTACCCCTATAAAAAGATGGCATGGTAGAACCAAAAGCCAGGACAGTTTTATCCAGATACCGTTTCCAGAATACGAAGAGGTTATCAAAAAGTTTTTCCGAGTAGCCTCCAGAGAATGCTGGGTTGACTATGATTATCTCCCTGAAGAGGTAAGCCAGATGCTCAAGGACGACGACTTGACACAAACCGCTGATCTCGACCAAATCAAAACAATGTTAACTTATTGCAATCGTGGGGAACGGTTCTGTGACGGACATTGGGGCACAATGATTGAAGCTGGATATGTTCGCCGATTGCTTCAGCGACTTTCAGAGCTTCTAACCAAATATCCATTTTCAAACTAGACCAATAAGTTTTTAATTGGAGCTAATTATGATTTAACAGTTATGGGTTTTCTACCACACCCATGGCATCAGACGATATTTTACCTGTTGTGCGTATTCCTGATAAGCGTCCAATTCCTTGTGCAACATTTCATCTTCTAGCTTTGCGCGTACAACAAATAACACACCGATACATCCACCTGGAATCAAAGCCCACCAAGAACCCAATGTCATTGGAATGCAGAGACATAAGACGATGATTGCACTATACATCGGATGACGCACAAATTGGTAAGGACCATGGGAAATCACCACTTGCCCACGATCATCTTGGATACGCGCCCAACGCGAAGCAAAGGCATTCGTTGCGATCACCCACCAAATGAACAAGCCAGAAAGCGTCATCCCCAATAAACCCAAGAATTGAAACCATAATGACATCGTTGACCAATGAAAACGTCCAGCATCCAATCCACTAAGGATTAGTGAAAACACCAATAGAATTGTATAAAAAAAATTGATTATCTTATCCCAGGTCTTGACATTCGAAGCAATGCGACTGCGTTCACGCATCAGATCGGGAGCGTTTCTTAAGCTCCACATATAAACCAAGATTAAATAGATTGCATAAAGGACGATCAAAATCCATGCTGCCAACCAATCTATTCGCCCCGCAGATCCAAATAGAATCGTTCCAAGTATCCCAAAGAATATAAAAAAACGAAAGAGCCAATTGATCAAACTTTTGTTCATTCATCCGTCCAAAACATATGCGCATCTCCATCAAGAGATAAATCGCTTAAACTAGCTTTCGGTAACGCTCGAAATCTGGGGAGCATTTCATTGATTGAATCACCACCGATCTTTTCGATCAAGGCGTCTGCAAGCACAAATGCGAGCATGCTTTCTAGAACTGGGACTGCGCGCGGCACGGGACAGAAATCTGATCGTTCATATTGGGTAGTGGTTTCCTTCCCAGTAAATAGGTCAACCGTTTGCTGAGGTGTCAGCGTAGTCGCAATTGGCTTCATCGCAGCTCTTACGATCAACGGTTGTCCATTCGTAATACCGCCTTCCAAGCCTCCAGCACGGTTCGTAGATCGTAGCAATTCGTCATCTTTTAAACGGATCGCATCATGCACCACACTACCAGGCAATTGACTATTCTTGAATGCAGGTCCTATCTCCACACCTTTGATTGCCTGCACACTCATTATCGCTGCTGCAATCCGCGCCTCCAAACGACGATCCCACTGAACATGTGAACCCAAACCAATCGGTAATCCAAGCGCTAAGACCTCAATAATTCCTCCGAGCGTATCACGTTCCTCGATCGCTTTCTGAATCTGAGCTACCATTGATTGAGAAGTCTGTTCGTCTGGGCAACGGACAGAAGATTTCTCTGCTAAATCATAGCGGTGTTCAATAGAAATAAGCTCTAAATCTGCTTCAATATTTCCAATTTGAGTTACATAACCAAACACCTGTATATTGAATTGATCAAGGAAATGCTTACATACCGCGCCAACCGCGACTCGAGCAGCGGTCTCGCGTGCAGATGCACGTTCAAGCGCAGGGCGCAAATCTGTATAACCATATTTTATCGCCGCGGTTAGATCAGCATGTCCAGGACGAGGCGTTGTAAATGGCGAGATATCCTTGCTGAGCCATTTGACATGATCGCGATTTTTTATCAAAAAGGAAAGAGGCGCACCGGTAGTCACTCCTTCAAGTACTCCACCCCATATCTCTACCTGGTCATCTTCGATCTTCATACGAGCCCCGGCGCCATATCCCCGTTGTCGGCGAGCTAATTCAAAATTGATTACTTCTTTGGATAAATCTAAGCCTGCTGGCATCCCTTCCAAGATCGCTGCCAGCCCAGGTCCATGAGATTCACCGGCTGTCAGGAATTTTAATGCCATGATGTCATCCATTCTCCCATGCGATCCATAGCTTCTCGCGCCCGTTCGATCGATGCAGTTAATGCAATGCGCACATAACCTTCTCCATAATCACCAAAAACTATTCCCGGAGTCAGACTTACGCCTGTTTGTTCCAGAAGTTGAGTTGCAAAATCCATACTTTTCCAACCTTGAGGGACAGAAGCCCATACATACATTGAAGCGGAAGGCAAATCCGCCTTAACCCCCATCTGACGTAATGACGCCACAACAAGATCACTGCGTTGACGATAAATCGCGTTTCTTTCTTGAATCCAGTCTTGATCACCATCCAGCGCTGCTATAGATGCATCGATAATCGGGCGAAAATGACTACTATCCGCATTCGTTTTCAAGGAAAAAATGGCTTGTAGAGCTGTGGCATTTCCAAGTACTGCAGCGGTACGCCATCCTGCCATATTATGTGATTTGGATAACGAATTGAACTCAATCGCTACATCCAAAGCGCCTGGAGAACTAAGTATACTTGGCGCTGGTTGACCATCATAGGTAACTTGTGTATATGCAGCATCATGACAGACGAGGATATCGTATTGTTTGGAAAATGCAATTACTTGATCAAAAAAGGATTGATCCGCCAAACTAGCCGTTGGATTATTAGGGTAATTTAGCCACAGCAAAGAGGCTTTATTGATCACTTCTGAGGGAATCGCCTGTAAATCCGGTAAGAAATTATTCTCTTTTAATAAAGGCATACGATATATATCGGCGCCAATAAAGAGAGCGCCACGCGTATAAGTAATATAACCTGGGTCAGGTACCAAAACGATATCCCCAGGATCTAACATCGCCAGACTGAGATGAAAAATTCCTTCTTTTGATCCAAGCAAGGGGATGATGTTTCGGTCAGGGTCTAAATCAAGCCCATACAAACGTCGATATTGATCAATCCAAGATTGTCGTAAAGCCGGTGTACCTAGGTGAGATTGGTAACCGTGATGATCACTTTGATTTGCTGATTCAGACAATGCTTTGATGATATGCGCGGCGGGAGGCATATCGGGTGAACCCTCATCGAGACGAATCACATCACGTCCTTGAATTTTCATTTCTACGAGACGTTGACTAAGCCGAGCAAAGAAATAAGGTGATAGTTTTTTCATTCTTTCTGGATTACGCTTCATAAAATTATGTTCCTCTCAAATGTCTTGGGACTGCCGCGATCATTTCAGCACGCGCAGGCGATATTCCAAGCCAGCGTTCATCAGCCAAGGCTGCTTGTTCAACAAGCATTCCTAGACCAGTTACTGCCAATAAACCTGACTTGCGTGCTTGCTTAACAAAAAGTGTCTCAGGTGGATTGTACACCAAATCATAAACAACTGCCTTTTTTGGAAAGTCTAAATCTGTCAACCAGGGACTATCGGAATCATTTGGGAACATCCCTACGGGAGTGGTATTGATGATCAAATCTAGATCATCCAATAAAGGACTAATAGCTTGCGAGTTTAGCGGAAGACAATATCGCATTGCATCATTCTCTTCGTAAAGAAATACGATTTCCATTGAAGAAATTAGATTTCTTGCTTGCTCTAACCGTCTGGCAGCTACCCAAACCAACCAACCTGCATTTGCTAGGGCAAATAAAACCGCACGCGCAGCGCCACCAGCCCCCAACAATAAAGCCTTTTTCGGTTTATCCGATAGTTGTATCGGTGTAGTAAATTTAGGGAAATGGTGATAGAGGTCACTTAAAAAGCCAGGCGCATCTGTATTGTCTCCAAACAAGCGATCTTCCCTCATAAAAAGCGTATTGACAGCCGAAATCGCTCGGGCAGTGGGAGTGAGTTCATCTAGAAAAGGGATCACCTTTTCTTTATGGGGAATAGTAATATTTAATCCTTGTAGCTCACCAGAACGCATTTGATCTAATAAGTTCAAAAGATCTTTTTTGCCTTCCGGTAAATGTCGAATAGTGTACAAGGCGTAATCAGCTTCTTGCTCCAGTGATTGAAAAGCGGCTCGATGAAGCGGTACCGAAAGACTATGTTCAAGAGGATAACCGATTAAACCAAAACGGCGCATGATAAATCCATTATTTGGTTGTAATAGATGCCCCTAAAGATTTAAAGATATCGACAAAATTTGGGAATGATTCAGCAATGATTTTTGCATCATGAACAATAACAGGGTTCTCGGATGCTAAACCGGCAATAGCAAGCGACATTGCCAAGCGATGATCACGATGAGGTTTCACTTCTCCTCCATGCAAAATGCTCCCGCCAATCACCTCAAAACCATCTGGTTGTTCAGATATTTGCACTCCAATCGTCGATAATTCTTGGGATAAAGCGCTTATTCGATCGGATTCTTTATGGCGCAATTCTAATGCATTACTGACTATTGTTTTACCGTTTGCAAAAGCTGCCGCAACTGCAAAAATCGGAAATTCGTCAATCATACGAACAACTTGTTCCCCATTGACTTGTACAGCATGCAAATCACTATAACGTATATCCAAATCACCGATTGGTTCGCCTCCCTGAATGGATTGATTTGAAATTTGAATATCAGCTCCCATCGTTTGCAGAACATCAATTAATCCGATACGAGTTGGATTTAAACCAATAGAAGGTAAAAAGATATGAGAATCGGGCACTATTAGAGCAGCAACAATCAAAAAGGCTGCCGCTGAAATATCACCAGGTAATTTCATATTAAGAGGGTTTAGAACACCTGCGGGAGGAGGCACTAATCTTGTCAAATAGGATTGATAAGAATTGCTCTCGGAGGGGAGTAGCTTTCGCTCAATTTCCACTCCCATTCCTTCTAACATTCGTTCCGTATGATCTCGCGAAGGACCTGGTTCAATTAATACAGTCTCCCCAGCAGCTGTTAAACCTGCTAATAAAAGGCAAGATTTAACTTGAGCGCTTGCGACAGGTAAATGATAATGAATTCCCATCAAAGGTTGTTTACTTGCTTTCACTGTTAAAGGCGCACATCCATCATTTGATTCGATATCCAACCCCATTTCCTGTAGTGGGGACACAATTCTATCCATTGGTCGATGACGTAAACCTGGTGATCCATCCAAAACTGCGGAAATACGCCATGCCGCCAATGCACCCGCTAATAGCCTCAAAGTGGTCGCTGAATTTCCACAATTCAAATGGACCGGGGAAAAAAGATTTTCACGATACTGTTCGGGACTTAATCCAATCCCAGCAACTGTCAGATAATGATCGTGTAAATCCCACTTTACGCCAATCGTTTCTAATGATTCCAAAAGAGCTTGAGTCACGCCAGACACTTGGAAGTTTTCAAAATAGCTTTCACCTTCTGCCATAGCTCCTAATAAAGCGGCTCGATGGGAGAGTGATTTGTCTCCTGGTAAAGAAAATTTACCTTGGGTCAGTAATTCACCTCCCAAACCATGACTAGTCCTTGTGATGAGAATATCACTGGTCATATATCTTCTCCTGCATGTTTAGATAAAAACGCATCATAACGCTGTGCACCTTGTTCAAGCAACGCTTTAAGTGCAACTATATCACCCGCATCAATCTTGGCGTAGATATTATTAAGTTGTTGGAGATACAAACCTAGACTGCTTAGGACATTCTCTCGATTCGTTTCGATAATATCAATCATCATTTTTTGATTACTGACTGATAATCTAGTGCTGCTGCGAAAACCAGTGCTAATCATCGGAGCTACTTCTAGAGGTGTAACAGCAGCTAGACTATTCGCAACGATATAAGGCAAATGACTGCTAGCGGCTACCCATCGATCATGAGTTTCTGGGTCCAACCAAACTGGATGTGCCCCAACAATCAAAGCTAGTTTTTCTCCCACCGAACGTGCATACTGCGATGTACGCGGTAAAGCAGTTAAGGCGAATGGGGCTTCTTTGAATAAGCTAGCTTCAGCATACTGAATAGAACCTCGCTCTTTTCCACACATTGGGTGTCCTCCCAAGGGATCGAAACGAGATGGTAACCTCTCCATTGCTTCGATAATCTTTTTTTTCGTTGATCCAAGATCAATCACAAACGCTTGTCCTTGATGGAATTTTGGGAGATCCGTAATCAAACCAATAATTGCATTAACAGGCGCAGCTAAAATGACTAAGTCTGCTTCCGATATATTTACAGGAGGGTATTCAGAAATACGATCAACTACATTCCAAGCAATTGCCAATTCACGTGTTTTTGTATCTGGATCAACTGCACAAATATTGGCACATTTTCCACGCAATGCCAACGCCAATGAAGCTCCCATTAACCCTAAACCAAAAATACATACTTTTGTGTGACTAAAAAAGCCAGGCTCAGACATCAATATCACTCATCTCATACACGGACTATCGTTTGTGATTGTACATCTGTGTTGCGTTTATCTTCACCTAGAGGCGCCAATCCACGTCCAATTGCCTCAGAGATCGCTTTCACCTGATTTACTAGTTCAACAAAACGCTCCGGTTTCAATGACTGTCCGCCATCGGATAATGCTTCTTCTGGATGATGATGAACCTCAACCATTAATCCATCGGCGCCAGCAGCGATACCAGCCCTAGCTACCGCTGTGACATACGCCCAGTTCCCGGTAGCATGACTAGGATCTAGGATAACCGGTAGATGGGTTTTTTCTTTTAATACTGGGATTGAATTGATATCCGTTGTATTACGTGTGGAAGTTTCAAATGTACGGATACCACGCTCACATAACATAATATTCTGATTACCATGGGAGAGAATATACTCAGCAGCCATAAGCAATTCATCCACCTTCGCCATCATGCCTCGTTTGAGAAGTACAGGATGATGGCTCTCTCCGACAGCATGCAAAAGAGCAAAATTTTGCATATTTCGAGCGCCAATTTGCAGGACATCTACATAATCTGTCATAAGTTCAATTTGTTCCTCGCGCATGACTTCAGAAACTACAGGTAATCCAGTTTGCTGGCGTGCTTCCGCTAAAAATTCCAGACCTTTTTCCTCTAGTCCTTGAAAAGAATAAGGAGATGTACGCGGTTTAAATGCTCCACCTCGCAAAGCATGAGCGCCCGCTTCCTTGACAGCATGAGCTGTCTCTAATAACTGTTGTCGGCTTTCTACTGCGCATGGGCCAGCAATGATAACAATCCCATCACCACCAACAATTGATCCATTAAATGGAAAAATTGTGTTCTTTTGTCGGAACTCTCGCGAAGCTAATTTATATGGACGAGATATGGGTAAAATTCTATCAACACCAGGTAAATGTAAAAATTGGTCACGGTAAACGGGACGGCCATCACCAATCGCGCCAATAACAGTTCTTTCTTCACCTGTAGAAATATGAGCTCGTAGACCATGTTGCTTGACACGATCAACCACATGTTCAATTTCTTTCTGGGATGCGTCAGTACGCATAATAATCATCATAGCGTCACTCTCCTGAATTCTGTAGTTTTGTAGTAATAAAAAAACAATCCATTGTTACTCCTCCTGAGTAGAAAAATCCGCCATGTTCAAATCGGGGCGGAGACTGATTGCATCTCTTAGATAAACATGACGGATAGCTGACTGAGGTAAATTCGTATTCCAGTGCAACAGAATACGGATACATCGTTGAAGGGCGCCTGGAACTGGTATCTCCAGAGAACACATCAATGGCACCTGTGTCCAACCCATTTGACGGGCTGCGCGTGCAGGATGAACTGAAATTAAATCATGCGTGACTGTGAACCAAACGCTAGCGATATCTCTTGTCTCGATTTTTGGATTTGCATCCAATAACGCTTGCAATAGTTCACGCGTCGCAGAAAGGATCTCATCAGGTTGATCATTTATTACAACGGTAGCGCCTCGCACGCCATGCACATGTGTCATTCGACCTCCAAAATATAAAAAAAGCGCAAGACCGTTGGTCTTGCGCTTTATCAATAAATCTTTCTATCTAATTCGCTTAAGCACCGCCAACGGCTTCTATATTATGGAAACCGAAATAATAATAAACAAAATAATAAAAGCGGTTTAAGTTAAGCAAATGCATATTATGTCAATTACCTTTTGAAATTACAAAACGAGTCTATCTCAGAGATGCTCATTCGTCAAGAGGAATTTAACCAATATCATAAATAAAAATAAATTTTATTAATATGTCTCATTAACCATGCCCATGCGCGACACTCTCATCACATGGTGCGGCTCCTTGTAAGGAACCACCCAGGTAATTCTCCAATGCTTGTTGGACGGTACCCTGAGCGCCCGTTGCGACCTCAATTCCTACTTGATTAAAGAACTGAATCGCACGTCCTCCCATTCCACCACTTAACATCACATTTGCGCCATATGACTTGATAAACCCCGGTACATCACCAGGTGCATGTCCTTGAATAAAAGGATTAGCGACTGCTTGAACGGTTTCAGCAGTATAGTCTTTCATATCTACCAATATAAAGAATGGAGCATGACCAAAATGTTGTGCTACCATACTCTCCAAGCCATTATTTGATTCAGCGGTGATTACAATTTTCATATTACATCTCCTGATTTACTAATTTTTCCAGATCTTCCGCAGCTAAATAGCCTTCAACGGAAATATGTTGTGAATTTATACCCGGAACTTCAGCAATAGCCTTTTTTATTTCCATCGCTAGTGAAACTGCAATTGGACAAACGAAAGAAGAAGGGTGAAAAGTAACCATAAGATTCCCATCATTATCCACTGAGAGTTTTTCAATCAATCGCATCCGTACGACATCTACATGAGTTTCCGGATCAATGACTTTACGTAATCTCTCTAGTACAGCGGCTTCTAATAATTCATCACTCATTAAATCGTTACTCCAAATGCTACACGGACCTTGTTTGATCTCCGGCTTGCTAAAGGATTTTACCATAGAGGATTTATCCTTTGTTCGATTATTAATAATCCTTTGAAAAAATAGAATCAGGCTGAAATCAATCGCCTCTCAGCCTGTTTTATGCACAAAATATTTTATCCGAGTTCGGGTTCTATAAGACCGTAGTTTCCATCACGTCTGCGGTAGAGGACATTTACAGAATTGGTATTTGGATTGAAAAATAGGAAGAAGTTTTCATGCCCCAATAATAGCATTTGCTCCAACGCTTCGATTTCATCCATCGGCGCTAACAAAAATCGTTTCCTACGAACAATCGCTGGACCCAACTCTCCACTTTCCTCTTCCTCATCGGATACTGGAGAAAAAAAGTCTGTAACTGATGCCCCATCGCCACGACCACGATAACGTTTTCCTTTGTAGCGTTCGATACGACGCTGCATTTTATCCAATGCAATATCAAAGGCAGCAAAAATATCATCCGCACGCTCCTCGGATCTGAGAATAAAACCCTTTCCACGCACAGTAATTTGAGCTACCTGTCGATCTGCCGCGCTACGAGCGGATTTAATATAAGAAACATCAACTCGCGCTTCTTCTATCCCAGGAAGATAGCGATCCAACTTTTCAACTTTGTTAATGATATAACTTTCAATACGATCTGTCACATCTATATTTCTACCGTATATATCTACTTCTAATGTCATATAAGCCTCCTGTTATAATTATAATAGTTGATCTTTCAAGATCAATTTAGTACATTAGTATTCATCGGTCTTGCCAGAGCAATACAGTATACCTCAAGTGCACCGGCTTGCAAAAGAGCATTCGTACAAGCAGTCATAGTTGATCCAGTTGTAATGACGTCATCCACAAGAAGGATTCTCTTTTGAGCGACAATCTCTCTTTTCGCTTGAAAAGCGCCTTTTACATTGTCGCTTCTCTCAGAAGCGGATAAACCAACCTGAGATTTAGTTTCTCGAACCCTGGAAATCGCTTTTGAACGAAATGACTTTCCGATCCCTAAAGCTAAGGGAAAGGCTAAAAGCGCGGATTGATTAAAACCGCGTTGTTTCATTCTCGAAACTCCAAGAGGAACTGCAGTGACGATGTCTATTTGCCATGCTTGTTTTTGAACAAGCTGGATAAGTGGTCGAGCTAATATCTCCGCCAAGGCAATATCACCTGCATATTTTAAACGATGAATAGCGTTTCGAATGCGATCATTATATTTTGCCCAGGCTCGTAAAGCTTTGTAAGGAGGGCGTAATTGATCACAGTGCGGACAAATTCCATTATTAGGCAAAACCACACCACAAATCTGGCAAATTGTTTCTGGTATCCTCTCAGTTAAAGTTTGACATGTTTCACACCAACGCGATCCAGGTTCTTGACAGCCTCCACAAAGTGGTGGATATAACCAATCAAGACCACACCATGCCATTTGATATATTTTTAATACAGGGTTTCCCACCGTTAGTAGTGTCACCGAATTTCCTCTTAAGGTAATTTGTTTGAATTAATCCGATATTAGTCAAGATTTCATTTTAATTATATCAATTCCTAACCAAAGAAGATACCCTTTAATACAGATCGCATCATCATCAAGATGGCGGGGGTCATTAATACAATACAAATTGAAGGAAAAATTAATAATGCCATGGGAATAAGCATTTTAATAGGCGCTTTGTGAGCTAATTCTTCAGCATATTGACGACGTTTTATTCTCATTTGATCAGATTGGATGCGTAAAACTCTAGCCATACTCACTCCCAATTGCTCACTTTGAATCACAGCAGCGACAAAACTTGTCATCTCAGAAATACCAACCCGATCTGCCATATTACGTAAGGCTTCCCTTCGTAATTTTCCCAACTGTATCTCGCGTATTACTCGCCCAAAAGCAAGAGAGAGTTCATTATCCCATTTCTCATGTACTTTCGCCATTGCACCATCAAACCCCAAACCTGCTTCCACACAGATAGTAAGCAGATCTAACGCATCAGGTAGCGCTTTTCGAATAGCTGTTTGACGGCGTTGAATACGACTATTCAGCAATAACTCGGGCACATAAAAACCTAATGCCACAAAAACTGCAATGATTAAAATCTTTAATCCCCAACCCCAGGAAATCGTTCCGATTGTGAATATAAATAATAGGAAACCAGCAATCCCTATAGCAAAGATGATGCGTGCAGCCCAGAAAGTGGTTGGTTCTAGACCACGCGGATTCCCCGCTAATTCAATTTTTCTAGCGGTTGCTTGTAAGGCATTTTGAGGGGTGAAATGGGAGATGATATCCCCAAACTTACGCGTCATGGGTAAAATAACACGTTCCGAAAGTGATTGAGACATCTCGATCTCTTCCAACGAAGTTACATCACCACGCGCGGCAAATTCCTTTAACCTATCTTGTAATGGATCCCCTCTTCGGGATTCACGCAAGCCTGCTACAATCAAAAGAATTGCACCCAAGACGATAAAAACAATAATCAAAAGGGGTATGATTGCCATATAAACCTCCACTACACCTCGATCTTAGCAATACGCGTCATCACAAAATAACCTGCAACAATCATGGAGCCACCGATTACCAATGCAATAATCCCGAAAAGACGTGTTTCAGGGATAAAAAATTGCATCATATAATCTCGATTCATCAACCACAGAGCAGCGAAGATAAGCAATGGCATCATCGCCAGAAAACGTCCAGAATACATTACTTGAGAAGTAAGCACCCGAATTTCACCCTTTATGCGAACTCGCTCGCGGATAGTAAATGATATCGTGTCTAATATTTCAGCTAAGTTACCGCCAACCTCACGTTGAACATTCATTGCAGTAATGACCAAATCCAGGTCATCGCTAGGAATTCGGCGCAATAAGTTATCCAAGGCATTGTACATTGAAATGCCTAGTTGCATCTCTTGAACAACTCGTCGAAACTCCATATTGATTGGTTCAGGCATTTCATTACTGACCGCTTCCATTGCCTGCATGGTAGAATATCCAGCTCTCAATCCATTTACCATCAGATTCAACATATCGGCGAGTTGATCGTTGAAGCGCTGTAAACGCTGACCCTGTAATCGACGCACATATAAGCGAGGCAAAAACAAACCAACGACAAACCCCACCATCGAGAAGATTGGTATTGCACTACCTTGATCAGTAATAAACCAGGTGACTGCAGCGGTTCCTAATCCGACTATAACCATCAAGGCTAAGTATTCAGCTGGCTTTAACTTTAGATCCGCTCTAGCAAGTTCGCGCGCCTGACGCGCTCCCCAATTCGAACCCTCTAATAATTTATTCAGCCATTCACCAACAGGAGAAGATCTCTCTTTTTGAAGAGAAGCCATCTCTAAATCTGTTTCATCCTCAATATACTGACCGAGACGTTCCTCAACGATATTCCGTTCACTGCGGATACTGACGATGCCTCCGATTATCAGAAGCAAAAAAGCCAAAAATCCACCACCAATAATAATCATCAAGAAAGGATCCATTAAATCACCTATTCTTTTCTCTAATATCGCCGACGTTCACCAATCCCGAAAATCGAAGCGGGGAGATGGATGCCCGATGTCTCAATTTTATCCATAAACTTAGGTCTTAAGCTTGTGGGGCGCAGTCGTCCGATCACTTTTCCTTCTTCATAGCCAGTCTGTTCAAAGGTGAAAATATCCGTCATCGTAATGACATCACCTTCCATACCAGAAACCTCTGAAATATTCACAATCTTACGGGTACCATCACGGAGGCGTTCCTGATGCACGATGAGATCGATAGCAGAGGAGATTTGTTCACGAATTGCCCGCGACGGTAAGACCATACCTGCCATCATCGTCATCGTCTCTAAGCGCGATAGTGTATCGCGAGGGCTATTTGAGTGCGCTGTAGTCATAGAACCATCATGACCGGTATTCATTGCCTGTAACATATCAAGCGCAGCTTCATCACGAATCTCACCGACGATGATTCGATCGGGACGCATACGCAAAGAATTTACAACCAAATTCCGGATGGTTACTTCGCCACGCCCTTCAATATTTGGTGGGCGGGATTCCAAAGTAACGACGTGATCCTGTCGTAATTGCAATTCTGCAGCGTTCTCAATCGTCACAATGCGCTCATCTCCAGGGATAAACTGGGAAAGAATATTCAGCAGAGTCGTTTTCCCCGATCCTGTACCACCCGAAATAACAATATTGAGACGGGATTCCACACACGCTTTTAGAAATTGTAAAGCTTCTTTTGATATTGTCTCATATTCAACCAATTGCTCAATGGTTATCGGTGATTTGAAGAATTTTCGGATCGTTAATACTGGTCCAACCAGAGATATTGGGGGAATCACAGCATTGACACGCGAACCATCTGGTAAACGCGCATCCACATAGGGACTGGCTTCATCAATACGACGACCCATAGGCGCTACAATACGATCAATGATTCGCATTACGTGTTCATCACTCTCAAAAACAACCGGAACGCGGAAAATTTTTCCGGCTCGCTCAATAAAGATATTCTTAGCCCCATTCACCATGACCTCTGTCACGGTCTCATCTTCTAATAGAGGTTGTAGAGGACCAAATCCCAAGATTTCTGCTGATATTTGTTCATATAAACGATGGCGTTCTGGTCGTGATAATACGATATTTTCCTCAGCTAAGATCTGTTCAAACAGTTCTTGGATTGTGTTTCGAACATCATTTATCCGGCTGATATCCATCGAAGGATCAAGTTCTGCCAATAACCTATTCTGAACACGCGATTTTAAATCGAGATATGTATCTCGTTGCGCTTTTGCGCCAGGAGGAGCTACACGTCTAGTCTGGACATTTCCCAGTCGAGGCGCAGTCCCTGCAGGTCTTTCCACATTATCCGGAGCTGGTTGATTCTGTCCTTGTTCAATTCTTTTTAATAAAGACATAATATTTCTTACTCAAGACTCGCCTGAATATAAATCATAGATTTATTGTGTTGCTTGTATTTCAAGTTCACGTATCTCGTTTATTTTATTCTGAATTATTTCTGATAATTCTATTATACACTTTGAAGTCGGTTGAGAACGATCATTCAATACAAATGGAACCCCCCGATTTACAGAAGGAATAACAATTTGTTCATCTAGAGGAATCACCGATACTAAAGGTTGATTCAAATTTTTATTAACTTTTTCTGGGGTGATACCGATACGTTTATCATACCGATTCATCACAAAGAATATCTTTGAACGATCGATCTTCATTTCATCAGATAAATTTATAAAAAGGCGTGAACTCTTGATAGAAGGAATATCTTGTGTCGTAATCACAATAATTATATCCGCAATATCAAAAGCGCTTAAGGCTACATCTGTTAAAGTCGCCGAAACATCAATAATAATATAGGCAAATATTTTTCTTAGGAAATTGATGACATCTGCGAACTCCGAACTATTGACATTATCAAAGTATAGGGGTTCATCTGGGGCAGCTAATAGTTGGACACCGGAACGTTCATCTGTTATTAGTACCTCTTCAATAATCTCTGCATCTAATTCTTTCGCGCGTGGTGTTAAATCTAGTAGATTGTTCCGAGGGCGTAAGTTCAGAAAAATAGAAACATCTCCAAATTGGAGATTACCATCCACAATGACAACTTTTGATTGATCATCTTGTAATGAAACAGCTAAGTTAACAGCAATAGTTGTATTTCCTGTACCGCCTTTCGGGCTGTATACAACGATAACCCTACCCCGTGAAACAAGCGCTTTGGTGACTTTCTCAGTTCCCATAGCCGCAAAAGCAGTTTTAATTTTCGAACGCTTCTCAAAGGAGACCTGACCTGCACGACGGACAGCATCAATAAGTTCATCGATTTGAGGGGGTTTAGTAAGAAAATCACGCACACCCGCCAACATAGCACGGCGCATATAATTCGAGTCGCCCTGCACAGAAAGGATCACAATTTGTGTATAATCATTAATATCACGCAGTAATTCTGACGCGGTTATACCATCCATATCTGGCATATTAATATCCATAATGACGACATCAGGGTCAAGTTGCTTCGTTAATTCTAACCCTTGCCGTCCAGAATTAACTGAACCCACAACTTCAATGTCTTTTTCATATTGCAGTAATTTTGTAATTATTTCTCGGGTTTCATCAACATCATCTACAATTAGCACCCGGATTGTACTACTGCCTTCCATATATTTTACCTTCTCATTGTTCTGGTTCAGCAGAAGTCATGTTAACAGGTACGGATGGAGGAACTAAATAATCTATCCTAGGATTAAGGCTATATGGTAAACGTGAGGGGACAGGTATTTCATACTGTTCCAATAGAAATTGGAGAGTGACAGGCAGAATGTTTTCTTGGGAATTATCTGTGGGACTACGCAAAACAAGAGAGAGTTGTGCAGCAACATGTGTTTGTGCATACATAATATAGTTCAGGGTAACAGCATCCTGCGGTCTCACGATTAATGTAATCACACTCGGTTTAGGCGCAGTAGTTGAAACTTGTTGCTCTTGACTTTGCTCTTCCTGACCTTCTTCCCCTTCAGGAGTAATTTCATCTGTATCAGAAGCGATATCTTGGGGAAATTCACCCACCTGTAAGACAATCACATCTTGTAATAACATTTGACTAACCATACGAGGTCGTTGCGCTTCACTTGGATAAATAAAAACAGCTTGTCCTAAAACTGGGTCGATTAATGTCTTTCCATACAAACCAGAGGCTATTTCAACAGTGAGTGGGTCGCGTGTGCCTGTTACAGGATCCGCAGGGCCACTAGCAATAACTACTCCTGACTGAGAAGGAGTGTTTGTCTGAAAATCGGTATCGATATCCACAAAAAGGAAAGAAGAGATAACGTTAACATGATCTCCTGGTCGTGGAGCATAAGAGACACTGGATAATTTATCAATCGGGATAGACACGGCAACCATACCCGTCGGGATATTAATCGCCCAGGGGGAACCTGATTGAGGAATCTGCTCGCCAGCTTTTAATAACATCGTATCCATTAAAGGCGTTCCAGCTTGGATCTCATATTTGATTTGTCTTCCAATTAACTCACTGATATTACTTGAAGTGAACATACCCGGAGCAACCAATTCTACTTGGGTGGGAACGGAGGTAAGGACTTCTTCATCTAGGATATAACCTTGTGGGATGTTTTGCGTGATTATTACGACTTCAATTGGTGGAGCTGTAGGAGTAATATCCTGGACTGCCTCTTCCCCTCCAGAGCCTAGACCTAGTAAGTACCATACCGCGCCCACTCCAACAAGACCAATAATTAATAAAAATGCTAATAAGAAGAATATTCTTCCACGCCGCATAGCAGCCTCCCGAATCAATTACAACTATTTTGATCTAATCATACCTTTTTAAGGACGAAAGTCAAGCAAGATGCTTATCGCGCACAAAGTTTTTTATTAAAATTGAACGGATAAAGCCTTGCCAGGTTGGCAAGGCTTTATTTATTAACACTACCTTCGATTGCTTGGCGCTTACCATATGACAATCGAACTTTTCAGCTATATATTGCCTTATATATTAACCATAATATTGCTGAAGACATTACCGATAGCAGGTCCGAGTAAGGCTAAAATAACAATCACAACAATCGCAACCAAAACA
>Ga0172371_10003707_pt1 | contig 23517 bp, 24 predicted proteins | sample Lak12m_FD_114543 | JGI IMG/M metagenome (GOLD analysis project Ga0172371, IMG submission 114543) | Freshwater microbial communities from Kabuno Bay, South-Kivu, Congo - kab_022012_12m | ecosystem: Environmental > Aquatic > Freshwater > Lake | place: Democratic Republic of the Congo: South-Kivu...
AGAAAATAAATTTTTATCAATTTTATGTGCTTGTAAAAATTTATTTTCAATTTTTTGATAATCACTTAAACCTATCTTTCGCCAAAAATCACCACGACTTATATTACTGACTGCATATTGCTCATACACTATTCGAGTATACCGATGAGTTTTATGATTTTTAAATAAAGGGAAAAGAATATCACGTATATTATGTCCTTTAGTTACTAAAACTCCATAAATATCAAATACAATATTATTTATTTGAGCCATGGATATTTTTCTTTAACAATCTTTTTTACTTCCTCAGGTTTAATAATTCCGAATTCAGTGATAATACCAGTAATAAATTTAGCTGGCACTAGGTCAAAAGCAAAATTCAAAATTTTTACATTTTTTGGTTTATGTGGCCATAATTCTTTATCTGAACGTTTTTCAATGACAATATTACTTTGTATATCTGCTTTCAATAAACTAGCTGCCACATAAAATGGTATTTTATTTAGGTATGCACTCGCAGCAATATCATAAGTGCCTATTTTATTTATTATACTTCCATCTAAACGAACTACATCAGCACCAACCAAAATAAGATCAATATTTAGATCTTTTCCTGAAAATGGTGATATCAAAAAACCGCTCGCACTGTCTGATATTTGAGTGATATCAAGACCAGCTTTGGCTAAATTTTGCGCGGTGATTCTGCCTTGATAAAGTGGCCTCGTTTCATCAGCAAAAACTTTAAACTTTTTTCTTTCTTTATGAGATTTAAGTAATATCTGTTCAACAGATGAAGAATGGCAGTGTGTCAATACATTTATATTTGATTGAATAATACTTTTTCCATTTTTAGCTAGGCTAATTTCATTATTTTTTAAATTGTTCAAAAAAATATTTAAATAATGTTTTAAAAATAATTTTTTATCAATTACACTTTTAAAATTATTTTGTTTTGCATGTGTTTTAATATATAAATAAAGATTTTGCGCATAAGGTTCAGTGGGTCGTGCCTGGGTTAACGCAAAAGCATTTGCGAAAAACTCTTCAGAAAAATTTTTTACATTTTTACTCGGTATATCAGTTAACAAAAAAAGGAGTGTTTGGATAATACTCTTTACAATATTTGTCGCTCCTTGAATACGTAATGACTGTATATCACGTATTATTTTTTTTGCCTGGGGATGCATACATTATATAATATTTACACTTATCAACCTTGCCAATAAGAATTAATTAAATTTAACACTATGCCCAGATTCAAGCGTAGCTTCGTTTAATTCATCTGGATCTTCATTTTTTAAAAAATTTAGTTCTTCAACATCTACCTTAGTAATTTGTTTATTTATATGGAGATTCCCTAATGCTTCCGTCAAAGAAATTTCTGCTGGCGTTTCATTTACTACATCCTCAATGACTATCTTTTTTTTCATGACTGGCAGATGAGAAATTTTTGACTCCGAAACTGGCATCACCTTTTCTGGATTTCTATTTCCCAAACTTTCTTCCCGATTTTTTAGGGGTAAATTTATTTTTTTTTGCTTATATAACTTCAAACAATCCGGACAAAATACTGGTCTTACCCCATCGGGTTTAAATTTTACTCTAATATCCTTCTGACAATGCGAACATTTTGCATCAAACAAAACATCATCATCATTTTTTGAAACAACGGAATTTTTTTTACTGGTTATATTATTTTTTTTATCATGATTATATTTCTCAAATTTTTTTATTTCTTCTTCGCCTGATTCCCCTTCTTCAAAACCTGCCCAACGTGCAATTTTATCTTCTATTACTTCCCTTTGTGTGGCATAACGCTCTCGTGAAACTTTAATTATTTTTTCTATATTAGTCTGTTCCTTAGGTAGTGGTGGTAGTGTTGTGGCTGAAAATGGTGTTGAAGCAATCCCATCTATCATCAATTTTAAATACACATCATATTTGCCTAAATTAACTAAATCAGTTTCATCAAAAGTTGGTGTAAATTCTTTAGCTAAAAATTCAGCATCATCAGCGCCAACTCTAAAAGTCACTAAAGTTCCCACATTTCCAAATACTGCATCTCTTACCCTGGTAGAATCTGCCGTTATCAACTGTGCAATATATTGATGGGCAATGATTAAATTTAACCGATATTTCCTCGCTTCAGAAAGTATATCAGCAAAAGAATTTGTAACAAAATTTTGAAATTCATCAACATACAAATAAAAATCTTGCCGGTCAGCTTCTGGTATATCAACTCTACCCATCGCGGCCATCTGAATTTTTGTAATCATCATGGCACCAAGCAAGGCTGATGCATCTTCGCCAATTCTCCCTTTGGAAAGATTCAATAATAAAATCTTCTTTTCATCCATAATCTTCCTGAGATCAATGGTAGATTTTACTTGACCAACAATATTACGTATCAGAGCAAGTGATAAAAACTGACCAACTTTGTTTTGTATTGGCGAAATCGCTTCTACTTGAAATTGCTGATTGTATTTCGGATACTCTTGAGTCCAAAAACTTTTTACAACAGGATCTTTAATCTTTAAAACTACTTTTTTTCTATACTCTTTATCTACCAAAATTCGAGTTACACCTAGTAGTGTTGCCCCCGGATAATCAAGCAGTGCCAAAATAGCATTACGCAATAAATATTCAAGCCTTGGCCCCCATGAATCAGCCCATAATTTTTTAAATATACCAATAAGTCCTGAGGCAACTAAATTTTTTTGATGAGGTTCATCAACAGATTCTAAAATATTGAAAGCCAGTGGAAAATCAGCATCAGAAGGGTTAAAATAAACCACATCATTTACCCGATTTGGTGGAATTACATTTAATAAATCTTCCACCAATTCACCATGCGGATCTACAACTGCTAATCCTTTGCCATTGAAAATATCTTGAGTAGCCATATTTTTCAACATTTCTGATTTACCCATACCAGTTTTACCAACAACATACATATGACGACGTCGATCATCACTTTTTATGCCGAATTCTCGATTTTGATTGCGAAAATTTGTTTTCGCAAAATAATTTATTTCTGGATTAAACTGCATAATTTAAAAAGGTAAATTTATTGGCGGAGAATTTTTAGTATTGGCATCTAACTCATCTGGTAATACAACTTGTACTGTATTTTTTTCTGACTTATCTGAAATTTTACTTGGCGCAATATTATTTTTTTTTGTAATTTCATTTGGCATCATAACAATAAACTGACTTTGCTGTTCTTGGGAACTATCAATCGGTAGAGCTGATGGTGGTTCAGAACGTTTACTATCTATTTTCTTAACCATCGGGGCTTTCACTTGCATCTCAGGAAAATGATACACTGAAGCTAACTCTTCAATATTTAAAATAAAAGGATTATTACCAAACTTTTTATCGCCAATACGACGGCAATATGCATTTATAATTTTTGTCTGTTTTTTTGCTAATCTTTGCTCTACTCTAAAATAGTTCGCTGTAGTGGTAGTAGTTTTGACTTTTGCAAAAAAATTCATATTTAAAGTATTATACTGATTTAAAGATCCTATTACTGGCGCTACACCTCTATTTTTATCAAATATTTCTCTTTTTGCGAGATAGACTAATCTTCCCTTGACTAAAAAACCAATCTTAGCCATTTTTTCTTCAATACCTTGTAAAATTTCTCTTTGCCCACCTGTAAGATACAACATTTTATTGGGATTATCTTTCTCCGTCTTAGTGTCAGCAGCGCCTTCTGCTTGCACAATTATGGTATCGCCTAAAAATTTCATAAATGATAAAAATGGATACGTGATGTAATATCCAATATCTTTTGATTGATCTCCTTTTTCACCAACTATCTTTTTTACCTCCTTTATTGATTCTTTTTTCCAATCATCACTCGTCGGGGTAATCACCCATTGTAACCAAATATGCTCTCCTTTTCTTAGCCGAGACATTACTTCAAGTAATGAAGCCATGGGTCCTTTTGATTCTTGCGAAAGAGTATGTTCAAAACGAGGATATGTTCTTATTGGATATGGATTGGTATTACCTAACTTAATATCTGTACCCCAGATATTATAAGTATCACTGGGAAAAACTTTAGGAGCTATATTTGTATAATCAGATATTTCCATTATTTCTGCTTCTGGATATTGTGCAAAAAAAGCTGCTTCCACAACGTCCCGATACTTTGTTGGCAGATAAATAATAAACTGGATATATCCTTCACTACTTACGATTTCTAAACTAAAAGATAATTGATGTACCCCGAGCCAATATTTCTCATATAAATTTGGTCCACTTAATATGCCTGATAAAGTAGAAAAAATATTTTCCACGGCTTTTGGGGTTTGTTCATTGTTTTTTGGTATATCAATTGCAAGTAGCATGAAAGGAACACTACTTAAATATTTTGCCCTGCGAGCTGGCAACCAAAACCATTCAAGATAAAACTTCAAAATTAAAAAAATAAAAAAAATTCCTAGCAACCCTGCTATGATAGTAGCCACAAAAGAAAAGTAGCTCGGATTGAGATTGAGGAATGTAAGATCAATAACCATAATCTACATTTGTGCCAATTGGTAAGTTCCGTCTGTATTTTTTTTAAATCTTTTTTTATTCATCAAGGCTAACACAATTGTACTTTCCTTAACCATTCTATTTTCCAATACAGCTTTAATTATTTGTTCTTTACGTAATGGTTGATCTTTTATAATTTCACCAATCACATCTGCAACTACTCCTGGTTTATAACCCCATTCTTTTAATGCATAAATACCACGTCCAATCAGCACATATCTATTATGATCAAGAATTAGTTCATTATGTATGGTGGCAGCGTGTGCTTTTTTACCATCAAATTCAACAGTATTGATAGTATTTGCAATATCACGAAAATGCATAGGCTTACCATTATGCTTAAGTACCAAATAAATTTTATCATTCATTCGTCGCGGGGTAATCAGATTCCAGTGTCTTAAACCCCAATCACCATAGGGATTTGCCTTTAATTTTTTTGAAAGTTTAATAAATGAAAAAAATACAATTTCACTCATAACATCTGCACGCTTTTGATATTCTGATGTATTTTTATATGTTTTCCATAACTCACTGGCAGTATATAATTTATCTGTTTTGCTTATAAATTCTTCTACATAAATTATAATCTCTTCCAAAATTTTTATATTAAAATCAGGCAATTGCCACCCAGACTTGATATTTTTTGATTCTTTAATTCGAATAAATCTATCTTTTATTAAATTTAAGAAAAAAATAACAAAATTTTCTTCTACTCGTTCAATAATTATTTCTTTAACTCTAGTAATCAATTCTTGACTTTCAATTACATTGCCAGAGTCCTTAATTATCTGCTCAACAACCAATAACGAATGATTGAGATCGGTATTTTCTTTTAACTGTTTTTTTAAAAGCTTAACACTTTGGACTTCTATCTGTCTTACCCTTTCGCGGGTTATATTATATTTTTTTCCTATATCCTCTAAAGTGTATTTTTGATTATCTTTATTTAAACCATGCCTTAAACTAACTATTTCTTTTTCTCTTTCTGACATGGTGCTTAATAAGTTTAAAACCACTGTTTTTGGATTAAAAACAGCTTTTTCTTCATTCATTTGTGTAGCTATAACTTTTTCTAAAATTGATTCTTTTCCATTCATAAATTATTTATATATCATTAGTATACCAAATATTTGCTAAAAAGTCAAGTATTATTAATAATATAAAAAAATACCAGCGAGTTTGGTATTTGATATTTTATTGACTATTATATTGCTTTAAATCACCAATAACTTCTGATACGTGTGTCTTGGGATCAACTTTTTTATAGTGTTTTGCTATATCTCCTAACGGATCTATTAAAAAAGACTCTCGTTTAATAAATTTTATTTTGTTACCAAAAATATTCTTTATACCACCCACCCCGTAGGATTGAATAACCTTTCTTTCTATGTCAGCTAATAATGGAAAAGGTAATTTGTATTTTTCAGCAAATTTTTTATGTGAAGAACTAAAATCAGCATTAATACCAAGAATTATGACATTATTTTTTTGAGTTGCAAATAATTATCTCTAAACGAACACGCTTCTATCGTACAACCCGGTGTATCATCTTTAGGATAAAAATATAGTAAAACTTATTTTCCCAAATAATCACTTAAAATGTGTCATATATTATCTTGGTCAAATAAAATAAATGAAGGTGCATTTTTATTTTTCATATTATTTAAGACTAATTAAAATTGCTCCAATAGCCATACAAGTTGCGCCAAGTAATGATTTCCAAGTTAAGCCTTCACTTAAAAATATTGCTGCCAGTATAATAACAAATACAATACTTAACCTATCCAACGCAGCGACCTTTGTGGCGTCTCCATTTTTTAAAGCAAAAAAATAAAATAACCATGAAAGTGCACCAGCTATTCCCGCGAGGACAATAAGCCACCAATCTTTGCTTGATAAACTTGTCCAGGTAAAATGTTTCCACTTCCCCAATACCAAGCTTGTCAAAATTAAAAATAAAGCCATTACAATTGAACGTATGGTCGTACCTAACGTTGAATCAATAGTTTTTAAACCTAACTTTCCAAAAATTGCTACCAATGCTGCACTTACCGCAGCCAGTAGGGCAAAAATTATCCACATATATTTATTTAATAAAATAATATTTATTTTTTTTAATGATTAAATTTTCCTTTTCTAAATTTTTGAGAGCGACTGGTAAATTTTTTTGTGCTTCACTATTTAGTAATTTAGAAAAATGTTCTTCCTTACCTTTCTGATGAATATTTAAAAAAGATATTATCTTACCCCTGACAAATCGTTGTGAGTTCTTAAAAGATGACTGTCGATGGTACGTAGTACTTCTTTGATTTGGATTACTTTTTTGTTTCTTTAATTTTGAACCATAATCCATTAAAGACCAATACCAAATGTCTATATTGTGATCTGGTAAAGTTTGTCTAATTAAACCTAGAATCTCAGTATCAGTAATTAATTTTTGCTGTTTGAAAAATTCATGAATAAATACACGCCTAATATTAGTTTCAATAAATACTACAGGTTGTTTATACGCAAATGCGAGTATAGCACCAGCTGTTGATTGTCCAATACCAGGCAGACTCATAAGTCCTGTATGACTTTTTGGCCATTCTGATTTGTTGTGATATATGATATGTGCAGTGTCTAACAAATACTTAGCACGACGATTATAGCCTAAGCCTTGCCAAGTTTTTAATACATCAGCGAGTGAAGCTTGGGCTAAAATTTTTATATCAGGAAATCTTTTTAAAAAAAATTTGTATTTATAAAGTACCCTTTCTACTTGGGTTTGCTGTAGCATTATTTCAGAAACAAAAATTTTGAAAGGATCTCTAGTATGTCGCCAAGGTAAATCACGTTGCTGAAGAGAATAAAAATTAAAAATCTTCTTTCTAAAACTCGCGATTTTTGTCGCGCGGATACTCATATAACCGTGATTATCTTGCAATACGATGTTTAAATTCTTCAACCATTGGTACCTGTTCTGATTCTAATCCATAATGGGAGGCTATAAAAAAAGCAGTAAAATCAGCAAGTAATAAACTATTAAATATTTTTTCCAATCTAGTCCCACTTTTTAACATAATTGTTTTAACTGGCAGTCGTCTTTCATGGTACATTTGAAAAAGTACTTCAAAACGTTTTTTATTTTGTATATGATCTTGTTCATCAACCAACATTAAAATATAAAATCTATCAGCTAAATATTTTGTGGTTTCTTTCATATCAAATCCTGACATTTCATTATGGTTTAACTCAGGAATAACATTATAAAAAGCAGGTATTTTTCCTGTTTCATTGAACTTTATTTTCCAATTATAGGCAATCCCCTGATTTCTTTGACTAGTATAGATAATAGGAACAAAACCAACAATTTCATCAGCTAAATCTTTTCCTAAAATTTTTAATTCATCTATGCGTATCGCGGTTGCGAGATTTGCTGATTCAGCTATCACATTGTCTTGGTGTAACATTTTTAGTAATGATAAAAAACTATAGCCCAAAGCACTCCGTGGCTGTATTTTAGTATTTGGAAGTTGAATATAAGGTATATGATCTCTTTTAGCTAAATCTAATAGGGTGCCGCCGACCGCAATAACTGCTCTTTGTAAATTTTTTTCTTGAGCTCGTTTATAACCTTCAATAATCTCTTCAGTATTTCCTGAATAAGAACTAAAAATATAGAGTATTTTACTTTCATTTTGAGATATATTTTCTGGCAATCCATAATCACTATAAATTTTTATATTTAAACTTGGCAAATAATCTCTGACAATATCTGCTGCCAAATGCGACCCACCCATTCCACATATGATATAAGTATCGACTTTCGGTAAATTTAATTCAAATTCAATTTTTGGTTTAAAATTAAATTGTTGTGGAAAAACTTGTATGGTTTCAAGCATTGACATATTAGGGTTGATAAATGTTTAATATTTTTTCCCAATCTCCGAGTGAAATTACACCTTCTATTTTTTCTCCATTTACAAAAAATGTTGGCGTTGCAGTCACCTTAGCAGCCAGTCCATCAGCTTGATCTTTTTTCACTTCCGATTGATACTTACCAGATTTTAGACACTCAGTAAAATTCTCAGAATTAATACCTACTTGAGTCGCGTAATTTAATAAATTTCCTAATTCTAATTTACTCTGATTTTTAAATAATAAATCATGATATAACCAAAATTTATGTTGTTCATGTGCACAAGCTGCTGCTTCGGCCGCGAGTCGCGCCTGGGGATGTATATCTTCAAGAGGAAAATCTCTATAAATATAATAAAAATTATTTGGATATTTATTTAAAAGCTCACGCATAATCGTATGTGCCTGTGCACAATAAGGACACTGAAAATCAGAAAATTCAACTATTTGAATACCAGCTTGTGGATTGCCTAAATTTGGATCGTCGCTCGTATAAATTAATTCATAATCAGACGTCACTTTATTAATATCAGTTGGATTAAGCTTTTGATTTTTGAAAGTAATATACGCAAATAAAATAGATGCACAAATCCAAATAATAAAAAAAATAATACATATAGACAAAATCCAAAACCACCATTTTTTATAAAATGGTTTCACATTTGTATTGATATCAGTTTCTGCGAATGAATTATTTATATTGTTGGTAGATATACTCATTACTACTATTATAGCAAATAATACCAAACAAAAAACCCGCCTAAGTGGCGGGTTTAATATTTATTTTAATAATGGATCTAAAGTCGTTTTGATTTGATCAATTGGCAAAGCACCACTAATTGGTAACCGCTTGCCATCGCGAGTAAGCGCTACTGTATAAGGAGTGCCTCTCCCGCCAGCTGCTACTGCATCTTGATACTGACTTTCAACTGCATCTGCATACGTACCATTTGCTAAACAATTATCAAAATCTTTTTTATCAATCCCCACTTGAACAGCAAAAGCACTTAAATCATCATTTGTTTCAGCATACAATTTATCTATGTACGACCAAAATGCCTCATTGTTACCGAGAGCTGCTACACACTCAGCTGCTTCTGCCTTTTTTCTTGCCTCTGGATGCAAAGAGTCAAGAGGAAAATGACGATATACCCAAGCTACTTGTCCTGCATAATCAGTCATTACCTGTTGCATAGTCGGATGAAAACGTGAACAAAATGGGCAATCAAGATCTGAATATTCAACTAACACTACTTTGGCGGTACTTAAATCCCCACGGACATGATCTTCCGCACTGACTGCTTTTAAATTAATTTGTGCAGTTGGTTCCTGCTTAGTTGTATCTGTATTAGTATTTGCAGGTTTATTAAAATCTGCCACTGCTTTATCTACTTTATTATTTGTCAAAGAATTTCCATCTCCCAATAATAAAATAAAAAAACCAACGGAAAAAATTAATAACAAAGTAAATACGATACCTAAGATAAATGATTTACCTGGACCTAAATATTCAAATAGTCCACTTTTTTTCTCCATATGTATAAATATTAATAATTACAATATAAAAATAATAGCATAACTAAAATTTTTACACAATACATTACTTTGTGATACAAATTTTCATTTACAATTTGGCAAAACTTTATAAATATAATCAATTTTAATTCTATCAGGTAGAGAGTCTGTAATAGATAAATTTAAATTAATTCTCACTGGGATTTTCTGTTTTTTCATAACCCTTACCAGTATTATAAAATGTGTATTGCATAAATGCCTACAAAGATATAATGAACTTAGAGAGCCAAAATAGAGCATTTATAAAGGCTATTTTTTAGTACTAATATTTTGTAAAACAAAGCGATTTATAAAGAATTAACTTTTTATTTATAATAAAACTTTATTTAAGATTGATTTTTTCTCTAATACCTATAATAATATCTGTACTATATATAAATTTTGCCGCCATCGTCTAACGGTTAGGACGCCAGGTTCTCATCCTGGTAATCGGGGTTCGATTCCCCGTGGCGGTACCATAAAAAATCTATTCATTTTGTGAATGGATTTTTTATTTGTAATAGCAGGGGAATCGAACCTGCCTACCGCAGGCAGGCGGGTGCGAGTGAGGCAATCCCGCTAACGGCGGGAGTAGCCGAGACGACACTTAATCCGAGTTGACGTAGGATTAAGTGACACCCAGGACAAGGAGTTGAAAGCTCTGCGGAATTCCCCGCCCGCCTTGACTCGACATCAAGTCGAGGCAGGTGGCGGTACCAAATATTTCTTTGCGGAAGTATTTTTTTATTAACCAATCCAAGGATCTTCTTGTCTGACAAGTAAATATTTAGCATTTTCAGGATGTGCCATAACCGCTTTAACTACTTGTTCAACTCGTGATCCTTGTGAACCTTTTAATAAAATAATATCATTTTCTTTTATCAATCTTTGTAAAAAATCAGCTGTTTTCTCATTATCAGAAAAATAATATATTTTTTCCTCTCCCATTCCGGCCTCTTTTGCACCACGACCAATATCGCGCGATTTTTCTCCCACACACAACAAAAAATCTATATTGAGCTCTGCTACTTTATGACCAACTTCTCGATGACCTTGCTCGGTATAACTACCTAATTCTAGCATATCTCCAAACACTGCAATACGACTACCAGAAAATTCTTTTTCTATTTGAGACAAAACTTCAACCGCTGCCACAGCGGCAGCTGGTGAAGAATTATAGGTATCATCAATTAATACTGAATTTTTAATACCATTGATTAAATTCATTCTGCCACGCGGAGAATTAAAACGCTGTAGTGCATCAGCAATTTCTACTAAATTACATTCTAATGCTATTCCCACTGCTACACCAGCCAGTGCCGCATAGACCTGATGTTTACCAAGTACACCTGGTAAAAATACTGGAACACTACTACCAGCAAACACTAATTTAAATGATAAACCTTTTACTAACTGGGCTTCGCTACTTTTGCCAGTAGAAAGTTTAACTTCAACAGCTCGTACATCATTATCAACATTCAACCCAAAGGTAATAATTCCTCCTTTAGATTTTTGTGATACCTGTTTTACTTGCCAGTCATCACCATTGAGGATGGCATAACCTTCTTTATGTATGGTTTCAATAATAATTTGTTTTTCACGAATAATATTTTCAATTTTTTTAAAAAATTCTAGATGCACTGGTGCAATAGCGGTAAGCACACCTACCTCTACCGGGATAAACGACGTTAAATAAGCAATATCTCCGGGATGATCTGCTCCCATTTCTAAAATAAGAATCTCAGGGTAGCTACGATTTCGATGAGTAAGTAAAAAAATTGAATGAAATAATACGGCGAGCCAAGCAAATAAATTCTTTCCTGGACTATCCACGCCAATTATTGTTAAGGGTACACCTATTTCATTATTATAATTTTTTATATTTCTACGTGCCCGATATTGTTTTGAAATCACAGTATAAATTGCCTCTTTTGCGGAAGTTTTTCCTACCGAACCAGTAATAGCCACAACCCTTGGTTGGTATTTTTTTATAACTAGAATACTTATAATTTTTAGAATCCAAACGATAAATGTTTTCATACAAACTAATTGTAATTAAACTACTAAAAAATACAATTAACGGCTTGGGGGCACCTGATAATATTGCAAAATAAATTTTGCTATTTCTCCAAAAAGCGGTGCTGCTGATGATTCTGCAAATTTTGTACCCGGATTATCTAATTTTGTTATCATCACAAATTTAGGATCATCAATTGGACCAAAACCAACAAATGAATGAATGGTTTCGTCCGAGTATCCGCCCTGTGGCGATGGTACTTGGGCAGTACCTGTTTTACCTGCTATATAATAACCCTCTACGCCTGCACGCCAGCCATGTCCATCTTCAATTGCTGAAACCAACATACCAGAGAGTAATGCAGAAACTCGCGAAGATATTACTTGTCTAATGACCCTTTTTTCATTTGTTTCCACTGATTCATCGGGATGTATAATTTTAGAAACTATATATGGTCTTAATAATTCTCCACCATTTGCAATAGCAGCATAAGCAGTAACCATTTGTATGGGGGTTACTGTAATTCCCTGACCAAAAGAAGCTGTATATGCATATACAGGCCTTTCACCTAACCTCGTTATATCGCCAATTGCCTCGCCGGGCAAAGTGATATCAGTGGCTTTTCCAAAACCAAAACCTTCAACATATTTTTTGAAAGCATCTTCGCCGATTTTATCAATCAAATACATTACGCCAGTATTTAAAGAATCTACCAATACTCTCGTCATTGAAACAACTCCATTCCCATTTGGATTAATAGCCACATCAGAATTACATATTGGTTTATGCCAACCAGTAACCAAGCGACATCCTTCATCCAAATAGGTTGATTTTGGGTTTACCTTTTCCATATCAAGTGCTGCTGCCATGGTAATTGACTTAAAAATAGAACCAGGCTCATATTGATGCGATACTGCTGGATTATTATACACATCAATCTTTTCTGTTTCAAAATATTTATTTGGATCAAATTCTGGATAAGAACACATCGCGAGTACCGCCCCAGTACTTGGATCTAATATAATTACCTCGCCACCTTTGGCGCCAAGTCTTGTTACATATTCATTGAGAGTTTTACAACTAATATATTCAATACTTGGATCAATAGTTAAAATAAGATCAGAACCATCAATAGCAGATTCTAAACTTTGTGCTGCCACTGTTATTAATCGACCTGCCGCATCTCTTTCGGAATTTATTTGACCACGCTTACCTGCAAGTTCATCTTCAAAATACCCTTCTAATCCATACTGACCTGCTGGTTTATCAGATTTATAGCTATAAAAACCAACCAAAGTGGAACCAACTGTATTGTTTGGATAAAAACGAGAATCTTCAGGTAAAAAATATAGACCAGCTATATTTAATTCTTCTAACTTTTTTTTCTCCTCTTCATTTATACCTTTTTTTATCTGTTCAAAAGGATCGTCTGATTGTGAAAAACGATTTAAATAATATTGTGAAGTTTCATCATCCCACTTAAAAAAATCTTTCAAGGGATTAATAATTTCGAGTGGGCTAATAGTAAAATCCTTAGGTGCAGCATACACCATATAAAGTTGTCTGTTTTGAGCTAAAGCCTGCAAACTCCCATCCTTGGCTTGCATAAATATTTCCCCTCTTTCTGGTATTAATTCACGCAAAATTTGATGTTGCCCAGATGCTAATTTTTTATAAAAATCTTTTTGAATAACCTGCAACCAAAAAAGTTTAAAACCGATAAGTAAAAAGAAAAAAAGAACAATAAAAATAAAAAAAGTTAGCCTGATATCAGCAAACTTTTTTTTATTCTGCTTAGTTTTAAACATCCTACTCTAATTAACTATGGTTTTAAAGCCACTGAATCACCTGTTTGCGTCAGATACACGATACTATCACTTTTTACCATACCAAGGGTTTTCGCAGTTGATTCGATTCGTGCCATAGAATTGAGTTCAGCCATTTCAAAACTCAATTTTTCATTTTGTTTTTCCAAAATACTCACTTGTCTTTCTAAATCCTTCAGATAATAACCTTGGGTTGATACTTGACTAATTTGCCAGACATAGACAATACCAACTGTTACTAAAATTGCGAGGACTAATATCCTTAAAGGAGTAGATAAATAACTATTTTTTTGATTTTTATTTTTTTGGTGACAAAGCATGGGTATATTTTTATTATTTATATTAATTTATATTATTTTTTGTACAACTCTCAATTTTGCTGATCGTGACCTAGGATTACGAATAACTTCATCTTCGCTCGACACAACTGGTTTCTTGGTTAATATTTTAATACACGCTTTATGCTGGCATACACAAATTGTTGCTTCTTTAGGACAAATACAATCCCGCGCTTCTTTTTTAAAATATTCTTTTACAATTTTGTCTTCTAAAGAATGAAAGCTCACGACTGCTAAAATACCATCTTTTTGCATTACGTCTAGGGCCTGTGGTAAAAAAATTCTTAAATGTTCAAATTCATCGTTGACGGCAATACGAAGGGCTTGCCACACCCTAGTAGCAGGATGAATTCTGGAGGGTGTATGCCACTTTTTGGCATACACCCACTCAACAATTTCTTTAAGCACCCGACCGGTAATTTTTGTTTTTTTTCTAATACATAATATTTCTTTAACTATTCTATATGCCAGCGGTTCTTCTCCATAATTTTTTAAAATATCAACAATATTTTTTTCAGACCAAGTATGTAAAATTTCATCGGCAGTTAGTTTAGTCTTAACATTATATCTGAGATCAAGCTGTCCCTCACTTTCGAAACTAAACCCTCGCGTCTTATCTTCAATCTGTAAAGAGGAATAACCCAAGTCGCATACAATACCGCAAATTTTATTAAACTGATATTCATTTATTTTTGTTTTTAATTTTGAATAATTTTCATGTATATAAATTATTCTAGAGGAAAAATCTGACAACTGTCTTTGAGCTAGAGCTATAGCCCCAGCATCAAGATCAAAACTCATTACCTTACCGTTTGGAGCAGTTCTTTCGAGAATAGCTTTCGTATATCCTCCACCACCAAGTGTTGCATCTATAAAATTTTCATCTGCCTTTGGTTTGATAAACTTTAAAACTTCATCAAGTAAAACTGGGATATGTACTTGATTTAACATGATGCTTATACACCAAGTTCACCTAAAGCCTCGGCAATATCATTGCTAGAATTTTCCGTTTGTTTCTTATATTGTTCCCACTCTTCTTCTGACCAAATTTCTACTCGGTTATAAAGTCCAGCCACCACTGCTTTTTTTTGCAAAGTCCCATATGTTCTTAAATAATCAGGTAATACAATTCTTCCCTGTTTATCTAAGGACACATCCATAGCACCAGCCAGCATCAGACGCGCAAAAGCGCGAGACTTACTCTGCGAAATTGGCAGAGCTGCTAACTTTTCAGCTAATTTCTTCCATTCAATATTTGTATAAAGAAATAATGATTTATCAAGTCCCCTGGTTACCACTGCCCCATTTTTAAAAGCACTACGAAATTTAACTGGTATAGCCAATCGTCCTTTTTCGTCTATAGTGTGGTGGAATTCTCCGATAAACATCTAAATATTGTTATTAAATATAAATTGAATAATTTAGTTGTCCACTTTTGGACTTACTTATCCCCACTTTTATCCACTTTTCACCCTCTAAAGACATTATACCCCACTGAGCATAAAAAATCAACCACCCTACTCCCCTAATATTAAATAAAGATTATTCAAAAACATTAAGAAAAATAAAAATGCACTGCTTGAGCAGTGCATAGATTGTGGAAAAAATTCATTTATTCGTTAGCTAGCATATCTAACTGGGCTCTTTTTTCTTGTAATAAACGTTCGGCTAAATCCCATGAATTTTCAACATCTTGATGTCTGTCTATAAAATTCAAAATATTTTCATGATCTAGTGCTGAATAAAAAAGTTCAAAACCTTTTATTTCCTGTGAATATTTGAACAATATAGGCGAATCATCTTTAAGTATTTCCAAAAAAAATGAAAGAGAATAATCTTTATCAGTTAAATACTCTTGATAAGCAAATACTAAATACCCTAGATTCTCAATAGCGTCAAAAATTTTTGCCTCAAATTCTTTATGACGAAATATAAGATCATGTCCATCTTGGTAATCAAGTTTAACTATTAAATCATTAATCTGATTCTGGTCTGCACTATATTGTAACAAATAAAAAGGTAATAGATCTGCAAAAAGTTCATTACTTTCTCTTCCTGAAGCACCGACTAATTTGCTAAATACCTGTAATTCACCAATTTGATGATTATTATTATCTTTTTTATCATGAAAATTAACATCACCAGGACTACTACTATCAAAAATAATTTCTCCATAATCATGTAAAAAAGCACCTAATAAAAGAGCAAATAAATCAAGATTTGGATAAAACTTTCTTAAATGAAACATTACTCTTATCGTTATCCAAGTTATTTCTATTGTATGCTCATACGATGATTGCCAACGACAAAGTTTAACATCAGGAAAAACATCCCAACGAAAAGTATTTTTTAATTTATCCTGAGTACTCAATAATTGAGCTACTTCGCCTATACCAGTTAATACTAACTTTTCCATTACTAACTCCTTTTTATATATTTTTAAAAAAACAATTATATTACTTAACCATAAAAATAAAGGAATGTCAATGACAATCCTTTATAAAAAATTATTAATCAGTAATGCTACTTTTTATATTCTTTTTGTAAAATAGAAAATTGCAAAAGATTATGCCACTTGCCAAATCTATATTCTGATTCTCTAACCTTACCCTCTATAGTGAATCCGTTTTTTAGCAAAACTTTTTTTGAACCAATATTTATTTCAAAACAATATGCATATATACGATGAAGCTGAAGTGTTTGAAAACCAAACCCGAGTACTAATTTTACCGCTTCACTCACAATTCCCTGCCCCCACTTTTCTTTTATTAACCAATAACCAAGCTCACTTTTTTTGATTTTTTTTCTATATGATGTAAACCGACCGCACCCATAATCTCATCCGAATTTTTATCTGTGATAAGAAAAACAAAATCTTGTTTTTTTTGAATTTGCAATTTCTGCTTTTTTATAAAATCACGCGCATCTTTCAATCTATAAGGATAAGGGATCTGTGCAGTGTAGCGAACAATATCTCGACTATTAATCTTATGTGCTAGTTCTTCCGCATCTCGCGTTTCCAAAAAACGTAAAATAATTTTATCTCCACGTAAAATAATTTTTTTCATATAATTATAAATTTAAAAATACAATACCACAGATAATAAGTATCAAAGAACTAAACTTAATAAGCATATTTTTTACAGAAATATCCTCACCCAATAATTTAGGTTTAAACATAGTAAATAAACACACGAGGGTAAATACAAAAATTATTTGCCACGCTTGCATAGCAAAAACAAGCGCCACTGGACCACTCGCCAGCGCCCATATACTACAAAGTAAAGCTAAATCTCCCAGTACCAGTATAAAAAAAAGCAGTCCAATAAAATTCTTTTTTATTTTTTTAGTAGCTATCAAAAAATCATTTCTAAATACTTTATGAATAAATAAAAGAAATGAAATTGGAATCATTAAAATATTCAACCAAATAAAAATTGAAACCTGATTTATGGTTCCTCCAAGATGACTTACAACAGTGCCATATAAAGCAAAACAAATACTGGCTATAACAATTAAATAAAATCCTTTGGAAAAAACAATATACTTTTGCCTAATACGAAACGATGCCACAATAGACCCAATAATAAACAGGCCAAATGCTAAAAATTGATAACTACTTAATAACTCACCAAGTAATAACCAAGCAAAACACATACTAAATATAGGCACTAGATTAAGCCAAATATTGATACGTGTAACCTCTTCAAGCTGCATAGCTTTAATATAAAATAAACTCCCAATAAAATAGAAAACAGCGGCCATACATAACCACCCAAAAGTATACCAATCAGGAAGTATAAAATTAATAAAAGGAATAAGTATAATATATATCACACTAAAAAATATGAGCCATACTTGATAGACATAAGGATTTTTGACACGATTACCTACAATATATTTATCAGCTACATTTCCGAGTGCCCAAAAAAAATTAGCCAAAATCGCAAATATTATCCAACTCATTTATTTTTTAAATTAATATTTGGTTCTTTATCATAAACTGGTAGTACGAGTGAAAAACCAGTCTTTTGTCTGAGTAAATTAAAACCCACAATATATAACTCCTCTAGAGAACAAAATTCATTTTTATGTACACCGACAACAGGAATATTTAGTTGCCAACCAAGTGTATTTGCCACCGCCAAACCAATCCGTAGAGCAGAAAAACTACCAGGTCCATCTACCACTATGATGCCTTGCAATGAATTTGGTAATATGTTTGCTTTTTGACACAACTGATCTAAATTTAGTAATAATTTTTCTTCATGTTCAAAATGCGCCTTAACTTTCTTCTGCAATTTTAAACATTGACTATCAGCCAAACCTAAAAAAAAATATTCTATATTACTTGTATCAATAAGTAAAATCATTTTATGAATCAAAATATTTATGTATATCAGCCGGGCTCAGACTTAAAAAATCACCACTTGGTAAATCACGTAATAAAAATTTATTAATTCTTACTCGCACCAAATCAAAAATATTATATCCCAAGGCATTAAACATTTTACGAATCTGTCGATTGTACCCTTGGTGCAATACAACGCTATACTCTTGTTTAGAAATTTTCTTTATACTATCAAAAATCATTTTTTGATTATCAAGTATAAAACCATTAAGTAATTTTTCCTGATCTTTATTTTTTAAATCTTTGTCTAGAAAAACTAAATACTCTTTTTCCTTTTGATAACTCGGATGAGTCATGCGCAAAGTCAAATCACCATCATTAGTGAGTAATATTAGACCACTCGTTTCCTTATCAAGTCGCCCAACAGTATATACTGGTGGTGTCGGAGGAACTAATTCAGTAATTAGATGTTCGGCATGTACATCACTCACGCTACAAGTATAACCTTTTGGTTTATTTAAAATATAATACACCTTTTGCAAAGGTGTAAGAACCACTCCCTGGAGCGCTACAACTTCACCTGGCGAGATTAAAGTTGCTAACTTGGTGATAATTATTTCATTAACACTTACTTCTCCACGTCTGATAAAACCGTCTGCTTGTCGGCGAGAATATTTTGTACACGCCGCAATATAACGATTTAAACGTATCATCTTTTAACACTAAATATTTTATCGACCACAACAATTTTTGGACCATTTAAAATATTATATATAAAACGGTCGGTCATTTGACTTCGTGTTTGGAACTCTTGCGGAGTAAGGATTGTATAATTTATTTCTTGATCGAAATTTTTTTCTAATAACTTTAATATATTTTTAAATTTTTCAAAAGGCATTTTCTCGCCGACTATCAATATATCAGTGAGTGTATCTATTCTTCTCACAAATTTGCCTGTGAATACACAATATTTGATTTGCTTTATATTTTTCAGTTTTTCTATTATTTTATCCTCTATCAAGCTTTGCGATTTAATAATTAAAGCTTCAATTTCAGGATATAAAAGAAAGTCTTTATTTACTTGATAATATTTTTTTTGCTCCTGATTGAAAGTAATTAAAAAACCAATGCCAACTAGATTTTCTAATTCGCGTCTCACTGAATTAATACGTTCGTCAATTTCTCGTGTAAGTTCTCTTACATAATACTTACTTTCTGTGTTCAACAAAAACTTTTTCAATAACTTGACGCGTGTTCTTGAACTAAATAGTTGTTCAAGCATAGTAAAAAAATATAACTATATAAATAAATACTAAGAATATATCAATATTATATCACATTGTCAGCTGTGTCAATATTAGCTAAAATTAATACTACCTTATGACCAGCCAAGAAATACAACCTAATACCTTTTTTATACCCAGTCAAAAAGCTTTAAATCAAAGTAATTTTTTCCTACGGCAACAAATTGAGATACCAGAACTAGGTGTCATAATATTTGGTCTAGATTCTACCCTACCACCTCATGTTCACCAAAAAATCATTTTCCTGCTCAAAAATCTAAGCGACAATTATTATCTGAGACAAGACCTGACCGATCCGGTTGGTAGTTTTGAAAAAGTGTTAGCTGAATTCAATAATGAATTTAACAGCACATTTCCAGATTCTTTCAGCTGGACAAAAAAATTGGACACTACTGTTGCCTTACTATTGGACAACTTTGTCCATTTTTCAAATTACGGTTCCAATCATCTTTTGCTTCTAAAACAAAAAAACTTCATAGATGTTATTCGACATATGTCTGCACATTTACAGGTTTCACCAAAAAAAATATTTGATCAATTTTACTCAGGTTCCATAGAAAAATTTCAAAGAATATGTTTATGCAACCAAGCTACTTTTGATTATTTAAATACTGACAATCTGAAATATATTTTTAATTTACTACCCATAGCCAATATTGCTCCTCAACTTGAACAATTAACCGAACAAACCCCAAGAAATCAGCATATCAGTGGCACAATACTTCAATTAACACAATTACAAGCTCAATCAACCGTGGTTAATCAACTACCTATCATAAGTAGTACTGACCCACTGAAACATTTAATTGAACGAACAACTGCTACTCAAAAAATTTTAAGACCACAAATCTTTCCGGATTTTACTAAAATAAAAAACATATTTTTACCGCTCGCTTTCTGGAAAAAAAAACAACTTCTCAAATTAGCTGATAAAAAAGGATTTTTTGCTTTGAAAAATTATTTACCAAAATTAAAAGACCTACCAGCAAATATTGAAAATATAACACGTAGAACAAAACATAAAAAAAATGATATTTTAATTGTCATAAAAAATTTACCAAACAATATTCATTTTTCACTTAAATTATTAAAAAATAAATTTAGTTCACTGCCAACTTTAAGTAAAGTATTACTCACATTATCTCTTCTCTTGTTGATTGCGCTTACCGTAAATATTTCATTATTAGGTATAAAAAGAAATACAGCAGTAAATAGCGAATACTTTGATGAAAATGTGAATAAAATTTATAGTTTACACAGTGAAGCACAAGCTGCCATCATTTATAATGATAATATAAAAGCCAAAGAATTACTCAAAGAAGCTCAGAATCTAATATATAACTTGCCAAAAAATAATGAACAACGACAAAATACTAATCAAGAATTACTAGAAAAAAATACAACTCTTATCGCTGAAGCAAATAAAGTTACGATTATTCAAACACCTGTAATACTTCTCACGTTAGATAAAATTAATTCCCTTAATCTCACCGCTGGCAATCTACAAATATTAGACAATAACCTATATTTACTCACTAGTACCAATCTCATACGCATCAGTACGACTAACCGAGAAATCAATGAAATCCCCTTACCTTTTAGTAACCCTACTTTATGCATACTTGATGGAGATGCATTACTAATTTTTAATAATGAAAAAAAATTGTACCGTTTTCAACCTGAGAACAATTCTTTTGAACAAGTTGAAATAAATCTGGAAAATATCAATCTTATCTCTGGCCAAATTTACAATGGAAATCTTTATGGCCTACAATCAGAAAATAACCAAATCATTAGATTTAATAAAACGGGCACAAATTTCAGCAACGCACAAAATTGGTTAAGTATAGAGCCAACGGAAAAAATATCTTCTTTAGCAATAGATGGATCTATTTATTCCTTAATTAAAAATGTAGGTTTCATTCAATTTATTCGGGGTAAACAAACCGACTTAAAAATGGAAATAGTAGAACCAAATTTAAGTGACCAAAGCTTACTGGCTACGACCGTAGATCTTTTCAATCTTTATATACTAGATGCACAAAATAAAAGATTTTTAACTTTTAATAAAGAAGGAAAACTACTACGTCAATACTATTTTCCTGATATTCCATCTTTAAACGGTTTTGCGATAAACCCCAAAAAAATAGATAACAAAAGAATTATCTATCTTATAAATGATCAAGCTATTTACGAAATATCAGTGGAAGAATAAAAACACACCAATAAAAAAATCCCTCAAACTTTAGTTTAAGGAATTTTTTATATAACTAACTATTTTAAATTTACCGTGGCACCTGCTTCTTCCATCTTTTTCTTCATTTCTTCAGCGTCTGCTTTTTTTACACCTTCTTTAATTACTTTTGGTGCTCCATCTACAATATCCTTAGCTTCTTTTAAACCCAACTGTGTTACTTCCCTTACCACTTTAATTACACCAATTTTATTCGCTCCAGCTGAAACTAATTCAACTGCAAAATCTGTTTTTTCTTCAACCACTTCAGGAGTAGCAGTACCAGCTCCGGCCATACCAGCAAATGCTACAGGTGCGGCTGCAGAAACGCCAAACTTATCTTCCAATACTTTAACCAATTCAGAAAGGTCAAGTACTGACATTTTTTCAATTTCTTCAACTAACTTTTTAAATTTTTCTGGAACTTCTACTGAAGTTGCCTTTGTATCTTTTTCTTCTGACATAAATGTTAAATTAAATTATTTTTTAGAAGTTTTAATTGCATCAAGCACATACACTAAATTGCGCATATTACCTGCTAGGACTCGGACAAATCCTGCCACCGGCGCATTAATTGTACCAACCAGTTTAGCAAGTAGATCTTCCCTACCTGGCAATGTTGCAAGTGCTTTTACACGACTAGAATCAATAAATGACTTTTCTAACATACCACCAAATAGTTCCATTGCTTCATTGGTTTTATTATACTTAGCCATAACCCTAGCCGGTGCTATTTCGTCATCATAACCAAATGCTACTGTGACACTGCCAGCAAAATTATCAACCACAGTCTCATCTAAACCTGTTTTTTTCATCACCAACTGTAAAAGATTCTTTTTTGCCATTTTCAGTTCAGCCCCTACTTGTCGCAAGGCTTTACGCATATCTTCTGTTTGACTCACCGTGAGTCCTTTGTATGAAGCAAAGACAACCCCTTTCGCTTTAATAAAGCGGTCGCTTAAATCTTGTACTTCATGTTCTTTTTGTTGTCTAGTTTTTGCCATAATTTACATTAAAAAACTGCGTATAAACGCAGATTATTTAGGCACTCGACCTTATCCCATTATAATGAGATGTGTGACCTCAATAGGCGTTTTGAAGTAAAACTTATCCCTTAGGGACCTATTATCTGCGGTGTATGAAAAGTATAACATAAAACTCTCAGTTGTCAAGAAAAACCCCGTTTTTGAATTAAACGGGGTTATTTTTAAGCAAAATATTGCTTTTTCTTCGCTGGTTCATTTACTGTTGGCTGATTTATTCTTTTTTGAATAACAGGCGGGGTATTTTTTTTAGTAAACTGATTTTCTATATAAAACTGCATAAAATCTTCCTCCTTTTTGTCAGACACATTTATGTCTGTATTTTTCTTTTTACTCATGGCACCTACTTCGGCCATAGAAAATAACTCTACAAGTTGTAAAAAATTAACAAAAGGTAAATTCATTTCATTAAAATTATGTTCCT